>WNGK01005154.1_pt1 | contig 14757 bp, 15 predicted proteins | sample 5400601 | NCBI WGS metagenome assembly WNGK01 (sample SAMN13153376, study PRJNA577476) | soil metagenome | isolation source: 60 cm soil or saprolite under Garry oak tree replicate 1 | place: USA:California | collected 2016-06-15 | reverse complement strand
TCCCGCCTCCAGTTCTTTCAAGCCCCGCTTCACCGTATTCTGTGAGACGCCTGCATCCCGTGCCACCTGGCTCGTGCTTTCCCGTCGTTGAGCTTCCACTGCCAGATATTGTCTCCATTGCTTCTCGTTGAGCATGCTGCGCATCTGTTGATATTCTTGTTCAATTGATACCTTCTCCATGTCAGCAGCATAGCTTCTTTGCTCCTTTTTGTCAAATTATCTGTGGAAGGCACCTAAGCTCGACTTTGTACAATTCCAACTCAATAACAGACAGCCCAGGATAACCGCTCAAGGGTCGAGCGGGGGACTAAAAGCACAGCAGGATCAGTGGGTGATGTCGAAAAAGCCGACAAGCCCCACAGATGGCTTCTGAGAAGAGCGAGCACATCACAAAAGGTAGCAGTCTGCTTGCGATACCAGGCTGACACACGCACTGGGATGTGCCCATCGGGGTGCATGGCCAGACCAAAGAGAGTGACCAGGCTGTAGAGGCCAAAGAGCAGCGGAGTCGAGCGACGGGTAGCCTGATCTGACCATTGACGTTGCGTTTCGATACCCAGATGAGCACGTCCCTCCTCAAAGGTGACCTCCAGACTCCAGCGTTTCATAAAGTCGCAGATGATCTGTTCTGCCGTCTGGTCAGGATCGGTGCAAAAGATGGCCTTGGGGGGACGTTTGCCTTTTGGATCACGCGTCAGCACCCAGCGGATGGGTAAGGGATCAGAACCGGAACGATACCACAAGGCCGTGCTGCTCCAGACCTGAATGCTGCGCTGCCCTTCGCCATACCATTCCACCGTGAGTTCCTGCCAGACCGTTTCCTCGCAAGCCAAGACCTGTTCTAGGGCTGGCAGACGCGAGCCTTTGACACGAGGGCGACCAATCGTGTGTGGGCTGCGCTCTTGAGGTGGCTCATGAAGCACAGCATCGAATCGGCCCGTGATGATGAGCGTTACCCGGCTCTGCTTTGGCATGCAAACCCAGTTCCAGCACACTGTAGGCGGTATCGCCCATCAGCCTGATGCGCCGGCCTGGGAGCCATCGACGGACCAGGCTGATCATCTGATGGGCCCACATCCCGATGGTCTTGTGCCGCTTGCCCAACCGTTCGCTCACGCGCAGCGAGTCGTCGCCAGCACACACAGGAAAGGTAATGCCCATCGCTGCTTGGTCCAAGGGACGGTGACGACAACTGCCATCACGATCCATCGCAGACCCGGGCTACTGACTGACCTCTCGCGGCTGGAGAGAGCGCTATCGCGGTAATGTCCCCGGAGGCTCGATTTTGCTGCCCCAGCGTCGTTCGAGTGTTTCATCGATCACCAGATCGATACACGCTCCGACCGGCACACAGGTCTCGACGATGAGCAGGAGCAATTGGCGACTCACGGCTAAAGGAGACCAGCGCGCTCGATGAAGCACCTGGTGAAAGAGACTCCAGTTGCCCGCCATACTGTTGCCACTCGCCCGCAAGGCTGCCGCGACGGTGCGGCGTCCCCGGGTTAGGAGCGTTCCCGTCAATAAGGTCATCAGTTTCCTCCAGGTCGGAGCCGTAAACAGTGGTCGAAAGGCTGTCAGAACTTCTATAATGGGGTCGGGAAGGGGCATGAACTTCCTCCTGAGTAAGATAGTGCTTTGATCAGCTTGTATCTTACCTCACGAGGGTTTCATGCCTGGTTCTTTCCCCCACATTGTACAAAGTCGAGCTAAGCAAGCCCAAGGACAGTTCCAGGAGAATTTACATTTCGATTTCCTGCTCGCGGATGTGGAGGCCCATTTTCAGGCACTCACCCTCTCTCCGGCAGACGTGCTCCATCATATCGGCAGTCCTTTTGCGCCAGACAAGGATGCTATCTAGCCGCGAACTCACGCCGCATAATCAACTTGGAAGCATGTAGACCCCACCAGGGGATCAAGCAGCAGATACCAGAACCGAACGTCGTACCAATTCCACCAGATCACACAGGTGGCAAGGTTCTCTCCTTCCCGATCCTGGCTGGATTACATCATGATAACCGCAGAAGTGCATGAGCTTTCCTATTCAGTCGAAGAAGTGCACGCCTGAGATGTGCAGAAAATGTCTCAGCAGCTGCTTTCCGTGCATATCAGTTGTTATTCCTCCAGCAGGCGGAATCTCTCTGCCGGTTTTCCCAAATCAGTGGCAGAAAGAAGACTCATGTGCTTCATGGTGAGAGTCCTTCACAGCTGAACTGGCGAGGAATGCTCTAGCAGGGAAAATCCTCACTCCATTTTGCATACTGAATATCAAAGAAGAGAAGAAGCGAAGCGATCGAAACATCCAGTTCCCCTACGGATGCCACAAGTAGCCAGCACAGCCGCAGGCGACTTTCAGCTTCATCGGCTGTTAGGCGCCGCTGTGCTCTAGAGTCGAAACCAGGCGACAGCCCAGTTGTTGGCCAATTCGTCATCACCCTCACGTTCGTCTCGAACCCAGTTGATCAACCCGATCAATCAACTGCTGCTGAAGCTCTCGGGGCGAAGTGATGAGACTAGGCTCGAGACTCGCCGTTGCGAGTTTCTTGGCCTCATCAAGCCAAGCTTGGGTGTACTCGACATAGTCCGTCGCATCGATACGTGCTTTCAGGACATCGCGGTAGAAAGTAACACCTTTATCCTGGTGTCGGAAGAACCAGCTCACTCGCCACCACTGATCTTTTTTTAAGTCAGGCGGGAACTTCTTGCGGTATGTGACATTCATGTTGATAGCCTGCCTGCCCTTATACCCAATAGGCACTCGGCTGCTGGGATCGGAGCCCCAGCCGAGCGGTGCAGCCCAAATCGGCAATTTGAGTTGTTTGGCCATGTTGAAGGCGAAACATTGTTCGATGGCATCGATGTAGTCCTTTAAATGGGCTTTATTCGCGGACTTATCCTGCTCGTTCTTGGGTGATGCCTTGAAATTTTGGACCGGTGCTCTCAGTCCATCTGGGGCTACACACCCCCAAAGCTTGATTAACGGCGCGGGGGCGAATGCCTTTGCAAACTTGTCACCTTCGGCCCCCGCCAGGGGATTGCTGCCGAAGAAATCTCGCACGCGGAAATCGGTATCGTGTGGATCTCTATTGAGAGTATCGTCGTCGTCGATGCTCTCCCCGGCTGGACCAAGCTCGCCAGTATCCCAAATAATAGGGCCTCCCATCCAGCCGTGGCTGAAAACCTGCATGGAGACAATGCTCCCCTTCTCCTGTTTCTTTACCCAGTCATAAAATGCCAAAACAGACGGTCGTTCGGTATGCGGATCGACGATATTGGTTTCGTAGTCCCTAATTTTCACCTTCGGCAGGAGTTCAACTTCGGAGTCTGGATTTTCAGGACCCTTCTTGCCTCGCTTTATAACCCAACGGTTCCATGTCTTGAGCTTGCCGTTGGGGTAATCAAAGAAGACCAGTGTGACCGGACTAGGATCAACGTCCTTCATAGGGTCAAAATGGAAAAACATCCATGGATACTCCTGGTAATTCTCACCTGGATTCCAATGTGCACCTAGCACGAAAACCACCTGTTTGGTCGCCATAGCTCAGTTACCTTCTACTGGACGCCAGTTCCACTCGTCCGGAGCCACCCGATCCCACTTCGGCAGATCGGCACCATCTCGCACGATGACCAGCGCGGTGGGCACGCGAACATCCCACGGCTCGCCGACCGCAATCTCTCCCTGAGGTGCCCCAGTACGTTCGCGGATCTCGTCCACGATCGACACATACAGAGGACTGTTAATCTGGGGTGGTTCGCCATCACCACCCCAGATCACGCCAGTCTCGATGAAATGCGTGATAGCCACCTCAAAGCCCGGTCGCACCGGAACGACCACCCGCGCTGCGCCCGCTTTTACAAAATCAAGGAAGAGCGGATCCACATCTTGCTTCACGAATCGGTCGATCCACGACGTCTTGCGCGCCCAGAAATAGGGATAGAACACGTACTGCATTTGATCCCACTCGAACGCCTGCTCGAAGAAGCGGATGTATGCACCTTCCTCGGCCGCCTCCGTGAAGTCGAAGTACGGTGGTGTACCGTCTTTCGTCGCGTCGAACGCGTCATAGCGCTGCTGCGTGATGATCGAGATGCAGTGCTTCTTGAGCTCGGTGTTGATCGTGCGGCTGTTCTCCGCCGGCGGTGCGCCGAACGGGCGGCGCGATTCGCGTTCCGCCTGCGCCTCGGCCTCCGAACGAAGTTCCTCCACTTTTTGCTCGTACAGCCGAACACGCTCGTCGTAGGCAGCGCGAATCTTCTTATACGCGGCGAGGCGCCAGCGGCCGAGTTCTTCGTCCGTCCGCTGCGCTACGATGACGACGTCGATCGAGTACGTGTTGGTTTCCCACGCGAGGACCGAGACGCCAAGCTTCATTTCCGCCACGAGTTCGTATGGCTCCGAACTCAGGTTCATAAAGAGTTCGGGCTGGTGCGCCAGCTTCCCCCCTGCGCTCAGACCCACTCGGTCGGCAGTGCCAGGTTTCCACACCACCCGTTGGTTGCCGATGGCGAATCCGACGACGGGGTTCTCGTCGGTGAACGCCAGTCCCCGGATGCGGGCGCGCAATGGACGATATCCGGCAGGGACCTGCGCCTCCATACGTGTGGCACTATGCGGCTGCCCCTCCTCATTGGCATTGTCATCGCCATGCTTTACACCGACCGCGAGTATTTTGTACAAAGGCGGCGGCGCTTCGATGTCCGTTGCACCGAATGCGGCCGCAAGGGCCAGCACGTTGAGCTCGGTGATGTGCGATGCATCAGGTACGAGCGTCTCGAGTTTTTCGGGAGGGGGCGGCAGCTTGATGTCCAGGTTCGGATGCTGCTCCACGTGCCACAGGAACGATGCCGGCTCGGGCACCATGAAATCGAACATCTCACGCACACCATAGTTGAAGACTTGTGCCTCGTAGATCTTGTCAATGAACTGGTAGATGCCCCGGATGTGGGTGGCCGTATCGTTGTTGATCTCATGCAGATTGGTCTCCTCCGTTTCGCGGATCACGGTACGGGATTGCTGCACGCGTGCTCGCTCGGTAATGCGCTCGAGCGATCGATTCACAACATCGCGGGCATAGCGCGAGGAGTTTTTGGCCGTTTCTTCCGAGGAGGTAGCGGTGTCCATGGTGAAGTTGCTCGAGAACTCGACGCTGGGGCCGTACTTCCCCGAAAGGCTGAGCCCGAAGCCGATCTGCTGGTCTTCCTTGATGGTGCTCGAGGTCTCGCGGTTCAGCTCGAACCGGTCCGCCGTCTCGAGTTCGGTCTGCTGCTCGCGGGTGACCTCGTTATCGGAAGAGAACGTTTCTTCGATGCGTTCGAGTTGCCTGTGCGCCCGCGACTTCTTCTCGCCGATAAGCACGTTCTCGACGTGGGCGATCTCGCCAGCCTCGTACCGTTTAATCTGCTGCTTGACCACTAGGAGGTCCGCGATCCCCGCTGGGCGCACCAGCGCCTGTGCTGGCGGCGGTGGAAGCGACACTCCGGGTTGCACAGTGACGACAGGCTTGGGCCAGATGAGTACCTTTCCGGCCTGCCTAAGCCTCTCCGAGACGAGTGCCTGTACGACCACATCGATCGGCACGGCAGCCAAATCAATCCCGCGGTCTTTCAGGACGGAGAGTGTCCGCGGCGAAACGTGCTGGCGTGCGGCCACCGTCAGGGTGAAAGGAGTGCCATCGCGTGCCGAGGCTATGCCGTGCTCGTTGGGGAGAACGAGAAGCTCCGGTCGGTCGAGCCGCGCCAGTTCGTCGATCGCATCTGACAATCGGTTGGCCGATTCGTATGCTGGCGACTCCACTGCGCCAGTGTTGCGTCCGTGCTCCGGCTCTGACGACTCGTCCGTCCGAGGCGAGGGCGGCGCGAGGATCGGCCGTTCGAGGAACTTCGCAAGCGCGACGGATGCACCCTCGTTGCCGCTCCGGCGCTGCGCGAGCAGGTCATAGACGCGATAGATGTCCTGCAGCGCATCGAGATCCTTGGGGAAGCTTCGCGTGGCGAAGAAAGCTGCCAGCAGCGTGTCGGACAGTGCATGTCTCTTATCATCAAACGCATGATTGGGAAGCATCGCATCCAAGTTCGGCAACCGCTGGATCAAGTCGTCGGTCATGGCGTCCTTTTCTTGACTCAGCTCATCGAGCGTCGCCGCAATCTCCGGACCCAGCGGTATGTCGTTGAGTGAGTGCACCGTGTCGGTGTGGCTTTCGAGTGCAGCGTTGGCTAAGGCCGCCCGCCGCAGGGTGCTAGGTGCGCCCACGAGGCTTTTGGCAAGCTGTGTGTTGTCCACCAGCGGAATCGAGCGGGTTTCTTTCAGCGGCTTCCTCGGTCGCAACTGGATGAAGCGGAAGATATCATTCACTGAGTTCTCACTGAGCATGTTCGGAATCCCCTTTCGTGCCCCAATTCTAACGTTCGCGTTGCTAGGTGTTTTTCATAACTGAACCTGGAGCCAGAAATTAACCAGGGATGATGCAACTCAGCAGTTTCTTTTCTCTCTTGCCACAAAGGGATGAGAGGAGGTGGCACCTGCTTCGAGAATAATCAGGCATCTTTCCAAGTGGCTCCCGTTTCCACATAATAATTGGCTCCCGGACTCATCATTATGTGATTATCGAAAACAGCTATAGGCAAGCTAGCAATATTGCTAGGTGAAAGCATTACCGTTTTTGAGAGCGAGAGGTATATTGATCCCCCTATTATTAGAAACCTAAAAGGGACATTTACCAACACTATTGTACAAGACGTTCCCACGAGAGCTTTTTCGCAGTCGAGTTTTATCACAGAGAGGCGCAATTGAGCCTTGCTTTAATGAACCCCATGAGCCAGAGTCCATTCCAAACCGGGTGCTAGCTAGTCCCGATTTGAAGCGCTCTTCTTGAGGGGAAAGTCGAGCAGATCACTCTGACCGGCTTATGAGCCTACAGAGCTGTGCTACTGAGGTGGAACGCATAGAGCTTATGGTCATCAGAGCCGATGTAAACTATCCCATGATCCACTACTGGTGAAGAGTAGATCCCAGTTCCATCTCCAATGCGGGTAGGGGTAATCCAAAGCTGATGACATGGGGACTGGGTAGTGGCACAAATAAGCAGGATAAGGGAGACTGTGAGGACCAATTCCAGAGAAAAAAGAGGAGCCTTTCATGGTCACCATCACCGTTCACGGTCCTCACTGAAAAACGCGACGCGCTGGTGCGCAATGGTCACGCCCCCAATGGCAAACAGCTCTATTGCTGCCGTGCCTGCGGACGGCAAAGCCGTGAGAATCCGACTCCCCACGCCTATCCCGAAGCACTCCGCGGGGAGATCCTGCATGCCTATCAAGAACGCAGCAGTCTCCGCGGCCTCACACGCACCTTTGGGGTCTCTGGCACCACCATATCCAATTGGATCAAAAAAAAGTAGCTCAGCTTCCTCCCTTCCAGACCACCCTGCTTGCACCGGATCCCGAACATCCCGCTTCTACGACCCTGGAACTGGACGAGCTCTGGTCGTTTGTGCTCAAAAAAGCACACGACTCCTGGATGTGGATGGCTCTCTGCCGCAAGACGCGACAGGTGGTCGCTTATGCGGTGGGTGATCGGAGCCTGCCGGACGTGCCAGCGGCTGTGGGAAGCGATTCCGCAGGGGTATCGGCAGGGACACTGCGAAACGTCTTTCTGGGCAGCCGACGCGGCAGTGATCCCAGAGGAGCAGCACCCAGCGGTGGGAAAAGAGACGGGAGAAACGGCCCACGTCGAGCGATGGAACAACACCTTGCGCCAACGTCTGGCTCGTTTTGTGCGCATGACGTTGTCCATATCATGCGTCGGTGATCATGCATGAGGCCTGTCTGCTCCTCTTTCTTCACCGCTACAACCGAGAGCGGGCCATCCTGCTCAAGTGAGCCACTACCCTTACCCCTACCTCCCTTTCATCCCTTTCAGCTTCTCACGGATCTGGTCCATGCTCGGTTGCGTATAACGTGCCGTGGTCTGAACCGCAGGTGTGCCATGCTTGGTGATATGACCCAAGTACACTGCCAGCTCCCCGTCATCCAGTCCTGCCTCTTTCTTAGTACTACTCTGTTAGTTTCGCCGAGGACGAAAAACTTTGATTTGTTCGGTTTCAATAAGCCATAAGACAACATCCTGGAAGAGCAGGATCAGCACCTGCCGATGGCAAGCCGGGAGGCTGAGCTGCCGAGCAGGGGGGAAAAGCCGCCCCCGGGACAGGATCGGTCTGAACCTCTTGCCCCAGCGATTGGAGCATGAGAAAGGTGTAGGCCAGCATCACCAAGGCCAGATGGCGATGCAAGCCATCCCAACTGCGCCCTTGAAAGTGATCGAAGCCGCATTCGCCCTTGCTATCCTCATAGAACTGTTCGACCGGCCAGCGCAGGTGCGCCAGTCCTACCAGACGAGACAAGGGAGTGTCTGCAGGCAGGCAACTGAAAAACCACTTGGGCTCGCCTTCCTCGCCTGGGACTGGGCGCTCTCCAAGCAGCCAGCCTTCTGGCCCCGTCCAACTGCGCCCATGGGTTTCGCTATGACGCGCACAGCCGGTTCCGGCGTGGACACGGATGGCCACGAATTGCTTGCGCAAGGCACCTCGGCTGCCTTCGCGCCACTCCACTGTCTGCCAGGCGGATTCTGGTTGGGCCTCGGTGATCTCTTGAGCGTCGTGGCGAGGCGCCGGACGTGCTTTCTTGGGCTGACCGCGCTTGCGCGGAGCAGGCTCAGCTTGCTCGGCTTCGGCCTGCTGCATTTCGTGGAGCAAGCGGACCCCGAAGTCGCAGGCGACCGCGCAGACGTAGGGCAGCTTTCGTTCGTCCAAGGCGCGCAAGAAACTGGGAATGCCATAGCCTGCATCAGTCACCACCGTCGCAAAAGGCACGCCCCAGGCCTGGGCTCGATCCACCAACTGCAAGGCCAACTCTGGCTTGGAGGTAAAGGTCACCGCCTCCGGGACGCGCGCGTCTCGGCACCGCTCTCGATCTGCTGCCCACACCTCGGGCAGATAGAGGCGTGCGCTCAGCGGCCAGTGCAACGGCTGGCTCGTGCTCGGCTCATCGACGACGTACTCGGCGCTGACCACGATTTGGCAGTTGCCTTGCTTGCCCAATGTGCCCGAATACTGATGCTGCACGCCCACCGAGGCTTTGCCTTGTTTGGGCAAGCCGGTGTCATCCAGCACCAGGACGCCATTGGCCGGGCTGCGCTTCACCAGCAAGTGCACACGGGCTTCATCCAGGGCCAGTGGGTCCCAGGCCGCATCCGTCAACAGATGTTGCAATTGTTCCAGCGAGGTGCTCGCCACCGCCTGGGCGATTGCCTCACAGTTCTTACGAGGCAGATCGCTCAGCAATCCGGTGGCGTAGCGCTCCAGCGAACGGCGGCTGGTGCTGCGTCGAAACAACGGCACAAACGGCTCCAAGTAAGCCGCCAATTCTGGCAAGGGATCCGGCGATCCCTTTGGCAACGTGATTGTCTTCATCTTCCTATCGTAGCACGAAACTAACAGAGTAGTATTAGCACGATGTGCAAAGTCATGACGGAGGTCATGGAAGGTCACATCACGAATGAACGATGCTTCCGCTTCGGTCGCGCTTGCCTTGAGTTGTTTGAACCACTCGTGGATGGCAGCCTCCCCAAGTCGCCATCCATCCAGTTCTCCTGCTTGAATAGGGATCGTTTCGCGCTGTGACGTGAACACATAGTGACTCTCTCGGGTGCGTTTTCCCTTCTGGAGATACTCGTAGAGTGGTTCCCGTGCTGTGTTTAAGAGGCTAATATCACGGTACTTCTCTCCTTTATGCCCGACATGGAGTTTGCCGATCTTCCGTCCCACCTGGGCATACTTCATCAGCAGGTAGGAAACATCGCTCACGCGGCACCCCGCCCAGTAGCCCAAAGCAAACATTGCTGCGCCACGGAGGTCTCCTGATCGCTCGACCAGATTGCGGAGCACGAGACGTTGATCTTTTGATAATTCACGCGGAGCCAGTAAGGCCTGGGGAGCAATGGTGATGCCACGAGTAGGATTGGTTCTAATCTCGCCCTCTGCTATGAGCCAGTTTGCGAAGCCGTTCACCACCGTTTTTACCCGCTCCTGGTGGCTGGTACTATACTCCTGCTCCTTGAGTTCTTCCACGTAGTCTCCGAAGACGGTCTTCGTCAGGAACTTCGGATGAAACTGCCCCTCACTCCCTGGAAACTGGGCCACCCACACAGTGAGTTGGCGGAGAATGCGGAGATACGCATCAATCGTGGCTTCGTTCTTTCCGCTGAGTTCGGCACGAGCGTATGCCTCAATCCACCGATTGGTCGCGGTCTGTGGAAAGAGGAGTATCTTGTCATCCGTCCGTGGTGTTGACATGCGTTGTTCTCCTTTGCGTATGAGCCGATGGGTGATGAATAGTCGCAAGATTCGTCGCCGTTCTTGCTGATGAAACAGAAGAGCATTAACAGCTTCATAGAGCATCATGTGGTCCTGAAAAATTTCTGTCAAGAGTTTCGGGGTCTCATTTTTGCCCGGGAGACCAGTATCTGGATCGCTGTTCTGCTCGATAAATACTATTTGCTTGCTTTGGACTCTTGACAGAAGTGCCCTTCCGTCAAGGCTTTTCTGTCATGAGTCAGTATGGTAGAAAATATATCGTATGTCCAAATAGGGAGACTAAGATTGGCGCAGTTCTTTTTTTGCGCCAGAAGTTGAGTGATGATAAGCCTACTCATCATATTACTTATAGCATTGATGTTCTACACTAAATGACCCATCAGTGCGACCATGTTGTCGAACCCACTCACGGAGACTTGAGAGGTCAGATGCACAAACTTTTATGTAGTCTCGCTCAGTAAAGCCTCCCGGAGCTGCATTCTTACTATAATGGCTCATTGTTTTGCACCATGCTCGATGTAAGACCATATAGCTAGGATTTTTGCTCCGTCCTGTATTAATGACAAAACCGTGAGGATGTGAGTGGATCCAATCCAAATAAAGCTGCTCCTTGTGAGAAAATTCTTGTGCCGCTTGTGAGGAAGATGGTGACATAGTTGATGGAATAGATGGGATCGATGAAGCTGGAGCCAGGACAGGAGGTTGGATGAGATGGATCGCTGGGGTTTTGTTCAGCACCGTGGTTTGTGAGAATGGCTCTCGGAGCGCAGCCAGAAATACCAGGATATCGACGTGGCGTTCGGCACGCTGTTTGGCCATCGCTTTGAGAATGGCCGCTTCAATGGCTGGTGATAAGAGGGGATTATAGCGAGTGGGCGGGATGGGTTGCTCGGTCATATGTTTCCAGCCCATCGAGAGGAAATCGGGTGCCATAAATGGCTGATGGCCAGTTACCAGTTCATAGGCAATACAGCCCAAAGCGTATTGATCGCCCTCTCTGCTAATGATCCCCTGGAATTGTTCCGGGGCTATGTAGGATGGTGTCCCGCCGATAGTTGTGAGATGTTTCACACTTGCAGTGGAGAGCATGGTAGCAATTCCAAAATCTGCCAGTAACACTTCCCCCTGCGCGTTGAAGAGGATATTCTCTGGTTTGAGATCACGATGGATGATCTGCTGCTGATGTGCATAGTGGAGCGCTTGCCCAACCTGGATGAGAATGGTTATGGCTTTTTCAAGCGGAAGTGGCGCTTGGGCATAGCGCGCAGAGAGCCCCCCGCAGCGTAGCGAGCAATGAGATAGGGTCGGCGCTCACTGAACCCGAAGTCCAGCAGTGAGAGGATGTGCGGATGCTCCAGCAGCGCCAGGATTTGCGCTTCTTGCATAAACTGCTCACGCTCTTTGGCCGAACCCAAATAGGCGTGTAGAAGCTTGATTGCGACGATCCGTCCTTTAATATGCATATGCTCTGCACGGTACACGCTGCCATAGGCTCCGCTATTGATTTCCTCAGTGATTCGGTAGTTGCCAATCTCTTTTCCAATCAGGCCATCTCTTTCCATAAGAACACTCCTCACACATTCTATTGCTCTGCCTATTATAACAGGTCGTTAGTTCAATAGCTGAACAACCATAGAGGAATGAGGTAGAGCTACACTAAGAGATATTCCCCTGAAATTAGGGGGAGGGTAAATCAATTTCATGCGCGGTGGTGCGCCTGTGCAGCGGCGCATGACTCATTGTTGGCGAATTCGATTTCATGCTGCCGAACCCGCGAAATTAGGCTTAAAGTGAGCATCATTTTTGATTATGCCAACAATCTTCTTAAAATAGCGGTAAAAAAGGTAAAAACACCTTCTGAAGCCATTCTCTCTGGCAGTGTTTTCACAACCTTAACTCCCCAGATTATTGAATACTCCCACTTCGCTGCCTAGCGCGATCTCGCCCTTCACTACAAAGCCGAGAATGAGCCCTGTCGTCACCATACGCGCGATGTCGCCAATAGCCTTTAGATCAAGCGGCGCACGCAACGCGAAGGCCATACGCTTTTCAGTGTGCGTGACGACGAACGGGGCACTACCTTCGAGTGGGACACGCTCTTCGAACTCCGCAATGAGACGGTATGCGATACCAGCCATGTTCAGCGTCTCATCGAGGTGATAGCGTGCGCCTTCATCATGGGCAGGAAGCAAGTAGACGATGAGCAGGGTTGGTGGATGCTCACTCATCGGCGGCTACCCTCCTCCTATTGCCATGGCTTCTTCCCACTTGGAGGTCGACCAGGAATGAACCAGGCATCTCACCCGTGCGGGAGTGTCACTCCCCAAGACTTTCGGGTGCTGCCTCTGCCACCACGCGCGGTTGCTGCTTCGTAAATAAGACCACCGAGTCGCATTCCTCAATGTATTGCACCTCGAACATTCCCTCACCTGATTGTTGCCGACGTTTGGCTTCCTGCTCGGCCTCACCTTCACTCTCATAGACTTCAGCGGAAAACCAGCCGCCCGGACATTCGAGATAGAGATGGACAGGACAGTTCTCAGGATACGTATCAGCCATCATGAACCAGATCTCTATGCAATAGGCCATCGTTACGTCGTACAGTGTTTTTTCATTGTCCTTGGGGAGGTCTTCTGTTCGTACTTTCGGCGGGATAGGGATAAAACGAGTCGTCTGCGAAGATACCTGGCTGCAGAGGACACACACCTCCTCACGCAGTGCCATTCTCAGCTTCTGTGCGTCCAGTCCGATACGTGCTTCGTCGAGTTCCTGCTTGCAGATCCGACGTATTGCGGCCACCAATTGCTCCACCCTCTGCCGCCTTTCCCATTCGATTCCTCGCCGACGGAGGCTTCTGCGTATCTCTTTGTCGGGTATAGTTTGCATCTCCTCTTGTATTTCCTCGAGCTCCTGGACTCGCTGTTCAAAATAGGCTAACCAATCATTGTCATTTTCTGGCCACCAATCACTCTCCCCATCTGGTCCAGTGGTCTGATTCACCAGCAGAATCGCCAGTCGCTCTATCTCTTGATTCACAGCCTCTCCCTCTCTCAGTAATGGAGTTGTGCGATGATCTTGCGATGCGCCCCGACTCCTGGTGTGTTTCACCTGGTTCCGTTTGAGAGAACGATGCTTTTTCCTGATACGCATGGCCTACCTCCTACAAAAAGGAGCGGGAGCGCCAGTCTCCCTTGAGGGGACGGGGTGAAAGCGACCCCGCTCACACAGCGATCCATACGGCTCATTACCGCATTTCGGGCAAAGAAAACGAATAGTAACATATGAAAACAGTGCACAAGCAGGCGCGTCTGACTTATGCGCCGTGGCCGGGGCAACGTGAGTTGGAGCAGACCACCAAAGGCCGGTTCGCCTTGGGCGCCCAGGTGGTGCAACAGATCGTCCATGCCTTTCTTGCCAACGTTGAGACGACTCATACCTTGCGCCGGGAGCACCCTGAGATATGCATGAAGTATCCCTGGCGCACCAAAGGGTTCTACCCTGTGAAGTGGCCCGCCCAGGCCGTCCACAAGGAGAAGGGGCGCGTCGTCTTGCCGATGGGCAGAGGCCGCCCATCTCTCGTCTTGCCCCTTGATCTCCCGGAGAAGAGCGGGGCCTGCACGCTCGTCTGGAATCGGGGCTTTGAATTGCATGTCTGTATCGAGGTTCAAGAGGCGCAAGAGGCACCCGGCACGGTGCAGGCGACTGTGGACCTGGGGGAAATTCACCTCGCCTCCGTGACCACGAACACCGGCAAGGCTCTCATCGTGACTGGACGCGGCATTCGCAGCCTCAAGCGGCAACGCAGCAAGCAACTGGGGCAGATCGGAAGGCTCCAGAGCCGCTGTACCAAACACTCCCGTCGTTGGAAGAAACTCCAACGCGCCAAGAACAAGGTTTGTAGGCGGGCCGAGCGGCGCGTCCGCGACCTGCGCCACAAAGCCACGCGACAAGTGATCGATTTTTGCGTCAAGAGGCAAGTGGGAACGCTCTTCATCGGCAACCCGCATGGCGTGCGCAGCCGGGACTCCGGCCGTCACCACAATGGTCGCATGGCCCTGTGGGAATACGGCAAAAACATCAACTACCTCACCCATAAATCCAAGCAAGCCCGCATCCTGAGCTTCACCGGCTGCGAACGAGGAACCAGCAGCCGGTGTCCCCGTTGCGGGCACAAGCCCAAGCCCAAAGGCAGAACTTGGGCGTGCCGCCGCTGCGGGTTTCGCGGCCACCGCGACCTCGTCGGCTCGGTCAATATGCATCCACTTGCGTTCGGTACGCATCCGAAGTTTCCTCGTTCCTTCACGTATCTCCGTCCTGGCCCTGCCAGGGAAAGGAGTAGTCGGGCAGGCACGCCCCAATGTTGTCTAAGCGAGTCAGCGGCTCAACCACA
>WNGK01007053.1_pt1 | contig 14758 bp, 11 predicted proteins | sample 5400601 | NCBI WGS metagenome assembly WNGK01 (sample SAMN13153376, study PRJNA577476) | soil metagenome | isolation source: 60 cm soil or saprolite under Garry oak tree replicate 1 | place: USA:California | collected 2016-06-15 | reverse complement strand
GCAGACGCTGGTCACCGACGGCCCGTTCGCGGACACCAAGGAGATCTTCGCCGGCTTCTACCTGATCGAGGCCGATGACCTGGACCAGGCGACCGAGATCGCGGCCCGGATCCCGGCCGCCCGGATCGGCGGCTCGGTCGAAATCCGGCCCGTCGTGACGGACCGGTCCTAGAAAAGGGACCCGCCCTGATCGAGCAGGTTTTCCGCGACCAGTGGGGCCGGGTGCTGGCCTGCCTGATCGGCTACCTCGGCGATTTCGACCTCGCCGAGGAAGCCGCCGCGGAGGCGTTCGCGGTCGCGGCGCAGCGCTGGCCGTCCGGCGGGATGCCGGACAACCCCGGTGCCTGGCTGGTGACCACGGCCCGGCACCGGGCCATCGACCGGCTGCGCCGCGACCGCGTGCTGGCCGCGAAGCTCCCTCTGCTCGTGCCTGAACCGACGACGCAGAAGCCCGCGGAGGAAGCCATGGCCGGTCCGCCGATCCCGGACGAACGGCTCGAGCTCGTCTTCATGTGCTGCCACCCGGCGCTGGCCATCGAGGCGCAGGTGGCGCTGACGCTGCGCGCGGTGGCCGGGCTGAGCACCGAGGAGATCGCGCGGGCCTTCCTGGTCCCGGCCGAGACGATGAAGCGGCGGCTGACCCGCGCCAAGTCCAAGATCAAGGTGGCCGGCATCCCGTTCGGCGTCCCGGCCGCGTCGCAGCTGCCCGAGCGGCTCGGCGCGGTGCTCGCCGTCGTCTACCTCATCTTCAACGAGGGCTACGGCGACCCCCGCCGTGACTCCGGCCTGGCCGCCGAGGCGATCCGGCTCGGCCGGGTGCTGGCCGCGCTGCTCCCGGCCGAGCCGGAGGTGCTCGGGCTGCTGGCGCTGATGCTGCTGCACGACGCGCGCCGCGAGGCGCGGTTCGACGGCCAGGACCTGGTGCTGCTGCCGGACCAGGACCGGTCGCGGTGGGACTGGCGGCAGATCGCCGAGGCCAGGGACCTGCTCGACCACGCCCTGCTCGACCCGGCCCTACGGCATGAGGCCGGGGCCAAGCGCGGCCCGTACGCGCTGCAGGCCGCGATCGCCTCCCTGCAGGCCGAGGAGCGGCTCGACTGGCCGCAGATCGCGGCGCTCTACGGCGAACTCGCCGACCGGACCGGCTCGGCCGTGGTCCGGCTGAACCGGGCGGTGGCGATCGCCGAAGCCGACGGCCCGGCGGCGGCGCTTGCCATCGTCGACGGCCTGGACCTGCCCGAATACCAGTACTGGCACTCGACGCGCGCCGAACTCCTGCGCCGCCTCGGCCGAACCCAAGAGGCCCGCGCCGCCTACCGCGAGGCGCTCGCGCTGGCCCGCACGGTCCCCGAGCGCCGCTTCCTCGAGCGCCGCATCGCAGAAACCTAGGCGCCAGAGGCTGTCCCCTTCCGACTCGCCCGCTCGTCGTGCCGGTGACATAAGGAGGACATGATGGCCCTGCCTACCCGGCAAACCCGCCGCCCCGCCCCCCTCGAGGGGACCACGCAAAACGCCCAGCCCTGGCTGATGCTGGCCCTGCTGCTGCTCGGCCAGTTCATGTGCCTGGTCGATGTCATGGTGGTTAACGTGGCCATGCCGTCGATCGCCGCCAGCCTGCACGCCTCCGGTGCGTCCTTGCAGCTGATCGTGGGCGGCTACACGATCGCGTACGCGATGCTGCTGATTACCGGTGCCCGGCTCGGCGACCGCTACGGGCGGCGCCGGACCTACCTGGTCGGCGCGGGAGTCTTCACCGCCGCCTCGCTGGCCTGCGCGCTTGCGCCGGATAGCCAGGTCCTGATCGGCTTCCGGCTCGTCCAGGGTGCGGGCGCGGCGGTGCTCGTCCCGCAGGTATTCAGCATCATCCAGCTGACCTTCACCGGCCCGGCGCGGGCCCGGGCCCTGTCCGCCTACGCGGCGGTGCTCTCGGCCGGCGCGGTGGCCGGGCTGGTCCTGGGCGGCGTGGTGGTGACCGCGAACCTGTTCGGCACGAGCTGGCGCCCGGTATTCGGCATCAACGTGCCGCTCGGCATCGCGCTCGCCCTGCTGGTGCCCCGCCTGGTCCCGGCCGACGCGCCGGCCAGCGCGCCGGCCGACGCGCCCTGCTCAATCCCGGGCTCAATCCCGGGCTCAATCCCCGGCCCGACCCGGCGTCTCGACGTCAGCGGTCTGCTGATCGCGGCCGGCTCGGTGCTGCTGATCGTGCTGCCGCTGGTGCTCGGGCACGAGGCGGGCTGGCCGGCCTGGTGCTTCGGCTGCATCGCGGTCGGCGCCGCGCTGGCCGTCATGTTCGTCGTGGTCGAGCGGACAGTGGCCGCCCGCGGCGGGGACCCGCTGCTGAACCTCGCCGTGCTGCGCGCCCGCGCCCTGCCGTCCGGCCTGGTCACGCTGGCCTTCACGCAGGTCGGGTACGGCGGGCTGCTGTTCGCCTTCACGCTGCATCTGCAGGCGGGCCTGGGCCAGAGCGCGCTGCGGGCCGGGCTCAGTTACCTGCCCATGGTGACGGTGTTCGGGCTGGCCGGCTACCACTGGCGGCGGCTGCCCGCCGCGGCCCGGCGGGTCCTCGTCCCGGCCGGCCTGGCCGTCAGCGCCGTCGCCTACCTAGGCCTCGCGGTCGGCCTGCACACCAGCGTCGGCGCGCTGACCTGGACCGGGCTGGCCGGGGCGGGCCTCGGCCTGGGGCTGTCGGTCAGCCCGCTGCTCACCCAGTCCCTGGTGCACGTGCCCGCGGCCCGGGCGGCGGACGCGTCCGGCCTGCTCACCACCACCGTGCAGCTCGGCCAGCTGATGGGCGTGGCCGCCATCGGCTCGGTCTACCTATCCCGCGCGGCCGGCTTCTCCCACGCCGCCGCCGGGCGGGCGGCCGCCTCGGCCGGGGCGATGTCCGGCACGGCCTGCTGGCTGGCCGCCCTGTCCGCCGCGGGCCTGCTCGCGGCGGCGGTCATGGTCCGGGGCGTCCCTAGTGTCACGCCCTCCCCACCCTCCCCGCCCTCCCCGCCCTCCCCGCCCTCCGGGGTGGTCAGCTCGCCCCCGCAGCCGAGCACCGGCTTGACCGTGAGCGGCTCGGCCGCGTGGCTGGCCAGCACGGCGAACAGCGTGCCGTCGTCGCGGGTCAGCGTGTCGCAGGCGACGCGCGGGTCGTCGACGGTGACCAGGCGGCGGACTGCGGCGTGCGTGGCCAGCGCATCGTAGAGGGTGACGCTGTCGTCGGGGTTGACCCCGCGGGGTCAGCGCGGCCATGTGCTCGATCGGGTAGGTGCACAAGATGAGGGAACCCCGTCCGGCCCGCCGCAGCAGCAGCGCGCCTGGAACGTGAGCGTGGTTCCGTTGCGAGTCAGTGAGCGTGCGTAAGCTCGCGTGTCGCAGCCAGTGGTTGCCCGCTGGCGGTCCCGGTCTTGCCCGCGTGCGCGGTGCCGGGTTCCTGGTTCACCGGGACCTGCCCGGTGGTGCCGGGTCTTACCGTCCCTCCGCAGGCGTTTATCCTCTCCGTCCCACTGACGGCGAGGCCGAGCAGATTAGCCGCGGCGTTCACGTCCCGGTCGATGACCAGGCCGCACCCATGGCAGCGGTAGGTGCGCTCGGACAGGGCGAGCTTGGCTTTGACCGCGCCGCAGCCCGAGCAGGTCTTGCTGGAGGGGTACCAGCGGCCGGCCAGCACCAGCGTGCCGCCGTTCCACGTGGTCTTGTAGCCGAGCATCCGCACCGCGGCACCGAACCCGGCGTCGGCGACCGCGCGGGCCAGCCGGCGGTTGCGGGTCATCCCGGTCACGTTCAGGTCCTCGGCCACCACCGTCTCATACCGGCTGGCCAGCTGGCTGGTGGCCTTGTGCAGGGCGTCCGCGCGGACGCTGGCCACCCGGGCGTGCAGGCGGGCCAGCCGGGCCGCGGCCTTGCGCCGGTTCGTGGAGCCTCTGGCCTTGCGGGAGTGTGCCCGGCTGGCCCGGCGCAGCCGGCGCAGCGAGACGCGCAGCGCCCTCGGCCCGGTAACCGCGATGATGTGCCCGGCGTGGTCCGCCCCGGTCAGCAGGGTCTTCACGCCCAGGTCGATACCGATAGCGGTCCCGGGGCGGGCGTGGCGCGGCGGGACGGCGCGGTCAACCTCCGCGGTGAATGACACGAACCACCGCTGGGCGGTGCGGGAGACGGTGGCGGACAAGATGCGGGCGGTCCCGCTGTCCAGGCGGCGGGCGAGCTTGCGGGTGGATTCGCAGGTGCGGATCGTGCCTAGCCGCGGCAGCGTCACCGTCGTTCCGGCGCAGCCGATCGCGCCGGTGGTGAACCGGAACGAGTCCCGGCACCTGCCGCGTTTTTTGAACCGCGGGAACCCGAGCCGTCGGCCCTTGCGTTCCCCCTTTCTGGACTTGATGAAGTCCCGCAGCGCCCGGTCCAGGTCGCGGAACGCCTCCTGGTAGGCGCACTTGGAGTTCTGGTCCCACCACGCCAGCGCCGTGTCGGCTTTCTTCTCCGCGTTCCACAGCTTGTGCAGGTCGATACCCGAATACCAGCTGCCCTCGGCGGCGTGACGCTGCATGCATCGGGCCAGGCCCCAGTTCCACGCGAACCGGGCCGCCCCGGCGTGGGACCGCAGCATCCGCTCCTGGGCTGGCGCAGGATCCAGGGCGAACCGGTACGCCTGGAGCACCTTCATCGCGCCTCCGGAGGGTAAACGATCTTTTATTCTTGATAGTGTAATCTTATCATGCATTTAGGGAATATAATACTGAATTAGTGTCTTGTAGTGCGCATACTTGAACATCTGACAGCCCGATATACCGCGCGAAGGGGGATGAAGAACCGCAGGCCGTCATGAAAGCTGGGTCGTACAGGCGAGCCGACGCCGGAGCTGAGCCCATCGGAACCAGCGCCAGCAACTCACCCTGCGAGCCATCGCGCAGCGAGCCCTCCGCGCCGGCGGAATGTCCTCACCGGATGCACCCTCTGCCACCTCGCAGGCTCCCCTGAGTTCACCAGGACACACTGATACATACTCAACCGCCGACAGTTGTTAACTCCTCAGCCGCTGCCCATCAGCATCGTGCCGATGTCGAACTTGGGGAACCCGATGAACTGCTGCATGACGTTCACCACGCGCTGCAGCCGGGCCCTGTCCACGCTGCCGACAGGTCCGGTGCTGAACGGATAGCTGTCCAGGGCCAGGACGGCCGCGGTTTGCCTGGACACGCCGAACGGGGTCGGCATGTTCATCATCGCCTGCTCGACGGAGTCGCGGCTGGCGTCCGCGATCTGCTGGCCTTCTTCCAGCGCCTGGTAGAACGCGGCCAGGGTGTGCGGATACTTCTGCGCCCATTGCTTGGTGACCACGTACCCGGCGACCGGGAAGCTGCTGGTCGCGCCCTGGTTCAGGTCGACCAGCGGCACAGCGCCTTCCCCCTCTTCCGCGCCGCTGGCGAACGGCTCGGGCAGCAGGGCCGCGCTGATGGCGCCGGACTTGAGGTCGGCGGTCATCCCCGGGAACGGGACGTTGGTGAAGTGCACCGACGCGGGGTTTATCCCGTGCTCGGCCAGCACCGACGCGGCCAGCAGGTACAGGATGTTCCTGGTCGCGTTGATGGCGACGGTCTTGCCCTTGAGGTCGGAGAGGTGCTTGACCGGCGAGTCCGGCATCGTGTAGATGCCCTGAGCGCCCGGCTGCATCACCGATCCCTCGGCGAAGATGTCCAGGTTGGCCTCGCCTTTTTGCTGCGCCTGGATATAGGAGACGTAGTTGCCGCCGGTGATGTCGTATTTGCCATTGGCCTGATCGGCGATCACCGCCTCGCTGCTGGTGGCGGGGTGGAAGGTGACGTTCAGCCCATGGGCCTTGAACAGGCCCTGGTAGAGCGCGACGAAGAAGCCCGCCGAATCCAGGGCCGGAACCACGGCGACGCTGAGGTCCGGCTTTTCCACGCTGGGCGCGTCCGCCGCGCCCCCGCCGCTCGAGCAGCCCGCGGCCAGCGCCAGTGCCGTGGCCGTGACCAGTAGCGCCTTGACGCGCGTACGCCTGGTTCTCATCACGCAAACCCTTCCTCGCGGCGAGGAGGGGGCCGTTCACGGGCGGTACGTGCCCGTTCATTTCGGAGCGTGTAAGTACCACGCCTGTAGGAGTCCCCCTCCTGCTATCCCTTGGGGAGCATAAAGCAATAGAACCGATCCATTCAGGAAATTCAGGAAAATCGGATTTAGCAGATTATGACGTCAGACTGTGTGTGATAACGGAGGGGAAAGTGCGATAGCGGGACGAGAATCCCCGTCGGCGACGTAGCGAGACAGCTGGTGTGATCGGGTCTGAACCACGCACTATGAGATGGGTGGGAAGCAGAAGACCGCGTGGTGGCGATGTGTATCCGCTGATCCCGGTAAACAGCAGTTGCGTGACTATAGCTGCGATTTGCGGCCGCTTGAATGGAGCGCAAATGACCCATAACTGGCCGCGCTGATTCCCGGGCCGGGGCGGAATCAGCGCGGAGCCCCGTTGCGGACGGACGGTGCGGGCTGGATAGGTTCGGTCACCATGAAGGCGATGAGCGTGATCCCGGGCCGCCGCGGCTCGGAGCTGGTCGCCGAGCGGCCGGATCCGCCGCCCGCGGAAGGCGCCGTCCTGGCTGAGGGCCTGCTGGTCGGCATCTGCGGGACCGACCGCGAGATCCTGGATGGCGCCGGGCAGCCCCCAGACGGCAGGCAGCGGCTGGTGATCGGGCACGAATCCCTCGGCCGGGTACTGGCGGCCCCGGCGGACGCGCCGGTCCGGCCCGGCGACCTGGTGGCCGGCGTGGTCCGCCGCCCGGACCCCCTGCCCTGCCCGGCCTGCGCGGCCGGCCAGTGGGACTTCTGCGCGAACGGCCGGTATGCCGAGCGCGGGATCAAGGGCCTCGACGGCTACGGCGCCACCCGCTGGCGGGTGAGCCCGCGGTTCGCCGTCAAGGTCCCGGACCGGCTCGGCGAACTGGGCGTGCTCACCGAGCCGGGCAGCGTCGTGGCCAAGGCCTGGGAGCAGATCGACCGGATCGCCCTGCGCGCCCCCCGCACCGGTTCACGGGTCCGGGTCGCGCTGGTCGCCGGGGCCGGCCCGATCGGCATGCTGGCCGCCCTGCTCGGCCGCCAGCGCGGCTACCAGGTGCATGTCTTCGACCGGATCATGTCCGGGCCCAAGCCGGCCCTGGTCGCGGCGCTCGGCGCGACCTACCACCACGGCCCGGTCGGCGGCCTGGACCTGCGTCCGGACGTGGTGCTCGAGTGCACCGGCGCCGGCGAGCTGGTCGTCGAGCTGGCCGGCCAGCTCGCCCAGGCCGGCGTGATGTGCCTGATCGGCATCTCCTCCCGCGACCTCAGCCTGCCGGTGAACATGAACCGGGTCAGCGCCTCGATGGTGCTGGAGAACTCGGTGATCTTCGGCACGGTGAGCGCGGCGCGCCGCCACTACGAGCAGGCCGTCGAGGCGCTGAGCCAGGCCGATCCGGCCTGGCTCGGCGGCCTGGTCAACCGCCGCGTCCCGCTGTCCGCGTGGCAGCAGGTGCTCACCAGGCAGCCAGGTGATGTAAAGGTCGTGGTGGACCTGACAAGATAATCTCTTCATCCCGAACGGCCGCGGTGACTGCACCGGGACAGGTTCGGGGCCCGGCCAGGAAACGGAGCATGTAATGGCGGACGCGGATACCAGCGCGAAGCCCGTCGACCAGGACGCGCTGGTAGCGGACATCGACCGCACCCGCGCCGAGCTGGCGCGGACCATCGACGCCATCTCCGACCGGGTGAGCCCGAAGAAGAACGTCCGCCGGGCGATGGAGCAGGTCCGCGAGCGCGCCGGCCAGGTCGACCCCCTGTTGGCCGGCGCCGCCGCCGCGGCCGTCGTCGTCGGCGTCACCGTCATGTTCCTGTGGCGCCGCCGCAAGCGCTAGCCGGCGCTCTTGGTCAGCTCTTCGTACTCCGTCGCGGACAGCAGGTCGGAGGGCAGGGCCGCGTCGCCGTTGCCGTCCTGGGCCACGCGCACCTTGAACATCCAGCCGGCCGTGTAGGGCTCGGCGTTGACCAGGGAGGGATCGCCCTCGAGCTCGGCGTTGACCTCGATGACCTCGCCGTCCACGGGGGAGTACAGGTCGCTGACGGACTTGACGGACTCCACCTCGCCGCAGGGCTCGCCGGCGGTGACGGTCGCGCCGAGGGCCGGCAGCGAGACGAAGACCACGTCGCCGAGCTGCTGGGCCGCGTACTCGGTGATGCCGACCGACGCCGAAGTCCCCTCGACGGACACCCACTCGTGCTCGGGGGTGTAGCGCAGTTCGGCTGGAACACTCATCGTTATTATCTCCTCCGGTAAAACGGCAGATCCGTCAGCAGGGCGGGCACCACTTCGCCTCTGATGCCCACGGCAAGCACGTGATCACCTCCGGCGGCCCCTGGGCCTTCGCCGGTTCCAGGCTCCAGGTACGCCATGGCGATCGGCACGCCGAGAGTGGGGGACGGGGCGCCGCTCGTGACGGTGCCGCAGGCCTTTCCGTCGGCGAGGACGGGGTAGCCGTGCCGGGCGATCCGGCGGGACTGGATGGTCAGCCCGGCCAGCTGTTTGCGTGGTCCGGACGAAGCGCGGGCGGCCAGGGCCTCACGGCCGACGAACTCGCCCGGCTTGTCGAACTTCACCACCCGCCCTAGGCCCGCCTCGAAAGGTGTCACGTCCGGGCCGAGCTCGTTGCCGTACAGCGGCATGCCGGCCTCAAGCCGGAGCGTATCGCGGGCGGCCAGGCCGGCCGGGACCAGGCCGGCCGCAGCGCCGCCCGCGGCGAGCGCTTCCCATATAAGCACGGCGTCCTCCGGGCGGCAGAACACCTCGAAGCCGTCCTCGCCGGTGTACCCGGTACGCGCCATCCAGGCCTTGCGCCCGGCCACCTCGCCGAACGTCCCCGCGTAGTACTTCACCGCGTCAAGGTCCACGCCGCCGGCCAGCGGCGCGAGGATCCCGGCCGCCTCGGGGCCCTGGATGGCGACCAGCGCGTAGTCACCGGTCGCGTCCGTGACCGTCGCATCGCGCCCGGAAGCCCGGTCGCGGAGCCCTGCGAACACCACGTCCGTGTTCGCGGCGTTGGCGATGACCAGGAACTCGTCTTCGTGCTGGCGGTACACGACCAGGTCGTCGAGCACGCCGCCGTCTTCCGCGCAGATCATCGTGTACCTGGCCCGCCCCGGCCGCAGCGCGGACAGGTGCCCGATCAGCGCGTAGTCGAGCGCCGCCCCGGCCTCCGGGCCGGCGACCACGATCTCGCCCATGTGGGACAGGTCGAACAGCCCGGCCGCGCGCCGCACCGCGTGGTGCTCGGCGGTCTCGCTGGCGTAGCGCAGCGGCATCTGCCAGCCGGCGAACGAGGTCATGGTGGCGCCGAGCCGCTCATGAACCGCTCGCAACGGCGTCTGCCTCGGCCGTTCCCCTGATGTCGTCACCTGGGAATGGTATGCCGGAACCATGAGCCTTCTCACCGAGCCCGAGATCACCGTCGAACTTGCCACCGTCCCCGCCTGGACCCGCGTCGGCGACTCCATCACCACGATCACCCAGCGCGCCGACTTCCGCGACGCCCTCCTATACCTCGGCGCCGTCGCCTACCTCGCCGAGAGCGCCGACCACCACCCCGACGTGACCATCAACTGGAACAAGGTGACGCTGACCCTGAGCACGCACTCGGCCGGCGGCCTCACCGCCAACGACTTCGCCCTGGCCCGCCGGATCTCCGCCCTGTCCGGTTAGGAGAATCGCACAAGGATGGGGTCGATGTTTGACCAGATTTGCACAAAAAGACACCTCTCAACCTCTTATGAACCGGCTGAAAAGCATGGCATCGTGGGCTCGCGCGGTGCCAGCTTGGGTGCGCCGCGCCTTACGCGTGAGAGGAAATAACTCATGAGGAGAGGACGGGACGCGCGTCGACGCGCAGCCAGGCAGGCGACCTGGCTTCGCGTCACCGCGGCCGCTAGCTCGGCGGCGCTGCTCGGCACGCTGGGCCTGGCGGGGACCTCGATGGCCGCCACCGGCGCCGCTGCCGGCGCCGCGAAGACCGCGAAGACGGCAGACACCGCCAGCACGTCGTCGTGCCACCTGGGCAACGGCGTCAAGCACGTGGTGACGCTCATGTTCGACAACGTGCACTACTTCCGGGACAACCCGAACGTCCCGTCCGACCTGGAGCTGATGCCGAACCTGCTGAGCTTCTTCAAGGACAACGGCACGTTCCTGTCCAACAACCACACGCCGCTCATCGCGCACACCGCCGATGACATCCTGACCACGTTCACCGGCCTGTACGGTGACCGGCAGGGCATGCCGATCTCCAACAGCTACCAGGCCTACAACGCCGACGGCACCACCGACCCCGCGGGCTCGTTCGCCTACTGGACCGACCCGGTCTTCGACACGAAGACGCCGGCGCCGAGCGCCGGGCACGACACCAACCCCAGCATGGTCTACGCACCCGTCCCGCCGGCCACCGCGGCGCACACCGTGACGCCGAACACGGTCACCCCGGCGCCCTGGGTGCCGTTGACCCGGGCCGGGTGCGACGTGGGCCAGGTTGCCTCCGCGAACACGGTCCTGGAGAACACCGCGGTCGACATCCCCAAGGTATTCGGCGCCGGGTCGCCTGAAGACCAGCAGCTGAACGCAGACGCCGACCGGTTCAAGGACGCCGAGGTCGCGGACTACGTCGGCGTCGGCGTGCACTGCGCCCAGGGGAGCGCCTTCTGCGCCACCGCCAAGGGGGTGAAGTTCGGGCAGACCTCCCCGTCGCCGACCGCGGTGGCCGACGCGCTGCCGCAGGAGCCAGGCGGGTACAACGGGTTCCAGGGGCTGTTCGGCCACAGGTACGTCGCGCCGCAGCTCGGCGCGGGCACCCCGAACCTGTCCCGCAACGGGGTCCAGATCACCAACGCGGCCGGGAACCTGGTCGACCAGAACGGCAACCAGCTCAACGGCGCGTTCCTGAACAACCAGCCGGGCTTCCCCGGCTTCGGACCCATCAACGCGTCGCAGAGCCTGGCCTACATGGGTGACATGCTGGAGTCCGGCGTTCCGGTCGTGAACGGTTACATCGCCGACATCCACGGGAACGAGCACATCCCGGGCGTGGCGGCGTGCACCGGCGCGCCCGCCGCGCTCGGCCCTGGCACCCCGTGCTACATCGCGCAGGCGCAGTACTACAACCAGGCGTTCGGTGCCTTCTTCCAGCGCCTGGCGGCCGAGGGCATCAACGCGTCCAACACGGAATTCGTGCTCAGCTCGGACGAGGGCGACCACGTGGCCGGCGCCAACGTGGGCCGGTCCATCCAGCCCACGCCGGCCAACTGCGACGGCGTGAACACCCCGTGCACCTACCCGCCCGGGACGTTCGGCGAACTGGCCGGCAACGTCACCGGCCTGCTCGCCACCCAGAAGAACGACACCACGCCGTTCACCCTGGAATCAGACTCGGCCCCCGAGTTCTACGTCACCGGCAACCCAGGTCCGAACGCGCCGCCGGTGCGCACGCTGGAACGTGACGTCGCCGGGCTGACCGCGAGCAACCCGTACGCCGGAGGCACCCAGAAGATCACCAACTACCTCGCGGACCCGGCCGAGATGGGGATCCTGCACATGGTCAACGCCGACCCGGCCCGGACCCCGACGTTCGCGCTGTTCGCCAAGCCGGACTATTTCCTCACCCCCGGCTCGGCCACCTGCTCCCCGTGCGTCACCCAGAACACCGGGTTCGCCTACAACCACGGTGACTACGCGGCCGAGATCAACACCAACTACCTCGGCCTGGCCGGCCCCGGCGTCAAGCCCCTCGGCCTCGACGGCCAGGCGCCTGCCACCGGCCCGAACTCCGCCGGGCCGAACAGCGGCCAGGTGGTCGTCGCCAACAGCGGCACCACGGGCACCTGGGTCGACGAGACCGACATCCGGCCGACCCTGATGTACCTGACCGGCCTGAAGGACGACTACGAGCACGACGGCCGGGTCATCAGCGAGGTCCTGTCCGCCCCCAACCGGGCGCTCAGCGCGCCGGGCGTGACCAGCCTGGGAGCCTGCTACAAGCAGCTCAACTCCAGCGTCGGCCAGTTCGGCAACTTCACCCTGCAGGCCTCGACGGCCGCCGTCGAGTCCAGCACCGCCGCCGATACCGAGTACAAGACGGTCAACGCCGCGCTGACCGGGCTCGACCATCTGCGGGACGCCCTCGCCCTGCGCATCAAGGGCGAGCTGGAGGCGGCCGCGTTCGGCGGCCGGCCGGTCATCGCCGCGCAAGGCCAGACGGCCGCCTGCCGGGGCGTCATCGCCGCGGCGGGAGCGCTGGCTCATCACCTCTGAGTAACCAGGTCGCGGGCCGCCACCCCCGGGTGGCGGCCCGCGGTCATGCCCCGGCCCGCGCCGGCGCCCACGCTGCTGTCCGACGGCGATGTCAGGGCGGCGGTCCCGGCACGGCCCGCGGTGTCGGACAATAGACCGGTGGAATCCCAGGTGCCCGCAGTCGGCCAGACCCGACAGCCCCGCGAGGTCGTGATCCTCGGCTCGACCGGCTCGGTCGGCACTCAGGCGCTCGACATCGTCCGGCGCAATCCCGCGTGGTTCCGGGTGGTGGCCCTGGCCGCGGGCGGCGGCCAGCCCGACGTCCTGGCCCGGCAGGCGGTCGAGTTCGGGGTGGCGGCCGTGGCCGTGGCCAGCCCGGCCGCCGCCGCCGAGGTACAGGCCGCACTCGGTTCCTTTATGACCCGAACGGACCGGGCTGCACGCCCCGGCCCCCCGCAGGTGCTCTCCGGGCCGGACGCGGTCAGCGAGGTGGCGGCGTGGCCGTGCGACGTGGTGCTCAACGGCGTGACCGGCGCGGCCGGGCTGCAGGCCACGCTGGCCGCGCTGGACGCCGGCCGGGTGCTGGCCCTGGCCAACAAGGAATCGCTGATCGTCGGCGGCCCGCTGGTCACCAGCCGGGCCAAGCCGGGGCAGATCGTCCCGGTCGACTCCGAACACTCCACCATCGCCCAGTGCCTCCGCGCCGGGCGCGACGCCGAGGTGCACCGCCTGGTGCTGACCGCGAGCGGCGGCCCGTTCCGCGGCTGGCGCCGCGACCAACTGGAGGACGTCACGCCGCAGCAGGCGCTCGCCCACCCCACCTGGAACATGGGCCCGCTGGTCACGATCAACTCCGCCACGCTGGTGAACAAGGGCCTGGAGGTGATCGAGGCCCACCTGCTGTTCGGCTTCGGGCTCGACCGGATCGACGTGGTGGTGCACCCGCAGTCGATCGTGCACTCGATGGTGGAGTTCTCCGACGGCGCGACGATCATCCAGGCGTCCCCGCCGGACATGCGGCTGCCGATCTCGCTGGGCCTGGCCTGGCCCGACCGGGTGCCAGGGGCCGCGCCGGGGCTGGACTGGTCGACGGCGGCGACCTGGACCTTCGAGCCGCTCGACGACGCGGCCTTCCCCGCGGTCGCGCTGGCCCGGGAGGCGGCCGCGGCCGGCGGCACCGCGCCCGCGGTGTACAACGCGGCGAACGAGGCGTGCGTGGCGGACTTCCAGGCGGGCCGGATCGGCTTCCCGCGCATCGTTGACACCGTCGCCCGGATAGTCTCAGAACACGACGCCGCGCGCACGGCCGTCAGCACGGTGGCAGAGGTGCTGGCCGTCGACGACTGGGCCCGGCGGCGGGCGCGTGAACTTAACTCCTGAGGGAAGGACGGCGGGATGGACCTGATCGGCTGGGTCATCTTCATCGTCGCCCTGCTCTTCTCCGTGATGCTGCACGAGACCGGGCACTTCGTGACGGCGAAGAAGTTCGGCATGAAGGTCACCCGGTATTTCGTCGGCTTCGGGCCGACCCTGTGGTCGACCCGGCGGGGCGAGACCGAGTACGGGATCAAGGCGCTGCCGCTCGGCGGCTTCGTCAAGATCATCGGGATGCACTCGCTCGACGACGTCGACGACCCTGCGGACGAGCCTAGGTCGTTCCGCCGCCACCCCGCCTGGCAGCGGATCGTCGTGCTCTGCGCCGGCTCGTTCATGCACTTCGTGCTGGCCTTCCTGCTGATCTTCAGCCTGGCGCTCGGCATAGGCATCGCGAACGACAACACCACCCAGCTGGGCACGGTCAGCACCTGCGTGGCCTCGAGCACCACTCAGCTGGCCAACGGCACCTGCGCCGCCTCGGACAAGCCGTCCCCGGCCAAGCTGGCCGGCCTGCGCTCCGGCGACCAGGTGACGGCGTTCAACGGCTCGCCGGTGAGCAACTGGACCCAGCTCGGCAACGCGATCCGCAAGGCGCCGACCGGGTCGACGGCGACCATCACCGTGAAGCGCGACGGCAAGACGCTGACGCTGCACGCCACGCTGGCCGCGGTCAAGGGCCGCAGCGGCGGCTATCTCGGCATCGCGCCGACCGTGGTGTTCTCACCGGCCAACCCGGTCCGCGCCACCCAGTACGCGGGGTCGGCGTTCGGGCAGGTCCTGGTCGGCTCGGTCAAGGCGGTCGGCGCGCTGCCCGCGGCGCTGCCCAAGCTGTTCAGCAAGGACCGGGGCAGCACCGCCGCCGGGCAGGTGAGCAGCGTGGTCGGCGCGGCCGAGGCCACCGGCACAGCGGTGGCCGCCAAGGTCGGCTGGCAGTTCAAGGTCAGCTTCGTGCTGCTGCTGATCGCCTCGCTGAACATCTTCGTCGGCGCCTTCAACATGCTCCCGCTGCTGCCGCTGGACGGCGGGCACGTCGCGGTGGTCGTCTGGGAGCGGATCCGGGCCTGGTTCGCCCGG
>WNGK01007088.1_pt1 | contig 14761 bp, 11 predicted proteins | sample 5400601 | NCBI WGS metagenome assembly WNGK01 (sample SAMN13153376, study PRJNA577476) | soil metagenome | isolation source: 60 cm soil or saprolite under Garry oak tree replicate 1 | place: USA:California | collected 2016-06-15 | reverse complement strand
CGCAAGGAGCCTCCATGTGCCGGCAGTTCTTCAACGTCGAAGACAGTCAAGCCAAATGCGGCAAGAATCTGCTCCACAGTTATAAAGGAAAAATAGGAGAAGTGTTCGTGGTAAATAGTGTCGAACTGATTCTCCTCAACTAACCGCATCAGATGCGGGAACTCCAACGTGATTATTCCCCGTGGCTTCAATAGGGTCTTCATGCCCTTTACGAAACTGCGAAGATCAGGCACCTGTGCCAGCACATTATTGCCGAGCAAGAGATCAGCTTGCACGCCGTCGCGCACTAGTTCCTCAGCCAGTTCAGCGCTAAAAAATTTCACCAACGTGGGAACGCCCTTGGCAGTTGCGACCTTGGCAACGTTCGCGGCTGGCTCAATGCCTAAGACCGGGATACCAGCCTCTACGAAACACTGAAGCAGATAACCGTCATTGCTGCCCAATTCCACGATTTGACTTTGGGCGTTCAGCTTGAAACGCTCAATCATCAGCTTCGTGTACGCTTTTGCGTGTGCCAACCAGCTATCTGAGTAGGAAGAAAAGTACGCGTACTCGGTGAATATGTCTTTCGGTGCCACGTATTCCTGTAGCTGCACCAGGAAGCATTGATCACAGACAAACACGTGCAGCGGGTAAAAGGCTTCCATCTGGTTCAGTTGTGCGCGCTCGAGAATGGCCTCGCAAGGTGGAGACATGCCGAGATCCACAAACGTATGCCGCAGCCCTGCCCCGCAGAAACGGCAGGTTCCGAGGTTCGGCAAAGTGTTTGGTTGCACGTTGACTTGGTCGGTCATGGTTCTGATGGTTTGGTTTTGTTTGAGCACGTGATGCGACATTTTTGATAAGCGAACGGTCAGCAATGATTTGTGCGTTGTCAGCCGGGGTTAGCTCGAAGTCGTGATTAGCCTTTGCTATCGTAATGTGCGTGGATTGATCGTTGGCGAAGCTATTGTCACGCTCGCTAACGTGCGAAGCGTCGGACTAGGCCGCGGTGCCGGTGTCGGAAAAGGCCGTGGTGTAGGCTTATGCCTGGGGCGAGGGGTCGCGGTTGGCGTAGCAGTAGGTGTTAAAGTAGACGTGGCCGTCGGGCTCGCTGTAGGTGTTAGCGTAGGCGTCAGTCTCGGTGTTGGATTTATAGGGGGGTATTCATGTCGCTCTGGATCTGAGCGGCGCTCAACGCTCGGTTGTAAATCCTGACCTCGTCTATTCGCCCCGCAAAATACTGACCGTAAATGCTGTCCCCGCCGATCTGCAAAGGATTCGTCGAAGTCGCGATGGCCCCGGTCTGCGCCCGGCTGGCCACCTGTACCCCATTTACATACAAGCGCATCATCGCCCCGTCGTAGGTCGCCGCTAAATGCGCCCACGTATTGGCTGTCAGTGGACCCGTCCCGTAAAGATTGCCGCCGAACGTGCCCCCCATCGCCGGGCGACCTGAATTGTTCGAAGTCCCCTCCAGATAGTAGTTGTCGTTGCCCTTGTAGATCACGTCCCGCCACGCGCTGCTCACACTAGTTGGATACACCCACGCCTCCAGCGTCATTCCGCTCGTCAATTGTAGCGACGTCGCATTGTTAATGTTCACCCGTGCATTCGTCCCGTTAAAACTCAAGGCATCGCCATATTTGCCCGAGGTCGTCCAGGTCGCTCCGCTGATGCTTCCGTTGTTCCCATTGCCAGACATATCGTGCACTACCGTGCCGCTCCCCTCATTAAATCCATACGCCGCTACCAGACCAGGCGTAGGTGTCGCCGTAGGAGTTGGCGTTGGAGTAGGTGTAGGCGTTCCTCCCGTCAGCTTAAAAGCATAGACTTTGTTGTCAGTGGCAACGTAGATGCGCCCGCGGGCAACAATGCCCGTATTCCTCCACGTGTGCGTCCCCGCCATCAATTCGTTGGCACCGCCGCCGCCATAAACAACAGCGCCCGTATTGCCGTTGTAACCATGTAAGCGCTGGTCGCCTCCGGTACCATACCTATCGCCGGTGCCGACCACCCAGACGATCATGTTATTAGTCCCGTCCGTAGAGGTGACGAAAGGCGACCCGCAACCGTTCATGGGGTACACACGCCATCCGGTGGCGATGGTAGGTGGACTCGTTGCAGTAATGCGGAAAGTCTTGAGTGCGTCCCTGCCGGCGCGAAAAGCAATATAGGTGGCTTGGGTAGTTTGGTAAGCAGCCGGCCCGCCATATATGCGGCTCCAGGCTTCGCGTGCTTCTGCTACCGGCGCAGTGATACCACCAAGGTTGTCGCGATTAAGGAGATGCGCATATTCATCTTTGCCCATTTGGACGACGAGATGCGAGGGCGTTGCGCCCGGCACATCCACCAGTACCGGACCCGCGCCCGCAATCTCACTGCTCGCCTGGTCGAGGCTCGACCAATTGAGCGGCACCCAGTAATCGGTGGAATTGCCGCTAAAGATCGGGCCCGGTTGAAAACGAATCACTGCTTCACCGCCATTCCAGATCCCTCCGGTGTTGTAACTGTTAGCGGTGCTAACGAACGGATTAGTGCCGTCACTGGCGACACCGCCAGCGCTCCATATACCGCCGCCGATGGCGCCGCCCATGGCGCTGGTGGCCCATGCTGTTACACTGGCCGGATTATTTATCGGCACTCCCACCAGCCAGCCATGAAAAAGGTCGCAATCCCCGTGGCTCCCATATCCAACATAAACAATGTTGCCCACGATGCCCAGCGCCGCACTTTGCATTTGGTTCGCTGGAATGAAAGTCGTGCCGTTGTATTGAGCCGTCAGCTCCACGTCCACCGGCCAGCCGGGATTGATGGCGCCCGTGTCCACGTTAAGGGAAATGATGTAATGTTTCTTGGTCGTGCCGCCATCGGGCGTCGTCAGCGCGCTCAAAAACAGCGCCCGTGAAGCAAGATCGACAACAGGCGCGCCGGTGATCCCCGCGTCACCAACTTCATCGCAGTGGATATTGGCTGCCGGCACCGGAGCGCCTACATTTCGCTGCCAAATTATGGTGCCATCGACAGCGTCGAGTGCATATACATTATTTGATGCCGTCGCTACAATGACCATGGCCTGGCCGCTTGGACCGCCCTCGATGTAAAGCGGCTGCACGTAAACGTTGCCTACGACCGTCCCGTCGAAGTTTAAATCGCGCGTAAGGTTCGCGGCAGCCGCTTGCGTGAAGGCCGAATCGATGTAAAGGCCATCACGCGAACTATGATTGTGATACTGGGTAACGTTGACCTGCGCGTTTGTTGAAACAATCGCACTCCACGCGCCTGCGGCGACAAGCCAAGAAATGCAAAATACCGTTTTCAAAGTTCCATACTCGGTATCATTGCGCTCCGTTCTACCACAATACCCTGTCTACTTGTCAAGTATTCCGAGAACAGACTTGTAACAATCAGCTATCTTTTGCAGCCGACAGCCTACTCGGCCAAAGCAGCTGCAAAGGCTGGAGTGCCGCTTCTACAGAGGTTCGCACGCTCTCAACTGCAGATGCAAAGTCGTATCGCGGCAGCCTGCCTATGGTCGCCAAGTTGTAGTTCCTCGCTGATATCGAACAGCAGGAAAGGCGAGGGATCGCCGGCTCCCTCATCAAGTGCTAACTCTATCCTCATTCGTCCAGAAGAACTGGGGGTCGATCTGTTGCGTCCGGATTAAGTATTCCAATTGTTTCAAACGCGTGAACGTCCGGTATTCAAAGGCCTCTTTGGTCATGTCAATCCGCTTGAAAAGATCATAGAGTTGTTTCGCTCCGCGGCTGGCGTCCCAAGCGCACCTGAACCCGGGCAAATGTTTGCGAATCTTATCGAAGGACACGCGGTAACTCCGATTATCCTGGCCAGGAGCTCCAAAACTTACACGACAGCCAGGAAACACCTCGCCTACCACCTCCGCAATCTCGCGCACGCGATAGTTGTGAGAAGTATCGCCAACATTAAATACTTCATTGTGAATCGCTTCTGTGGGAGCCTGCAACACCGCAATAATGGCGCGCGCAATGTCCAACCCATGGACCAACGGCCGCCAAGGGGTCCCATCGCTGGTCATCTTGATCTCTTTGGTGGTCCACGCCAATCCAGCCAAGTTGTTTAGGACGATATCAAACCTCATTCGCGGCGAAGCGCCATAGGCAGTGGCATTGCGCAGGAAGGTAGGTGAGAAGCCCTTCCTGGCGAGCTGTTTTACGTCACGCTCAACCAAGATCTTGCATATTGCATAGGCGGTCCGTGGATTAACGGAGGACTCCTCAGTTATATCGTCCCCCTCAGAGATCCCATATACGCTGCAGGACGACATATAGACAAAGCGCTTTACTCCCGCCTTGCGGGCAAGTTCAGCGAGACGAACCGAACCTTTGTGGTTGATTTCGTAAGTAATGGCCGGCGCCAGTTGGCCGGCCGGATCATTGGACAATTCGGCCATGTGAACGATGGCATCCACATCCTTCAGGTCCTCCACCCCGACGTGACGAAGATCCTTGGCGAGCGTCAACGGTGTCGTTCGGCCGTCTCGATAGAACGTACGGTCTTTGTAAAAGCCAGTGTCCAAGCCGATGACTTCATAGCCTTGCCGGATCAACTCCGGTGCTAACAACGAACCCAGATACCCTTCCGTTCCGGTTACAAGAATGCGTGTAATGATATCCATCTTACTGGTTCTTCCGAGTCTCATACCGGGCAGGGCGGTGTGCATGATACGCGGATAAGTCCCGGATCATTCGCATCAGGCTGGATAAAGCAACACGAAAGTAGTCTTGCGTCTGCATCTAGCATCTCAACCTGGTCGCTTGTGTAGTTGATTGTGTAGATTCGGGCAGTGATTCCGGCCTTGAAAAAGCCCGTCTCGTTAACCTCTCCCTCAAAATGCCATTCTTTGTAAAGCAGCGGCTCGGGGTACCCCTCCTTTGCCCGCCTGTGGTGAATGTCGGCTGCGTATCTCAACATCTTGGCTGGCAACGGTAAATTGAGTGTGCCGGATTCTTCCCCGTTACGGAACGTCAGCTTCCACACGTTACCGACAAGCGAGCCATTCAGCGAGTAGCTATCCACCGGGTGAGCCAAGCCTTTAGCGGCGTCGTCTGGCTCCGCCTCGCCTGTAAACAGGTATGCCGTTGTGCCAAAACGCATCCGCTGTATGACACTAAGTTTGTACGCGTCAGGTTTGACGAAATTGATTTGGTATTCACCTGGATGGGCGCAACAAGCACATGCCCAAACACGACGCGGTAGTAAAAGCACGATTACTATCGCGACGAATATGAGAAGCCGTCTCGTCATTTGTCAGTCGTCCTCGTTTCTCCGAGCAATGCGAGGATCAGTGTTCTGTGTTTCGTGGGCATCAGATTCTCATTCTTCGACGTGCACTGAATCTATAATGCCGTCGATCTTATGTTTTAACTTGGGGTCGGTGTTCAGATTTGAGCTAAAGTTGAGTTCTAAGAGTTGACCCTTGTAGGAAGTGGTGAGGTTTCGGGTATAAACGGCGTTGTGCGAGTAATCCTTCCTTCCTTTCATCACTGGGACGAAGCTCCAATCCCCCCATTTACGACCGTCAATGGTCACGATGTCTTTCTTTAGCCATCGCAGCTGCGAATCTTTCGGCAGCCAGTTGAAGCTTTTGCTGTATTCGGCGACCCGCATTTTGAGATACTCCTCCCGCTTGTCAGACGTCAGTCCGTGCGTGCCACGCAACACACCTCCCCACGCACCATCCGGACCGGAGAATTTGGCAACCATTTTTGGATCCTTCGGATCATCAGGATCACGCGAGAACTCCGGTGGAAGGTCGAGCTTCAGCTTGCCGTCTAGGAGACTGCGCGATCGACCTCGAGCCGCAGCTGATAGGGGCTTACGTGGGCCTCGCGGGACTCTACGGAACGACCGGTCGCCTCGACCCGGGGTTGGCGCGAGCCGAGGAGGCGCTCAAGGTCAATCCGAAGAGCCAGTCGGCCCTCATGCACGTCGGATTGCTGCGGGAGCGGAAGGTCGACATCAGGAAAGCAATGGAGGCCTACGAGCGAGTCCTCGCAGTCAACCCCCGTTTCGCGCCCGCCGCAAACAACCTGGCGTACCTCCTCATCGAGAACAGCGGGGACAAGGAGCGCGCTCCAGCTGGCCCAGACGGCAAAGGAGGTGGCCCCCGAGGACTCCAAACATCTCGGATACCCTCGGTTGGATCCTCCACCAGCGCCAGCGCCTTCCGGGGTGTCCTGCCTGCCGAGGTCGCGCAACGGCTGCGGGTGCGGGTTTACCGGCACGGGTTCCCGGATGTGACCGGGGGGGTTCGAGCGCATCTTCGCCGTTGGTCGGGATTCCTCTGCATTGACCCCGCGTAAGTTCCTCGCGTGCGAGGCACGCAAGGCGGCGAGGAAACGTAGCTCTCATTAACCGGCACTGTGCTCGACTGGCGTCGTGCGGCCTAGCTCTCACGTCTTACCTCGGTGCATTCCGCGCCTGTTCTTCGATCACCCGGTTGCGCCGCCGCAGCCGCAGTTCGCGCTGCGCTTCGTACACCTCATACGCCAGCCGCTCTGGTAGCGACAGGAGTTGGCGGTAGGCGAACCGACGCAGTTTCCAACTCCCCGGCACGCGCTTGCCGGCGATCTCCTCCATTTCCTTCACCCAGCTATCCACCATGCCGTCTAGCTTGGCGTTCAGCCGCCGCGTCGGCTCGAGCCACTGCGTCGCCAGCAGCCAGCGCATGAACTCCGGCATCTCCACCTTGACGCCCTTGATCGCCTTCTCCGTGCTTGCCACCTGCTCCTTCAGCAGCTCGTCGGCGACGCGCAAGTCGCGGTCGGCTCCCACGTGCTTGAGGATCCCCCGCAGCAGGCCGTTCGGATCGGTCTTGACCTTGTCGAAAATGTCGACGTGGACGCACCCGGCGCCGAAGACGTCGTCCCACAGCTCGATCACGGGCTGGTAGTCGTTATAGCGGTTCGTGCGCCTGCGGACCACATGGCGCAGGATCCGCCCGATCGGCACCTGGTCGGCCGGCACGTCCTTCATAAAGCTCAGCTCGACCATCGCCTGGCTCCAGGAGCGTGCGATCGGATTGCGGATGATCAGGACAGCCTTTAGGTCGGGGATCATCCTCCTCAGCGACTCGACACTGTGGCGGCGCAGGCGCGAGTACCAGGGGGAGATGTCACCACGGATCGCCCGCGTTGGCAAGCCGCTGGGATCGCGGAACAGATCGGTGTACCAGTTCAGGTTGTGCCACTGGATCTGTTTGCCGAAGTAGGCGACCTCTTTCCGGCTGGTCATGGTGATCTGTGGGTGCGCCTTCAAGACGGAGTGGAGCCACGTGGAGGCGCTGCGCTGCGACCCCAATCCCACAAACGTAGGGAGCATGTCAGGTCTCCTTTGCTCAAGAGATAGCATGGATACCTTTGGACGCCTCCGTCATTCGCATGCGTCCGATCCGCCGCGGGAACGGATCCGTTGCAAGACAGCCGACATGATGTCGCCGTCGTGCTGGGTCACGGTGTAGCCGAAGCGCTTCAGCTTCACACATGTGTCGGACAACATAGGCCGGAAGCCCTCGATCTTGTGAAACTCGAATATGATGGTCAGGATTCGTCTAAATATGTCACCGGGCATCCCGAGCAGGATCGCGTACTCGCCTTCGCAGTCAAGTCCGTTCGCCGCGCTGCGATTGCTGCTCGAATCCGGTGCAGACCCTTCGGTTACTAACTCCGGGTTCAGCTTTTGCGCGCGTTTGAAATCTGCGGCAGCCCCAGCCGCATCCCCCTTCTCCTTTTTCAGCATCGCGCGGTTGTAGTAGGCGTGTGCGTAATCGGGTTTGAGTTCGATGGCGCGCGTATAGTCAGCAATTGCGCCATAACGATCCTTAGTCTCTGCCCTGGCGTTGCCGCGATTGTTGTACGCGGCCGGATTTGTGGAGCCGAGTTCGATTCCTTTGATGTAGTCTGCAATAGCCCCGGCCGTGTCGTTCTTAAGCCGTTTGGCTTGGGCACGGTTATAATATGGCGCGTCATCTTTTGGATTGCGTTCGGCAGCGCGGTCGAAATCAGCGATAGCACCGTCCAGGTCACCGTTCTCCGCTTTCTCGATCCCACGATTAACGAGATCGCCATCGGACTCATCTGGCACTGCGGCAGCAGGTGGTGATTTCGCCGTTTGTGGCTCATCGGATCCCCACGCGTAACTGACGCTTCCGTCTGGATCGCGCACGAGCCTCGCGCCGACAGCCACGGTTCTTGCGGCGGGCTTCTCGCCGATTGGGATCACCTGCACGTAAAACGAAACTGGTTCGCCTTCGGTGCGACCCAGCGCGCCCATCTTTTCCAGTTCCTCGGTGGCGTGTGCACCGCTCACGATCTTTTTGAGAAATCCTAGCTTCACCAGCGCATCGTGCGGAAATTCAACCACGCCGTAATGGTTGGCGTTGCTGTGTCCTTGAAAAATCCGCGGTGAGTGTCTTCTGCGATTTCCTTGGACTCCAAAATTTTGGGAGTTACCTCCAGGCGGATGATCTTGTTTTTCCAATCGAACTTGTGCTGCTCGATGTCATTGAACCCATACGCCTTGTCATCGACTGGCGGGCTAAGTGGTGGCGACGCGATTTTTTCTTTGGCCGGCGCGTAATCGAGCGAGCAGTAGAACACCTCGTTGGCGGCTCGCAAAAACATCGGCGTCTCGGCACGCCCGATGTATTGCGCTTGTCCCTGGGAATCGAGCATGAGCCAATATTGGGGCAACTCTTTCGGGTTAACGTTCTTCTCAGGAACTTTGAGCCGTACGTGTAACCAAGTTTGTCCGTTGCGTTGCTCAGACCCCACTTTCTCAAATGGCGGTAACTTGCGATCGGCCATGATGTCTGCGGATTCAGAACTCCTCTGTCAATCGATTAGGTAAAGGCCCAAGTGAATTCGCGGCCAGAGTCAGTCGAACACGGTCCTGAGCTACGTAGGCAGCGGTTTGTGCTGAGACGGTCAATCGCCCCCTGGCTGGCTCCTTGGTGCCTCAATCACCAACACCCAATCATTGTCGCCTGCGCTGTTTTTGCCGGGAGTCGTGAAATTGTGCGTTCCGATGTTCGGGAAGGGCGAGCCAGGAATGGCTGCAAACGTGTTCGCAGTCGGATCGTACCAGCGCGCTGTCACAGAGCTGCTAAAATTGGTCAGTGCGATAGTCAATGTATGTCTGACAGGCGTGTAAACCACCGCCAGCGTGCCATCCGGCGTGTTGGCTGCCGTCGCGTAGTCGCTGTCGCTTACGTTGCCACCGGGGAGCGTAGGTGCCGTAGCCAGCCGTCAGAAGCGTATGGGATTGATCCGGGACCAGGTTGTACCACCTAGGCGAGGAGAAGAAGTTCTTGAAATACATTAACTGCTTTATTCCTGTCGTCTTCAGGTGAGACTGCCAACCGCTCGCGAAAGTCCATGAGAAGAAGATCTTGGAATAGATTAACTGCTTCATTCCTGTCGTCTTCAGGTATTGCCAACCGCTCGCAAAAGTCCATGTGTAATGATTGCCGTACATGTGACCGGCCAAGGCACCGGAGGTCAGGGACCAGTATTCCTGACGGCGCGGGACATTCGGCGTCCCGAACTCCCCACCGACGTTTTCATACTCGTAGTGTTCCTCCAAAAAGAGGACCGGCATGATGTTGGGCTTGTTGTACGCAACCAGCGTTTCGTCATAAGTCGGATGATAAGTGTAAACGCCATTAGCCGTGATGCGCGAGATCCAATTTGGATCATCCTGAGATTCGCTGACCGGAGAATTGAGCTCAATGGTCATTAGGTGGTTGATGTCCACGCTCTTGATGCCGTCTGCAATGGCGAGAATCACAGCATCGTTCTGCCGCGTTGCCCAGTTCTGAAAATCATTCCCCAGATTCCAGATTATGTTTGGTGAATCTTTGTAACGGTTTCCGAGAAACTGACCGTATTCGTAGCAACGGTTCGTTCCATTCCGAAGGGATGTCTGCGTCCAGCCGCCTTGATCCAATGGGGTGAACACGCACTGCAACCCATTCGTGGCCGCAGTCTGGACGATATAATCCACGTGCGACCAGTAAGCCGGGTTCGGCGTCGTCAGGTCGTAGTAACCACCGGTCAATGTGCTCGTGAAAGGATTGTTGCCGTTGACATCATGTCCATAGTTGGGAGAGCCTTCTGTGCCCGCTCCTCCGGTGTAGCTATCGCAGAGAAGCTCAATCCGGAGTGCGTTGAAGCCATTGTTTCCGCGATTGGTGAGGTAGGTGGTCGCATCCGCATTGTTCAGGTTGGCGAGTATCGAGTGCGGCGCATCACCGATTATCAGAAATGGAACATTATTGCGATCCACGACGTATCGGCCATTAGCGCTTGGTTTCAGAGGGTAGGCGGGCGTGGCCATTGCTTTTGCGACTAACGTCAGAGATATGAGCAGAGGAATTACCGCCTGCAACATTAGCCAATCCTATTTGCCCCGGTCCGATTTGATGAGCAAGCCATAGCTCACGTCATCCAAATGGTATTTGTGGCTTATTTGCATGAGATTTCCCGCTCGAATCGAAGGCTATCGTACAGTTACAATCGACAAATTCAGTAAACGCTGTACATGGTGCATGCGCCAAATTTTTCCGCTGGTGCTACAATCGTAATTGTTTCGTTATGGTGATCTGAGAGGGACGATTGTTGGTGAACCTGTTGTCACGCTCGCCACACCTGAATACTTTTTCAGACTCCCCCTCGCATCTCTCACCAAGACGCGATAACTGTACTTGCTACCGGCTGCCAATGCCGTGTCGATGTAGCTTGTTGTTGTAGTCGTTCCCACTTGCACAAAACTCGTGCTCCCGGGGTCCCGCCGCTGTACCTCATACCTTCTCACACGGCGTTTGTCGATGGGCTCTGCCCAGGTCAGCTTCACCTGGCTCATACCTAGTGCTGTGGCCACAAGATTTCCAGCCACCGTTGGAGCCTGCGTGGCCACCATCAGGGGGCCCAGGGGTCCCAGGCTCCCACCCTGCCAGTTGTCAATCGTTAGATGATCCCCAGCTGGCGAATAGATCCCGATACCCGAACTCCCTCCAACCAAGTTCTCGGTCGTGTCCGTGTAAGTTAAAACAGGATTCCCGTTTCGGAGCAACGTCAGTTGCACCGGGTTCAACCCCGATGCCTCTAACCGGATGATGTCACCAGCGACCCACGTCTCCGTACTGTTCGTGGCCAAAGAATAATAAAGCCCGTCCTTTCGAAGATAGAGGCGGTAATCATTGGGCCCAAATACAAAGGCCATATAGAATCGGTCGATTCCGGGCTGCGCTCGGGCAATTACGCCGTTCCATGGTCCCACATTGCTGATCTGCACCTGCGAATACTGATCTTGGCTGAACGTATTCCCGATCCAATATGCGTAGCAGTGCGCGTTCTCGATGTTGGGGGTCACCTGGTTATTCACGATCACCAGCGTTTGTTGCGATGCCGGCACCGGCTTGGCCCAGTTCGCACCCAGTCCCCCATCCGCGCGGTTGAAATTGTCCGCCGCGGATGGAGGTGTGGCCGTTGGCGAATCCAGTCCGCGCTCCGATTCGTGTTGGAAATTCGTACCTCGTCGATGTCACCATTGAAGGATTGTATGCCGCTAAACGAACCAATCCAGCCGCCAGGATTAGCTGAGGTAGCAGGCGAAGCGGACTTAGGCCCGGCTACCAGGGAACCATTCTTGTAAAGCCTGAGACTAGAACCATCAAATGTTCCAACAACGTGCTGCCAAGAGCCTGCGCTGACAGTGCCGCCATTGGTACTTGCTCCGCCCCAGAAATTAAGCACCCAGGTGCCGCCCGTGCCGTTAGCACCAATGCGAACACCATTATTTACATTTTGCCCCCATCCTACTACTGTCATTGCTCCAGCAGCTACCGGATTCACCCATGCCTCTGCACTCCATGCTGTTGTAATTGGAAAGTCACTTGGAGTTCCCAGGTTTATCGTCTGGGTACTGGCTGATACAAAATGAGCCGCCCCATCAATCTCTCCGCCAACCGCCGTAGGACTGTGAAATAACGTCCCATTGTTGCCACCGGTAGAATCGCTTGCTGTTAGGGTTATTCCGTTTCCAAGATGATAAACGGCCTTGAAATTGGAATCCCATGTGTTGACCCGATCAGATTGATCGCTCGTGATCGATGGGTCCCCATAGAACAAATAGAATGACGTGTCTGACGTACTCGACAGGGTGGGGATGTTTACCCATGCGATAAGCTGTCCCGTCACCGGGTTGTACGACTCTATCTCCCATTTCAATTTTGTTGAGCCGGAAGAATCCGTATAAAACCCAATGTCATATCCATTGGAGTTAGCAACGTGACCGCCGTTTGAAATTGTCCTTAACGTCGCATCGGTCACGCTGACCAGAACCGTAAAATTCGACTGCGTGCTTGGAACAAAATTATGGTTCACCGTCAATTGCCGATAGCAGGCATTCCCAGGTGTTGGACTCGCAGTAGGCGTTGCTGTTGGAGTAGCGGTAGCGGTTGCGGTTGCAGTAGCCGTTGCTGTTGCCGTTGGTGTCGGTGGCGGTGGCGTTGGCGTCGGTGTGGCCGTAGGAGTTGGCGTTTGAGTAGGAGTAGGCGTTCCTCCCGGCAGCTTAAAAGCATAGACTTTGTTGTCAGTGGCAACGTAGATGCGCCCTCGGGCAACAATGCCGGTAGTGCTGTAGGAGTGCGTGCCTGCCATCAGTTCGTTGGCGCCGCCACCGTCATAAACAACAGCACCCGTATCGCCGTCGTACCCATGTAAGCGCTGGTCGCCCCCGGTACCAGACCTAAGGGTGGTGCCGACCACCCAGACGATCATGTTATTAGTCCCGTCTGTAGAGGTGACCCAGGGTGACCCGCAACCAGTGCCACTGCCCCGGTTCACAACCCATCCACTGGCGATGCCAGGTGGATTGGTTGCAGTAATGCGGAAAGTCTTGAGTGTATTGCTGTCGGCGCGAAAAGCAACATACGTGCCTTGGGCTGTTCGGTAGGCGGCCGGCCCGCCAATTAGGAAGCTGACGCCTACCTGTGCTTCTGCTATCGGCGCGCTGATACCACCAAGGTTATCGCGATTAAGTAGATGCGCGTATTGATGTTTGTCCATTTGCACGATGAGACGAGAGGGCGTCGCCCCCGGCACATCCACCAGTAATGGGCCCGCGCTTTGATCCCAGTTATGCTGGTCGAAGTTCAACCAATCGAGCGGCGCCCAGTAATCGCTGGAGTTGCCGCTAAAGACCGGGCCCGGTTGAAAACGAATCACTGCGTCGCCGCCGCTCCAGGTGGCAGGTTGGAAAGTGTTACCGGTGGCAACAAACGGATAGGTGCCGTCACTGGCGACGCCGCCAGGGCTCCATATACCGCCGCCGATATCGCTGGTGGCCCATGCTGTTACACTGGCTGGATTATTTATCGGCACGCCCACCAGCCAGCCATGAAAGAGGCTGCAATCATCCATGCTCCCATACCCGACATAAAGAATGTTGCCCACGATGGCGAGCGCCGCTCGTTGTTGTTGGATCGCCGCAGTGAAGGTCGTGCCGTTGTATGTAGCTGTCGCCGCCACGTCTACCGGCCAGCCCGGATTGATGTCACCCGTGTCCAAGTTAAGGGAAATGATGTAATGTTTCTTGGTCGTGCCGCCATCAGGCGTCGTCATCGCGTTCAAAAAGAGCGACCGTGAACCAAGGTCGACAACAGGAGTGCTGATGATCCCCATGGAACCAACCTCAGTGCAGAAGAGATTGGCTGCCGGCACCGGAGCACCTACATTTCGCTGCCAAATGATCGTGCCATTCACAGCGTCCAGTGCATACACATTATTCGATTCGGTCACCGCAATGATCGTCGCCCTGCCGCCAGGGCCGTTATCGATGTAAAGCGGCTGTGCTAAAACGTTGCCTACAATCGTCCCGTTGAAGTTTAAGTCCCGCGTAAGGTTCGCGGCAGCCGATGGCGTGAAGGCCGAATCGATATAAAGGCCGTCACGCGAACTATGATTGTGATACTGGGTTACGTTGACCTGCGCGTTTGCTGAAACAATTGCGCTCCACACACCCGCAGCGACAATCAAACAAATGGAGTATGACGCTTTCAACGTTTGCAGTGGGTAATCCCGCACTTTCGTTCTACCACAATACCCTGTCTACTTGTCAAGTATTCCGAGAACAACTTTGTGACAATCAGCTATCTTTTGCAGCCGACAGCCTACTCGGCCAAAGCAGCTGCAAAGGTTGGAGTGCCGATTCTACAGAGGTTCGCACGCTCAACTACAGAAGCAAAGTCGTATCGCGGCAGCCTGCCCATGGTCGCCAAGTTGTAGTTCCTCGCTGATATCGAACAGCAGGAAAGGCGAGGGATCGCTGGGCTTCCTCCTCAAGCGCTAGCGCCGATCCTCATTCGTCCAGAAGAACTGGGGGTCGATCTGCTGCGTCTGTATCAAGTATTCCAATTGTTTGAGGCGCGTAAACGTCCGGTATTCAAAGACTGTCTTTCGTCATGTCAATCCGCTTGAACAGATCATAGAGTTGTTTTGCTCCGCGTCGCGCGTCCCAGGCGCATCTGAACCCGGGCAAATGCTTGCGAATCTTCTGGAAGGACACGCGGTAGCTCCGATTATCCTGGCCAGGAGCTCCAAAACTCACACGACAGCCAGGAAAGACCTCGCCGACTACCTCCGCAATCTCGCGCACACGATAGTTGTGAGAAGTATCGCCAACATTGAATACTTCATTGTGAATCGCTTCGGTGGGCGCCTGCAACACCGCGATAATGGCC
>WNGK01019906.1_pt1 | contig 14762 bp, 8 predicted proteins | sample 5400601 | NCBI WGS metagenome assembly WNGK01 (sample SAMN13153376, study PRJNA577476) | soil metagenome | isolation source: 60 cm soil or saprolite under Garry oak tree replicate 1 | place: USA:California | collected 2016-06-15 | reverse complement strand
CTACGACCTGTTACGCGGGACCGAGACCTACAAATTCGATTGGGCGGCCGGGGCACGGGTCACCTTGAGCGCGCAGGCCGTGGCTCGCCGGCCGGCGGCCCGGCTGCTGGCCAGCGCGCGCCAGCTTCGGGTGGCGACGGAGACTGCCGCGGAGGCGGTCTTCCCCGCGCGGTCGCTCGCTGCCCTTCGTCACTGGCGACGCTCGCGCCAGCGGCGCCAGATCCCTCACCCATCTCTTCCTCCTTCGGAGAAATCTCCCTCCCCCGCGAGCGGGGGAGGGTCGGGGTGGGGGTCGGAAGCGGAGGTAGCCGGCTCATGATGGACGCGCGGAAGGTGCGGGAAAAGGCGTTCCACGACCAGGAGTACGCGGACGAGGTCCGCTGGCAGGCCGTCGACAAGTACTACTCGATCATCGAAGGCCGGGCTCGCTTCTGGGAGGACTTCCTGCGGGCGCGCTGCGCCGGAAAGCGCGTGCTCGAGTACGGCTGCGGCCAGGGCAAGTACACCCCGCGACTGGTGGAGTTTGGTGGGAACGTCACCGGGATCGACCTCTCCGAGACGGCCATGACGAATGCCCGGGCCAGCGCGCGCGCGGCCGATGTCGAGGTCGAGTTCAAGGCGATGGATGCCGAGGCGCTCGATTTTCCGGATCAGACCTTCGACGTGATCTGCGGCAACGCCATCCTGCACCACCTCGACCTCGACCGCTCGTTTTCCGAAGTGGCGCGCACCCTCAAGCCGGACGGCGTCGCGATCTTCATGGAGCCGTTAGGCCACAACCCGCTGATCAATCTCAAGCGGCGCATGACCCCGACGCTGCGCACCCCGGACGAGCATCCGTTGAAGATGTCGGACGTCAGGCTGGCACGCAAGCACTTCGGTTGCGTCGAGATCCGTGCCTACCACCTGCTGTCGCTGACGGCGGTGCCGTTCCGGCGCGCCGCCATCTTTGCGCGACTCGTCGCCATCCTCGACCGGCTCGATGCGGCGCTCTTCCGGTGGCTGCCGTTCACGGCTCGCTACGCGTGGTACGCGGTCGCGGTGTTGAGCGATCCGCGCCCAGTCGCTGCAGCTGCAGTCGAAAAAGACGGAGCGGGTGACTGACGACGTGGGCAAGCCGGTATTTATTGCGGACGGAGACGAACGCGGCGGCCTCGATCATGGGCAGCAGCAGCCGCTGCCGCCAGGGCGCGGGCGAGCGACGCCAGTTCGCGCCGCGGGCGGCGAAGAGCGCGGCATGACGTTCGCGCAGCACCGTGAGCGCGCGCTCGTGGCGGGAAAAATCCTGCGACCAGCGCCGGGCGCCGTGCTCCCGGTGCCGCTCGACGAGCCGGCGGACGTGAACGCCGCGCACGCCACGCTCGGCGAGCGCCATCCACAGGTCCCAATCCTCGTAGCCGTCGCGGAGCTGATAGCCGCCGGCCTGCAGCAGGACCTCGCGGCGGAAGAGCGCGGAGAGCGGCAGCTCGCTGACGTAGGTGATCAGCCAGGGATCGAGCGCGTCGGGGCCGCGAGCAAAAACCCGCGCCCCGCTGGGCCGGAACAGCTCCACGTCGCCCCAGGCGACGCCCGCCTCCGGATGGGCGTCGAGCGCATCCGCCAGCGCGCGCACCGATCCGGGGCCGAGCAGGTCGTCGGCATCCAGCGGAAGGACGTAGGGCGCCTGGCTGGCTACGACCCCGGCCATGCGCGCGGCGGCGGGGCCGGCATTGGGTTGATGCAGGACGCGGACCCCCGCCTGCGCGAGCGAGTCGAGGAGGCGGAGGGTTGGCGGATCATCGGAGCCATCGTCGACCACCACCAGCTCGGTCGGCTCTTCCCCCTCGATGGTGGCGAGCGCCTGCGGGAGAAACCGCTGGTCGTTGTAGCAGGGGATGACGATGGCCACCCGCACCGCCCTAGTCTACGGAGGCTCCCGTGAGCGCCCGCGTCGCGCTGCGCGATAGTCGCGACACGCTGGGCATGCTGGTGATCGGCGGGGCGATGCTGGTGGCCGCCGGCACGGGCATTCTCGCCGCCATCAGCGTCAAGACCGCGGCCGCCGCCGTGATCGGGCTGGTCACCGTGCTGGCCGCCATCTTCCGGCCGGTCGTCGTCGTCCTCATCCTCTTCCTCACCGTCTACCCGAGCACGCTCACCCTGGCGGGGATCAGCATCCAGCGCCTCGGTGGTCCACTCGCCTTGCTGGTGGCGGTGGCGCAGCTGCTGCGCGGCGGCGTCCACATGCGCCGGCCGACGCTCACGCTCGTCCTGGTCGTTGCCTACGTTGGGCTCGCCGCGGCCAGCCTGTCGTGGAGCAGCAGTGTGAGCGGTACCCTCGATGCCCTCGCCTCGCTGGGGATCTCGCTCGCGTACATGGCGGCGGTGCTCCTCGTGCTCAAGGATTCCAGGGACCTGCGCCCGATCTTCTGGGCCGTCGCGCTGTGGTCGGCGCTGCTCGGCGGCTGGTGGATCCTGAGTTACGCCCGCGGCGACAGCCGGGAGTTCAATGCCCTCGGCGACCCCAATTTCTTCGCCGCGCTCCAGGTCGTGGCCGTGCCGCTGGTGCTGGCGCTGATCGCCAGCAGCACGCGACGCGCCGCTCGCGTCGTGCTCTACGTGGCCCTCGTCTTGATCGCCGGCTCGATCCCGGCCAGCCTCTCGCGCGGCGGCATGGTGGCCCTGATCCTGACCGGCGTGGTGATCGCGATCATCCCCAGCGTCTACCTCTTCACCTCGGGCGCCCAGAAACGCAAATTCTTCCTCGGCGTGGCGGCCCTGTCGATCGCCTTGATGGCGATCGCGGGGGCCACGCTCAGCCAGCGCTTCGAGCAGGCGTTCAACGATCCCAGCGGAGGGGCGGGGCGCGGCGATCTTGCGCTGGCGGCCCTCCACGGCTTTCACGACCATCCCCTGCTCGGCATGGGGTTTGGGGCGTTCCCGCCGAACAGCTTTCAGTTGTTACGCAGTACCCCCGGCGTGTATCTCGATCTTCACCTCCGCTGCCTGGCCAACGGCTCCACGGTGCGAGCGGCCGGCTCCTTCTGCACCGGTCAACCCGTCCACAACACCTACGTCGAGTCGCTGGTCGAGCTGGGCATCCCCGGCGTCCTCCTTTTTTCTGGCGTCCTGGTCGCGGCGGGCTGGTCGCTTATGAGGACCGCGCGCCTGGCGCGGGTGGCCAACGACCAGTTCTCCGCGTCGGTCGCCGCCGCGCTCGCCATCGGTCTGCTGGGTTTCGCGCTGGTCTCGACGACGCTGTCCACCGAGACCAACCGGACGCCCTGGATGCTCGTCGCCCTGAGCCTGGCCCTGCCATCGATGGTCGGGCCGGCCCGGCTCTGGGGTGCGCAGGAGGCTCAACCGTGAGCGTCCGCGCGCTGCTCCGCCAGGCGTGGCTGGTCGTGATGATCATGGTGATCTGCGTGGGCGCTGCCGCGGTCTACACCAAGCAGGAGCATCCCATCTACCGGGCCACCATGAAGCTGGTGGTGGGGCAGGCGGATTCCTTCTTCCAGCCTGACGTGGCCAACGCGACCGAGATCTACACGCAGACCATGGCTGACCTGGTGAAGAGCAAGGTGGTGGCCGACACGGTGGTCGACCGGCTCCACATGGACGTCGACCCCACGCTGGTCATCAACAACTTGCAGGTCACCACCCAGCCGTCCGCCGCGGTATTGCAGATCTCCTACGACGACACCGACGCCACCCGCGGCGAGCGCACCCTCGAAGAGGTGGGCAGCGTGTTTGTCGAGATGGTCCACGACCGGCTGGTCCCAACCTTCGCCGATCAAGGGAAACCCCCGATCTCCGTCACCGTCTTCGACCCCGCGCATACCCTCCCCGGCGTCGTGAGCCCGAAGCCCCTCTTGAACCTCGGCGGAGCCGCCGCGCTGGGCCTCGTGCTGGGAATCCTGGCCGCGCTCATGCGGGTGCAGCTGCGCCGGCCGGCCGTCCCCCAGCTGCACCAGCTGGAGCGGAAATCGGTCTAGCGTGCGGCGCATCCTTGCGCTGGGGTTGGTCCTGCTTTCGACCTCGTTGCTCGCGGGCGGGTCAGCCCCCGCCATGCCGCCGGCTGCCTCCGCCCCCGCCTTCGACCACATCTTCGTGATCGTCGAAGAGAACATGGACGAAAGCCAGGTCGTCGCAAACCCGCAGGCGCCCTTCATCAACGACGTGCTGTTCAAGGGCAATTGGCGGCAGACGAACTACTTCGGGCTGAACCACGGCAGCTTGCCCGATTACCTGGGATTGGTGAGTGGCAGCGAACACAAGCCGGTGATTGGCGACCCGCCCAGCGACTGCACGCCCGCCTGGGGAACGAGCCGGCCGAGCTGCGCCATTCATGACCCCTGGCCGTCGAACATCGCCGACAGCATCGAGGGGTCCGGCCGCACCTGGCGGGCTTACGCGCAGAGCATGGGGTGGCCGTGTCGCTGGCAATCGAACACCGCGACCTACGACGTGACGCACAATCCCTTCGTCTACTTCAAGACCGTCCAGGGTGGGGCCTCGGTCAGCAGCCCGCGCTGCCAGCAACACGACGTCGACCTGGCCGCTGACAGCCGCCACTCGCTGGCCGCCGACCTGCGCACGGAAGCGACCACGCCGAACTTCGTCTTCATCGCGCCGGACAACGCGCACAACATGCACGACGGCAACGTCGCGCAGGCCGACCGCTTTCTGCAGGATCTGTTCACCGGCAGCAATGCGAGTGGCGCGAACGGCGGCGACCCGGTGAACATCTTCGGCTCGCCGGCGTGGACCACCAGCCGGTCGATCGCCTACGTCGTCTGGGACGAGGATTCCGGCACCTTCTGGAACCAGGTGGCGGCGGTGGCGGTGGGCCCATGGGTCAACGGCCCCGGACGGGACGGTGCGCATTTCACGCACTACTCGTTGCTGCGCACCTGGGAGGCTGCCTGGGGTCTTAAGCCGGTCGGACCCGGCGACCGGGCGGCGGCGCCCATGCTGGGCGCCTTCAACCTGCGGCCCGACGCCGCCTCCGCCGGCAGGACGGCACGGCTGCCGAGCGCACACCCGGAGGTCTACGCGCGGGTGGAGGTCAAGATCCCCTCCGCGGGGGCACCCGGCCGCCTGGTCTTCATGGGTGGCCCGGACGGGGCGGAATTCAGCGTCGTGATCGACGGCGCGGGTCGCCTCGCCTTCGAAAACCGCGCGGGACCGCTGCCGCTGATCACGAGCAGCGACCAGCGGGTTGGGCCGGGCTGGCATACCGTCGAGCTGCATGTCTGGGTTCGAGGTGCGAGCGGGACCTGCGAGGTCATCTATGACGGGCATCCGGTGCCGGCGCTCGGCGAAGTGGCGGACTGTCCCACCGGGTCGGCGTGGATCCAGACCTACGCCTTCGGTGACGGCGTGATGCCCACCCGAAATCAGGCGCTCGCCACCAGCCCGCTATGAGACGGTCGATCGCCGCCCTGATCGCGATGGCAGCACTGCTCGCCGCCTCCTGCACCCCGACCCCGCCCCCCAATCGCGACGCGGAGTCGCCCGTCAGCGGCCACGCCCTCAATTCCTGGTCGGCCCTGCTCGAGGTGACGCCCAGCCCTGGATCGGTCCGGATGGAGATTCTCAGGGACTCGCGGCCGATCGACCTCTTTGCCGTGACCGGCGGGCAGCCGATCACCTACACCGACCACCTGCTGTGGCCGGAGCGGACCTTCGACTACGAGATCCGCGGCTATGACGCGAACGGCCGGATGATCGACACGCGGCACGTTGCCGTGGAAACTCCCGAACAGTTTGGCGATATCCCCCCTCTATACGGCGCGGCGAGTTTCTGGAATCAGCCGATCGCTGCCGGCGCCGCCGTGGATCCAGGGTCGGTCGCCATGGTGACCAAAGCGCTGGTGCCCTACAAATCCTCCGCGAACTTCTGGGCGGGCTCCAACACCTGGGCGAAGCCGCTCGCCTACGCGAACCCGGTCAGCGACTCCTACAAGGTGGGCTGCACCAAATACGACTGTCACACCGACGTCGCCTTCCGTATTCCGCTCTACGCCACGCCCAGCGCGGGCTCGGATCACCACCTCGTCGTGATCGACAGCGGGACCGGCCAGGAGCTCGACATGTGGCTGGCCTCGTACAACCCGGCGACGCACAGCTGGTCGGCGGGGGCACGCTACCTGAATGACCCGAACGGGTGGGGCGCCACCTGCCCGGAGAAGCAGCACTGTGGCGGCGCCGTGGCGGCGGGCTTCGCGGCCTTCGGCGGCATCGTGCGGCCGGAGGAGATCGCCCAGGGCCACATCGATCACGCCCTGTTCTTCACCACCCCCTACACGCGCCGCGACTACATCGCCTGTCCCGCGACGCACACGGATGGCAAGACGGATGACCCGGCTGCCATCCCGCAGGGCGCGCGCATCCAGCTCGACCCCGCGTTCCCGGTCGACACGCAGCCCTGGCCACGCTGGGAAAAAGTGATCGCGCACGCCTTGCAGAAATACGGCGCGTTCCTGGGCGACACGGGAGACTCGCTCTCGTTCGCCGCCGAGGCCACGCTCCGCGCACGCCTTGCAGAAATACGGCGCGTTCCTGGGCGACACGGGAGACTCGCTCTCGTTCGCCGCCGAGGCCACGCTCGACCGGGGCTACGATGCCTGGTCGATCGTCGGGGTGCCGGCCTTCGCCTCCATCGGCAACCTGCCCTGGAGCAAATTCCGCGTGCTCACGCTAAAGCGCTGCTAGCCATATCACCTCGACGAGGCCATTTGGAGTCGAGCGTGCTGCTACCGTCCTGCTCGGCCTCGGGTTCCCAATGCTGATGCCCGACGACGGGAACGCCGAGCGCAGGCTTAGTGCGTCACCGGCGATCGGCTGTGGTCAATGAGCCTACGGACCAGTGCTGTAAGAAGGGCTGGGCGGACCAAGGTAGACCCACATACGAGCGGCGACATAGCGGTTATGGACACCCCATCTTCGAAAGAGCTTCTCCATATGACTTCGAACTGTCCGCGTCGACATTCCCAAACGAACGGCGATTTCCTTATCCCCCAGCCCGTCATGTACTAGGGCCATGATTTGTCCTTCACGAAGACTGAGGGTCATTCCTCGCCTTCCATGCCGAGACCGAACCATGGCTCCTAGATCCAATGGCTCAGCCCCCGCGCCGATCGGTTGATCGGATCGCAATTCGGCCCCCGACCGGATGATATCGCTCTCACACTTCCGCGGCAAGCAATCCAGGAATTTTTAGGCGAACCCTTAGCGCATCAGCACCGTTAGTGATCCGGCGGATGCGGATGCGGCCTCTGGTGACTCGAATATCGAGGCTTGAAGGCCAGATGACACTAAGGGCCACAACGATGCCTACATGCATCAGCGGCACATCAGCGATCGGAAACATTTCCGAATTGACCACGTCTCAAAGGGCGCGTAGTCTCACCCGATACAGCCCTTGGGGAGGGCTGCGGGTCGGCTGTGGGAGGGCAAGCGATGTCCCGTCGCTTTCTGCTTGTACTAATTGGCGCTTTTGCACTCACCTCGGGAAATCTTCCGGCGACCGCTGCGTCCAGCCCTCCTTCAGGGCAGACGGCGCACCAGCTGGCTCAGGCACCCCTTCCGGTTGGCGAATTGCCGGAGCGACGGTCCAGCATTTCGCGGACCTCACGAAATGCAAACGGCACCTATACAACAACGATCTATGGAACCCCTGTCAACTATCGAGATTCTCACGGAAAGTGGCAACCGATCGACTCGACGTTGGTCACGGCGGCACGACCCGGATACGCATGGCAAAACAAGGCGAATGGGTTCGGCGTCAGCTTCAAGAAGGTTCTCGGTCCCGACTACCTAATAGTCAACGCAAACGGCAAAGCGTTTTCGCTGAGCCTAGAAGGTGCGAGTGCGACATCCGCGGCGGCGGCGCAAGCGTCACGGATTTCCTATCAGGGGGTCTTTCCCGGCGTCGACCTTAAATATGTTGTTGATTCGGGCGCCGTTAAGGAGACCCTGGTGCTCGCGGATGCAAACGTGCCCGACCATTACCGCTTCATCCTGACACCGCCTGAGAAGACTTCGATGCAGGCGCAAAGAGCCCGCGATGGGTCCTGGCAATTCGTTAGCCCACCGCAAGACGAACCGATCTTGATTCTCCAAGCACCGTCCGCCTCCGATTTCCGCAAGGATGGCCGGGCGGTTTCCGATAGTGAGCACAACGCGTCGATTCAAGTCACACGGGAACAGGGCAAGTTTGCGATCGATCTTGCGATCGATTCGAAATGGCTGCACAGCTCGCAGCGCTCATTTCCTGTCCAACTCGACCCCACGATCAGTATTCAGCCGGATTCACAGGACGCCTATTTTCACGGGAACGTTCCAACCGATCCCGGATTTCATGACACTAGTGGCTACATCCACATCGGCGACAGCGACAGCCACTATGACTGGAGCGCGTTTCAGTTTAGTTTGAGCTCCATACCCGCCAATGCCAGCATCTCGAGCGCCAGCCTTGGCTTGTATTACGAGGGGCACTGCATTGCCACCACAAACCCATGCGGAGGAAGTACGCATACGATCGAAGCCCATCGGATGACCGGCGGGTGGTCGCCGGCGTCGCAGACTCAGCAGCTCGGCTATGACGCGACGGTGCTATCGAGCTTGACCATGACGCTAGACGCGAACTTCCGCTGGTTGAACTGGGACGTGACCGGCACGGCCAAGAACTGGTACTCGGGAGTGCAGCCCAACTACGGATTGCTCCTGAAGCGGAACGCTGAGGTCCTCGGAATTAGCGGCCCGGCCTTGCCCTCGAACCAATACACGGTGGATTCGAACCTCGGTCCGAAGCTGGACGTCACGTACGCGGCCGACGCCGTCAATCTGAACCAACCCACCACATTGCACTCGAACGGCGCCGACCTCAGCTGGACAACGTACTCCGGTATTAGTGGTCCCTTCCAGAAATACGAAGTTCATCGATCCGCGGTTGCGAATTTCACGCCATCGACTTCGACGCTGCTGACGACCATCGCGGATCAGTCCGTCACCTCCTTCCGAGACACGAGCGCTCGGCCGAGTGCCACCTTCTACTACAACGTGGTCGCCAACACGTCGCCATCCAACTACATCACGGTGACCCTGCCGGCAGACGGCCAGGCGACCAAGGTCCTGCAGCCGGGACCTGAAGGCAAGGACACCTATAACTACTACCTTGTTGGCTCAACGGTTTGCTCGACCTACGGTACGAGCGACCACATGACAATCGGAACCAACTCAAATCGCATTTCCCGCGCCTTTCTCAACTATCCGCTCAATGACATTCCCACTGGTGCCACAATCCAGAGCGCCACGCTGTCCTTGTGGCACTACCAGACGCTGCCGGCGGCGGACACCATTCACGCGTTTAGGCTCACCCACGACTGGGCCGAAGGGTCGAGCAATTCTGCGATCGGCGCTTGCACCGGGGACGGCGTCACGTGGTATGAGGCCAACGGCGGCGTCGCGTGGACGAACCAGGGCGGCGATTTCGCTACCGGATCCTCGGATCAATCGGCTCCGGTCAGCGTGGCCGCCAATGAGCCGCCCACCTGGAACATCTTCAACATCACGCCCATCGTTCAGCAATGGGTGAACGGGACCGCGCCGGACTACGGTGTCGCCATCAAGCTGGACAATGAGGCGCTCGTCGCCGGCAATCTAATCCGGTATTACACTGGCGACTACACCGGCTCGTCTTCGTTGCGGCCCAAGCTGACGCTGACCTATTCAGACGGCAGCCATGCCATTGCGCCAACTGTTGCCGTTTCAGCACCGGCGGCCAACGCCGTCGTCCGAGGCAGCTCCGTGGTGTTGTCGGCCGCGGCGTCGGACGATCGCCGCGTCGATAAGGTCGAGTTCTATGTGGACGGTTCCCTCGTCGGTAGCTCGACGATTGCCCCGTTCAGCTATACCTGGAACTCCGCACTGGTGGCCAACGGGAACCATACGGTCACTGCCAAGGCGTATGACGACGCGGGGAACACGACGACTTCATCAGGCGTTGGCATCACCGTCTCAAACTATCCGAGCCCGACCACCGGCATCACGGCACCGGTAGCCAACAGCAGTGTCAGTGGGACCGTCAATGTCAGCGGCACGGCCAGCGTGGCATCCGGCCTAACGGTGAGCAAGCTTGAGTTCTACTTTGACAACACCTTGTTTGCCACCGTCACCGCGCCGGCAAGCGGTGCGACCTCGACGGTTTCCTGGAATACGCTCGATTCGACGCAGCCCGCCTTCGATGGAACTCACAGTCTGACGAGCAAGGTCTATGACAGCAGCGGGCTGATCGTCACCTCGTCCGCGGTGAGCGTAGGCGTCACCAACACGACGAACACCGAATACAAGGGCACGATTACTCCTGCGACGAACGTCCCGCAGGCCGTAGTCTACGACCCGTCCCTCGGATCCAATCAGACCACCTACCCGGTCAATATCAACTTGACCAACACGAGTGCCTTCACCTGGACCAACACGAACACGTTCCTCCGATACCGGTGGTTCAGCCCCGACTCGCCGTCGGTAACTACGGACGCCGCAAATGTGTCTCTGCCGGCCAGCGTGCCTGCAGGAGGAACGACCTCAAACATCCAGGTCAACGTCGCGCCGCCGACTCTTGACTACGGGGTTAACTCTGCACTCTATACGTTGCGCGTTGATCTCTACGACGGTGCCACAGGATCTTGGTTCTCCATCAAAGGCAACCAGCCATCCGACAATCCGGTCATCGTGACCAAGGCGCTGCGCATGGCGCTGGGACTCGAGAAGTACTACCAGTACGTCGCTCAGGGTGTCGGCAGTGGAATGCAATCGTTGCTCAACGTTGCCAATGGCAATTCGATCCTGCACTGGACGCCATTTAACTCGCCCGGCCGGGGCCTGGCGACGGTCGTCGGCCTCACCTACAACAGCCTGGAGAACCATTCGGACTCGCCGGCGGGAAACAACTGGTCGCTCTCGATTTCGAGCCTTAGCCGCTTCGGCGACCCGATCGACATCCACCCCAACAACGCGGACACGATCGCGGGGCGCTCGAACCGATGGATTCAGTTCATCGACGGCGACGGCACGCCCCATCGGTTCGCCGGCCTCCAGGATTCGAACGGGATCGTCTATTGGCTCGAGCCCCCGGGGGTCCATCTCTACTTGCGCCAGTACTCAACGACCGATACCAGCAGGTGGTGGGCCTTCACCAGACCGGATCGGGTGACGTTTTTCTACAACCAGTCGGGATACCCAACATACGTGACCGATCGCTACGGAAACACGATCTCCTTTACATTAACGGCGGTCCAGCCGGGTGATGATCCTGGGGGGCCGAAGTTCCACATTACATCCGTGACCGATGCGGCTGGTCAGGGTGCTTCACCAGCTCCATACCGCTCTTTTGGCGTGACCTACTACGTGAAAGCGGATTCCGTCAAATCTCGGGTCAGGGGAAAAGTCAAGTCGATCAGCGATCACCGCGGCCATGAGGTTGATTTTTACTACTACGACGATGGCAATCTCCTGCGCTTGGTCGAGCGCGGAGGTACGAATGCTGATAGTACCTTCCTCCCCGACCGTAGCTGGGTGTTGACCTACACCACCTCCAGCGGCGGCGCGCCAAGTTGCACGACCGCTATCTGTGATGCCCCGGCGATTCCAGCTGTTGCCGACCGGATTAATCCCGATCCGAAGACATCGAATGAATCGACCCGTATATATAGCGTGCGCGATCCGAACGGGGTGGCCGACACAACACGCAATGAGACCAGATTCGACTACTACGGGCCTACGAGCAGCAACCTCGACCGGTGGAAGCTGGGCACGCTGATCGACCGGGCGGGCAATGGCACCTCGTTTGCGTGGGACAACACGGCCCAAATCGCCACCGTGACACCGCCGGCGCCGGGTGGTCAGTCCCGAGTGACCAAATATACGTATGACACCGACGGCAAGGTGACAACGATCACGAACGCCCTGAACCAGAACACAGGGCTCACCTGGAACGGTGATTTCGCATTGACCAAGGTCCAGGAGACCGGCGGCACGAGTTATGTCACGACGTACGCTGATAACGAGAACGGCTACCTGACGGATAAGACCGACCAGCTTATCAACACCACACATCTCGGCTACAACAACTTCGGCATTGACAGTAACGACATCGCGAGTCACTGGTGCACGAGTGCGATCGCGGCAGGTACGCCCTGCTACGCGCGTTCGATTGGACACGCAAGCCTGCTGACCTCGAAGACGGACCCACTTGGCATGCCCTCGGCGACCACGTACACGTGGCAATTCATCTATGACCCGACCAATACCTTTCTCAACCAGGTAAAGGACCCGTTGAACGATCCGACTTCGTATACGTACAACTCCGACGGTACAATCGCAACCGTCACCGACGCTCGGAATGACCCGCCGTCCAGATACAGCTATGACGCGAATGGGCTCGTCACCCAGGTGATCGATGCGCTAGGCGGCACGACGAAGCGTGCATTCGATGACGACGGGCGGATCCAGTGGATCCAGGATCCGAATCATTCGAGTTCTACGGGGCCAGCCGACAGCCAGTATCGCACCAAGTTCGCCTACGACAGCTTCCACCGGCTAGGTCGAGTCACGCAACCGAAGTTCCCAAGCTTCAACGTGCCCGGCGCCGTTGTGATGATAGAAACCCTAATTACTACTGATATTGGATACGACGCCAATAACAACGTAACCTCTCAAACGACGCCGTACTACACCAGTGCGGACCGCTTCGTAGCGACGACGACTTACGACGTCATGGACAGGCAATCACTGGTCACCAACCCCGACAGGGTGGCGGATACCTCCGGCGAGAGAACCAAGTATCAATACGACATCGCCGGGCGGCTCACCCAGCTGACGTTACCCATCGGCGTGCAGAATCCCGACGCCAACAATACTCACAACATCTTCTACGGCTATGACGCCCTGGACCGCGTGGCCAGCCAAACCCGCTACCACCTGCAGAATGGCACGGTCCAGACTCTGGTGACCGTTGGCTGCTACAACACTGCGGGCGATCTGACCTCCGTGCCAACACGAATCCGACGAAGTTCTCGTACGACCAGCTCAATCGCCTGACCCGGACTGATGAGCCATTCGTTGCGACTATTCCGGGCAGTCCGACCCGATTCGTAACCACCGAGATCACCTATGACGCGGTCGGGAATCGCAGCCAATTGATTCCCCCCCGGGCCTTCGACGCCGCCGGCGGCATCGCACCCTTCACCAATTTCGTCACGTCCTATCAGTACGACCAGGACAACCGCCTGGTTCGGACGGACTTGCCCGTTGATAGCACGAGCACGAATCCGAACTTCAATACCCATTACTACGTCCATCAGCAGTACGACCCCAATGGCAACATCCTGTGGACCGCGCTTCCGGATACCAATACCGACCCCAGTCTCGTGCCGGCGGCCAAGAAGACCACGATGCAGTACTACGACACCGGTGACATTTACTCGAGCCAGGACGGAACAGGCCCCAAGACTTATTTCGACTTCACGGCAGCCGGTCAGCAAGATCTGAAAGTCCCATCCGACCCCTCCGGCAATCTGGATACAGCTCACCGCATGCAGTGGGTCTACCTGCCTGACGGCCAATTGCAGCAGCGACTAGATCGCGGCAATCAATCCATCACGTACACCTACGACGCTGACAACGTGCTCAAGACGGCCAAGAACGCCGCTGGGGCCAGTGACGCGAGCGAGCTGGACACGACAGCAACCGCCGATGACATGGACCGGACCGCTCAGGTCCAGAATCAAACGCCGATCAAAACCACAAACAGCACCTACAGCTACGACCTGAACGGCAACATCACGGACAGCGTCCAGGATGCGGTCGCAGCACCGGTCGCCAAGCCTGGGCGCAACCTCCATTACGACTACGACCGTGCCAACTGGCTAAAGGACCAGTGCGCCCTGGCAACTCCGCCCACGCCTGCGAGCTGCGCCAATCCAACCGCCGCTGGCGACCAGCGGGTAGTGAACATCTTCACCGCCACCGGACTGACTCAGTCGCGGGAGCTCGACCAGGGCGGCTCTCCAACCTGGACCGCCAAGCAGACCACGACCTGGGACTACTTCGCCAACGGAAAGCTCAACCATCTCAACACCTACAACGGCAGCACATCGGCGACGAAGGTTGAATCGCATACCGTGAACTACACGTTGGATCCGACCAACACAGCCACCGCATACCTCGATGGCAATCGCACGCAGGACAGCTTCTTCGTCCTTGGCGCCAATACCTCGCTCTGCCGGACGGCATCACCGCTCTGTAACGACAACTACAAGTACGATCCGCGGGACCGCCTCGTGCAGGAGTCCAAGGACGACCACACCAACACGAGTTACTACAATCCGGCGGGCTCCTCCAACTTGGGCCTCGACCCGGCTGGGAACATCACCCAGGAACAGGTCGTAGCCGGAGGCGTCACGACGACCAAGAACTACACATACAGCGGTAGTCAGCTGCAGAAGGTCACCACGAATGGGGTCGATTCGCTGTATTGGTACAACGACGACAGCGATCTCTGGTGCGTGACAAACAGCTCCGGGACGAAGGCTAACTGCCCCATCTCCGCCCAGACGACGCCGCCATCCACGGTTCAGCAGGCGTACGCCTACGACTATCTGTTCCGTCTGCAGAACTACCGCGCCTTCAGTAACGGCCAGTTGACCGACTGCGCGAATTACAAGTATGACCCGCTGGATCGTCTGGTCTCGGAAGGAGAGACCCACGGCTCGGGCATC
>WNGK01008482.1_pt1 | contig 14765 bp, 11 predicted proteins | sample 5400601 | NCBI WGS metagenome assembly WNGK01 (sample SAMN13153376, study PRJNA577476) | soil metagenome | isolation source: 60 cm soil or saprolite under Garry oak tree replicate 1 | place: USA:California | collected 2016-06-15 | reverse complement strand
GGCCGCGGCGCTGCCGGCCGCTTCCCAGTCCACGTAGGCCCATTCGCCGAACGCGTACACGCGGTACACCCGCGCCGAATCCGCGGTCCGCGTTCCGGCACTCCAGCGCGCTGCCCGTTCGAACGCGAATTGCGCCGTGTCGAGCGTCGCGTGCGCCCACACCGTATCGACCGTCACCGGTTTCCGGTGGGCGTGATAGTCCGCGGCTCGCTGCAGGTACGCACGTCCGAGCTCGAGCCACGCCGGTCCGTCGGTCGAATCAGCGTTGACGTGCGCCCACAAATCCTGCTGTGGGCTCTGCAATACGAGCAGAGCGACAGCCTTAAAGAGGAATGTTGCCATGCTTCTTGGGCGGGTTTTTGGCGCGCTTCGTCTCGAGCGTCAGCAGCGCCTCGATCAAGCGCGGCCGCGTATCACGCGGATCGATGATATCGTCGAGATAGCCGCGCGCCGCCGCCTCGTAGGGATGGGCGAACTTCTCGCGGTACTCGTTGGTGCGCTCCTCGCTCGCTTCTCCTTTATACAGGATCTCGACCGCTCCCTTGGGACCCATGACGGCGATCTCCGCCGTCGGCCAGGCCACGTTGTAGTCGCCGCGGATGTGCCTGGAGCTCATGACGTCGTACGCACCGCCATACGCCTTGCGCGTGATGACCGTGAGCTTGGGGACCGTGGCCTCGCAGTACGCGAACAGGAGCTTGGCGCCGTGCTTGATGATGCCGCCATGTTCCTGCGCCATTCCCGGGAGAAACCCGGGCACGTCCTCGAAGGTCACGAGCGGGATGTTGAACGCGTCACAGAAGCGGATGAACCGGGCGCCCTTGAGCGAGGCGGCGATGTCGAGCACACCGGCCAGCGCGGCGGGCTGATTCGCGACGATCCCGACCGGCCGGCCCGCAAGCCGCGCGAACCCGACGATCAGATTGCTGCCGTAGTCGCGCTGTACCTCGAGAAACGCGCCGTTGTCCACCACGTGCCGCAGCACGTCGTGCATGTCGTACGGCTTCGTCGGCTCATCCGGCACGACTTCGAGCAGCGCCTCCTCGCGGCGGTCGGGAGGATCATCCGGCGTGCGCGCCGGCGGGCTGTCCAGATTGTTGCCCGGAAGGAACGACAGCAGCGTGCGGATCGCCGTGATTGACTCGATTTCGGAGTCGTGCACGAAATGCGCAATGCCGGACGTGCCGCCATGCACGTCGGCGCCGCCGAGTTTCTCGAAGTCCACTTCCTCGTGCGTCACCGTTTTCACGACGTTCGGGCCGGTCACGAACATGTACGAGATGCCGCGCACCATGAAGATGAAATCGGTGATCGCTGGGCTGTAGACCGCGCCGCCGGCGCATGGGCCCAGGATGGCGCTGATCTGCGGCACGACCCCCGACGCCAGGGTGTTCCGCAGGAAGATGTCGGCGTAGCCGCCGAGTGACGCGACGCCTTCCTGAATGCGTGCGCCGCCCGAGTCGTTCAGCCCGACGATGGGCGCGCCGTTCTGAACGGCGAGGTCCATCACTTTGCAGATCTTTTCGGCGTGCGCTTCCGACAGCGAGCCGCCGAAGACGGTGAAGTCCTGCGAAAAGACGTAGATGAGGCGCCCTTCGACGCGGCCCCATCCCGTCACGACGCCGTCGCCGAGGACCTTTTGCTCCGCGAGACCGAAATCGGTGGCACGATGCGTGACGAAGCGATCGAGCTCGACGAACGAACCGGGATCGAGCAGCACGTCGAGCCGCTCGCGCGCCGTCATCTTCCCTTTTTTGTGTTGTGTTTCGATGCGGTCCGCGCCACCGCCCTGCTCCGACTCCGATCGCTTCTGCTGGAGAAGCTCGAGCTTTTCGCGCATGGACATGGAGCGGGAATCTAGGCCGCGAAATCAAAAGGGGACAGGATTACCCTGTCCCCTCAAGACGGTGGCCCGCGGTGCGTCTACGCGTCTAGGTCTTGCATGTCCTCGGTTGGCGGTATTGGGGCAGGAACCGGAATGATGTCGTCCTTCGGGAATCCCGTTGCCGCCAGCACGATGCGATGGTGGATGGGGTCCACTTCCAGAACCTTCAGCTCCACCGCCTGCCCTTCCTTCACCGCGTCACCCGGCTGCTGAATGTCGGGAATTCCAAGCTGCGACATCGGGACGAAGCCTTCGATATCGCTGCCCAGATCGACGACGACGCCCTTGTCCATGAGCCGCATGACACGACCGCGCAGCTCGGTGCCAACGGGGTAGGTCTCGCCGATGCGCAGCCACGGATCTTCCTGCGCCTGCTTCAGCCCGAGCGAGATCCGCTTGTTCTCGGCGTCCACGTTCAGAATCAGCACGTCCACCTCGTCGCCCTTCTTCACGACTTCCGACGGATGCTGCACGCGCTTGGTCCACGACATGTCGGAGATGTGAATCAGGCCGTCGATGCCCGGCTCGATTTCGACGAACGCGCCGAACGACGTGAGGTTGCGGACCTTGCCGCGCAGCCGGGTACCGACCGGATACTTCTGCGGCAGCGCCATCCACGGATCCTGCTCGGTCTGCTTCATGCCGAGCGAGACTTTCTCTTCGGTCTCGTCGACTTTGAGCACCACCGCTTCGATCGATTCGCCGATCGACACGAGCTTGGAGGGATGCCGCACATTGCGCGTCCAGCTCATCTCGGAGATATGCACGAGGCCTTCGATGCCCGGCTCGAGCTCGACGAACGCGCCGTAGTTCGTGATCGACACGACCTTGCCCTGCACGCGCGTGCCAACCGGATACTTCGCGGCGACGTTCTGCCACGGATACGGCTGCAGCTGTTTCAGGCCGAGCGAAATGCGCTCGCGCTCCCAGTCGATATCGAGGACTTTGACCTCGAGCTCTTGCCCGATCTGCACCATCTCGGACGGATGGGAGACGCGGCCGTAGCTCATGTCGGTGATGTGCAACAGGCCGTCCACGCCGCCCAGGTCGATGAAGGCGCCGAAGTCGGTGATGTTCTTCACCACGCCCTTCCGGACCTGGTTGACCGACAGCTCTTTCATCAGGACGTCGCGCTTCGTCTTGCGCTCCGCCTCGAGCAGCACGCGGCGCGACACGACGATGTTGCGGCGCCGCTTGTTCAGCTTGATGATCTTGAATTCGAAGCTCTGGCCCAGCAGCTCGTCGATGTTCGGGACGCGCCGCAGTGCGATCTGGCTGCCCGGCAGGAAGGCGTCGACGCCCATCAGGTCCACGACGACGCCGCCTTTGATCTTCTTGACCAGCGTACCAGTGACGCCTTCATCCTTCTCGTGCGCTTCGCGGATCCGCTCCCAGACGCGCATGAAGTCGGCCTTCTTCTTCGACAGGACGACGGCGCCTTCCTGGTCCTCGAGGTGCTCGAGGAACACCTCGATCTCGTCGCCTTCCTTGAGGCTCTTCGGATCCTTGAACTCGTCGATCGGCACCGCGCCTTCCGACTTGAAGCCGACGTCGAGGATGACGGCGGTGTCGGTCACGCGCAGCACTTTCGATTTGACGATCTCGCCTTCTTGGATATTCGACAGCGTCCCCTCGTACAGCAGGGTCATTCTCTCGATCTCGTCGGACGAATATTCCTCGTCGAGACCGGAACGGACGCGGAGTTGCGGGCGGGGAGGTTTACGAGTGGGAATGTCTTCTTCGAACTCTTCTACGTCACGTGCTTCTACGAGCATTCAGGACACCGGTTCGGTTATGGGTTTGAGGTTTATCTTCACCCCTCCAGAGCCAAGGCTTCAGCCTGGGACGGGCGGAAACCTACCCAGGGAACAAGCCTCGCGCCAGTTCAACCACCCGTGTTACCTGCTGCGCCAGCGTGAGGGCGGTGGTGTCCAGTAAGACCGCGTCGGACGCGGGTTTGAGGGGGGCGATCCGCCGGTTGGAATCGGCCGCATCCCGGGCCGCCAGCGCCTGGCTCTCGCGCCGCACCAGCTCCCCATCCACCGCCTCGCCGCGCTGCGACAGCCGCCGCCGCGCCCGTTCGTCCGGTGTCGCCGTCAAGAAAATCTTCAGTGGGGCTTCGGGAAAGACGACCGTACCGATATCCCGCCCATCCACGACTACTCCCCGCCCTCCACCGCCCTCGACCGCCCTCCGCTGCTGGGCGTTCACCCAGGTCCGAATATCCAGCGCCGCCAGCGTCAGCGCCCGATACAGCGCGCCCGAGTCGAGGTGCGCCCAACCGAGCCGCTCGGCCACCATGCCCGCGGTGGAGCTTTTTCCTGATGCCGCTGGACCGTCGATGGCGATGACTCTGATCATCAGCGTGCGCCGTGCGCCGTACGCCGTGCGCCGGTTTTCCGGAGGTCGTCGAAGAACCCGGGATACGAAATCGCCACCGATTTCCTTTCCGACAGCTTTACGTCCGCCCCTTCGACGGTGCCCAGCACTGCGAACGCCATCGCGAGGCGATGGTCCTTTGCCGTTTCGACTTTACCGCGTGGGGCGCGTTGGTTCCCCTCCACGTGCAAATCGTTCCCCTGCACTTCCGCCTTAGCACCAACCGCTCGGAGGTTCGCGGCGATTAGCTCGAGCCGATTGCTTTCTTTCACTCGCAGCTCTCCCACCTCGCGAAAGACCGTCTCGCCCGCTGCGCGGCTCGCGAGCACCGCGAGCACCGGTACCTCATCCACGAGCGTCGGGATCTCGGCCGCAGATACATCCGTGCCGCGCAAAGGCGCCGGTCGCACGAGCAAGTCCGCAACAGGTTCACCACCTGCGTCCCGCAGATTCACGCGGTCGACAGGTCCACCCATGCGCTCGAGCACAACGAGGAAGCCGGTCCGCGTCGGATTCACACCGACATTCTCCACCAGCAGCTCGCCCCCGTCCGCAAGCACTGCCGCCGCAACCATGAATGCCGCTGACGAGATATCACCCGGAACAGTCACTGCGAACGACGGAATGCTGACGGCCGACGGCTGATAGCTGATCGCACCATCCCGTTCGTGAATGTCCAGCCCCAGATGCGCGAACAGCCGCTCCGTGTGATCCCGCGAACGGTACGGCTCCCGAATAGTTACCGGCACCTTCCCGGTCAGTCCCGCAAACAGGATCGCGCTCTTCACTTGCGCGCTCGCGACCGGACTCGCGTAGGTGAGCCCACGCAGCGTGCCGCCGCGGATCGTGAGGGGGAGGCCGTCACCGCTTTCCTTAATATCCGCTCCCATCTGCTTGAGCGGCTCCGTCACCCGCCGCATCGGGCGGCGGCGGAGCGACGCATCTCCCGTGAGCGTCGCGGCGAACGGCTGGCCGGCTAACACCCCAAGCATGAGTCGCGCGGTAGTTCCTGAGTTCCCGCAAAACAACCGGGAGCCAGGAGCCAGGAGCCGGGAGCCGGACACCCTGACTCCTGACTCCTGGATCCGCGAGATTTCCGCGCCGAGTTGGCGCAGAACGCGCGCGGTGCTCTTCACGTCGGCCCCGGTGAGCAGTCCGGCGAGCTCGCTTTTGCCGCGAGCGAGCGCCGCCAACATGAGCACGCGATGCGAGATGCTCTTGTCGCCCGGCGGCCTCACGACGCCGCCGACGCGCCGCGCGTTACGCGCCACCAATGCGTCGCCGCCAGGTCGCCGCGCGGGTCAGCCAGGCCGTGAGCGCCGCGGCATCGCCGGCCTCGAGCGCGCGCTCGACGGATCCCAGGGACTCCTCCAGCCCGCGCAAGGCCGGGAGCAGTTCGTCGCGGTTCATGAGCAGGATTTCGGTCCAGAGCGCCGGTTCGCTGGCGGCCAGGCGGGTCGTATCGGCGGCGCCCGGGCCGTACGACGCGCCCGGTGGCGCGTGCCGGGCAAGGAAGTCGCCGAGCAGCGACGCGACCACCTGCGGCAGATGACTCGTCGCGGCGAGCTGCGCGTCGTGGCGCTCGGCGGCGAGTACCACCGGCTCGGCCCCGAGCACCGTCTGCCAGAAATCCACGACCTCGCGCAGCGCCTCCTCCCCATCCCGGCACGGCGTCACGTACACGACCGCCCCGCGAAACAGATCGGGGCGTGAGGCTTCAAACCCGTGCCGGTGCGTCCCGGCGAGTGGATGGCTGCCCGCGAACCGCTGCGCCAACCCGATTTGTTCGGCGCGCGCGACGATCGCCCGTTTGACGGAGCCGACGTCCGTGACGACAGCCCCCGGCTTCAGATGCGGGGCGATCGCGTCGAGCTGGGCGATGTTGGCGGCGGGGGGAGCGGCGAGGATCAGAAAATCGGCGACCCGCGCCACATCGGTGGCGCGAGCCGGGGCGTCATCGAGCGCCCCCTGTTGTGCCGCCAATGCGCGCTCGGCCGGCTCGGGCGACCACCCCACCACGACGATTCCGGTGCCGATCCCGGGCTGTTTCACCTGACGGGCAATCGAGCCGCCAATCGCGCCGAGCCCTATCAGGCCGAGGGTTTGGGGCCGCACGGCTTGGAAGGTACACGTCGCCCGCATATTATGGAGCCCCATGCGGGCGACGCCCAGCATCACCCGCCTCTTCGCCGCGACATTTATTGCTGTCGCGCTCGTCGGCCTGATCACCCAGGTCGCGACGTGGCGCAGCGCCCGCGCCACGCAGGCGGCCATGGTCGAGCTGGCGCAGCGGCTCGACCGTATTCAGCGGCTCGGGCCGTCCCCCCTGATCGCCACGGAAGCCACCGCGGCCGCGGAGCTGGCTGCCGACGCCGGCGACGAAGCCGTCCAGGCCGCGCTCGCCGCCAGTGTGCTGTTCGCCGCGATGGTCGGCGTTCTCGGGCTCGGCTTCTGGTACAACCGCCGCCGGCTTGCCGCTCCCTTTGCCCGCATCACGCACGCGCTGCAGCGCGTGGCCGAGGGACAATTCGTCGAGGCGTTACCCGAAGATCAAGCTGACGAGTTCGGCGCGATCGCCCGCGGCGTCAATCACATGGCGAAGGCGCTGGCATGGCGTGAGAAGCTGCAGGCCTACCTGTCGCAGCTGCTCGCCGCGCTCAACACAGCGTCGGACGACGCCACTGCCGGACTCGCGCAAGCGCTGGGCGTGATCGCCGGTGCGACGAAGGCGACCGGCGTCGTGTTGTACCAGCCGGCCTACGACTCCAATGAATGGGCGCCGAGCGTGTCGCGCGACGTGGAGTCGCGTCCCGTCTCCCGGGCGACGATGCGCGATCTCATCGCCGACGCCGGGCACGCCGTCCATTATCACGGCGAAGCGGTCCAGCCGGTGCGGCATCAACTCCGCCTCACTGCGCCGATGCCGCAGGGACTCGTGCTCGTGCCGCTGCGCGCCGGCACGAAGCTCGTGGGCGTGTTAGGCGTCATCCCCGGGACGACGTTCGACGCAGACGAGCGGGCCGCGCTCGAACAGGCGGCGCCCAATCTCGCGATCGCCTGCGAGCGCGGCGCGGCGCATCACAACACGCGGCGCCTCGCCGTCGAGGTACGCCAAACGGCCAAGCGGCTCGAGCAACTGAACGCCGATCTCGACGCGGTGATGAAGTCCAAAGACCTGTTCCTGTCGAACATTTCGCACGAGCTGCGCACGCCGCTCAACAGCATCATCGGATTCACCGACCTGCTGCTGACGCAGGAGCTGGGGCCCGCACTCTCGGACCAGCAACGCGATTTTCTGGAGACGGTCGCGCGCAACGGCCGCCACTTGCTCGAGCTGATCAACGAGCTGCTCGACTTGCAACGCATCGCCGCGGGACGGATGGAGCTGAAGCCCGAGGCCGTCGAGCTGGCCGCCTTGCTCACCGAGACGAGCAGCAGCGTGCAGGCTCAGGTGCAGAAGCATCGGCACGCGCTGGTCGTTACGCCCCCGCCACCGGGCCTGCGCGTGCAGGCCGACCGGGGCCGGGTGCGGCAGGTGCTCCTCAACCTGCTCTCCAACGCGATCAAGTTCACGCCCGACGGTGGCCGCATCACCGTCGCCGCCGGGCCCGTCAACGGCGGCTCGGAGATCCGGATCGCGGTCACCGACACCGGGATCGGCATCGCGACCGAGGACCAGCCCAAGCTGTTTCAGGAATTCTCCCAGCTCGACGCGTCCGCGAGCCGCAAGTATGAAGGGACGGGACTGGGGCTGGCGCTGTCACGGCGGCTGATCGAGCTGCACGGCGGCGCCATCGGCGTGGAGAGCGAGATGGGAAGAGGCAGCACGTTCTGGTTCACCCTGCCGCAGGCACGGTGAGCGTGGCGACCATCATCATCGTCGAAGATCAGCCGGACAATCTGAAGCTCTTGACCACGCTGCTCACCGTTAAGGGGCATCAGGTGGTCGGGTTACCCAACGGGGACCGGCTGACGGAAGTCGTCCGCACCCACCAGCCCATCCCAAATCTCGTGCTGCTCGACATCCAGCTGCCTGGCCGTGACGGCTACGCGCTGCTCGAGGAACTCAAGGGACTGCCCGAACGCTCCTGGAAGGTCGTCGCGCTGACGGCGCATGCACTGCCGGAAGATCGCACGCGCGCCAGCGCTGCCGGATTCGACGGTTACATCACGAAACCAATCGATGTACGCACGTTCCCTGCGGAAGTCGCGCGCTACCTGGGAGGATGACTCATGGGTGGTCTGGTGCTGCTAATCGGGCGGGTGGTGTTTTCCTTCTTCTTTATCTACTCGGGCTTCAATCATCTCACCAAGCTGAGCATGTACGCGCAGTACGCCGGCGCGTCGGGCGTTCCCGCGCCGACGGTGCTCACGGCCCTATCCGGCGTCATGCTCCTCGCGGGTGGACTGAGCATCCTGCTCGGCGTGAAACCGCAATGGGGGTCGCTGCTCATCGCCGCGTTTCTGATCCCGGCGGCATTCACGGTCCACAAGTTTTGGGGAATTGCGGATCCGATGATGGCGGCGAATCAGGCCGCCCATTTCTGGAAGAACATCTCGCTGATGGGTGGGTGCCTCATGTTTTTCGGATTGGCAACCCTGTATCCCGGCCGCTGGCCCTACAGCATTGGCAGGAGCGCGGCGCCCCCCGCGATCTAGGATCTAGGGGCGGTCGGGCCGCCGCGGAGCGCGGAAGTGCGGATGGTGCGGTGCTGCGGGTGCGGCGTGCGGATGGGGGTTGGGGTTCGGGTCCGCTTCGTGGAGCGTAATGGACCCGTTCACGGTGATGAGCTTCAGCGTCGCGCCGCCGGTCCCGATCGTGCCGCGCAGGTGCCGCGGGCTGATCTTGCCGACGATCTTCACCGGGAAGTCGGTCTCGACTCGACCGTTCACGGTTTCGGCATCGATGTTGGCGTTGATGTTCGCCGGCAATCCGGCGCTCACCGAGCCGTTCACGGTGGTGAGCCGGACGTCGCCGCTCGTCAGCGTTTGCATGTTCGCTTCGATGCTGCCGTTGATCGTCGTCGCCTGGACTGGACCGGTCGACGTGTTGACCGCGATACGGCCATTCACCGTCGCGGCCTGGACCGGGGCGCTGACACCATCGATTTCCAGCCCACCGTTCACCGTCGAGGCGTCGATGTGAACGTTGCGCGGCAACCGCACGGTGAACCGCACCGCCACGTCGTTCTTCTTCACGCCATTGATCCGGTAGTCGCCGCCCTCGTTGCAGCGCCGATCGCGTGCTTCCCACAACGCGCAGACGGTGAGGCCGCGCTCGGTGAGCACGGGAACCACCTGCACGCTCTGCGGATCGGAGTTGCGCCAGCTCTTCTCGGCGTGGATCACGAGGCTGTCGCCCGTTCCCGCCACGACGTCGATCGGACCGTTCGTGTTGCGGATCCAGACCTGCTGGTTTGGCTTGAGGAGCACGCTGTAATCCCAGGGATCGCCGACTTCGCGGCCGTGGCCGAAGAGATCGCCGCCTTCGCCGTCGCCCCAGTTGAAATCGCCGAAGGAGCCCAGGGCGCCGAGCGACGTGGGGACGTGGAGTCGGATGCTGCGAATGAAGAGGCCGGTGCCGACGACTAAGCCGAAGAGCACGCCGCCGCGGATGATCTCGCGACGCCACGTGCGCCAGAAACCTCGAGTGGGTGTGGCCGACTGGTCCAAAGACATGTCCATGATTAAGAGTTGGTACGCAGCTTCAAACTTACAAGTTTCGCCCTAATGCGCGACCGCCCGCCCAGACTGGGCGGGCGGCGGGGGCCCCTAGGCAACCCAACACTTCTCAGGGGGAGCGGGAGCCTCGATGGTGATGGGGTCCAGCATCCCACCGTACCAGACGCGGTTGGCGTCTGACACCGGGCTCGCGGTTTCGACCGTCCGGGCCACGCGGGCATACGTTTGCGCGCGCTCAGCGGTCATGGCGGCTTGGGCGGCGAAGCCGTATCCGAAAGTCAGGATCGTCGCTGTCAACAGGGTCAGGCCGCGCATTGCATCCTCTCAGCTAGAGACATGTTCGAATCATTCAGAGGGTAAGACGCAGCGATTGCGGGAAAGGTTGCATGGGATTTCGACTTGACGATTTCTGGACAGTGATACAGCGCACGAAAAACGGGGCACGCGAACCGGTGCCCCGTTCCTTCTGTAACGTCACGTCTCCGTCTCGCCTACATCAACGCGCAACCGTCTGCTCGCCAGGCGCAAAACTAATGCGCCGCGATTCCGCAATCTGGTCGCCGCGAATCGTGCCCTCGACTAACTCGTAACCAAGCAGCGCGAACACCCGGCCGTGGAGGAAAATGGGCCGGGCGTTGCCATACCAGTCGACGCACGATGCGCGGCAGCGATCGTTCGCCTGTTTCGCGGTCGCGTTCAGCACGCCGAGCGGCGAAAACCGCTGATTGCTGTTGCGCAAGAACAGGACACCGGCGGACCCTTGGATCAGATGTTTCCACCCGGCGCGACCGGCGCCGCTCACCGGGAGTCCTAAAACGCCTGAATCGGTGTCATCCATGCGGTAGAAGAAGCCGTGACTCCGGAGCTCGCCCTGCGAGGCTCCCGGAAGTGTGTAGCGCTGCGCAATTGCGGGGGTGCCGGCGAGGTGAATCGCCGTGAACTGGAGATCGGTTTTGTCCGAGCCCACGATGACGGCATCGCTGCCCATCGCCTCGATCCGATCGACCCCGTGCGGGACACGCAGCCGCGTCACACGGTCATCGTCCGTGCCGGTCCATTGCGTCACAAAGAGGGTGCTGCTGTCACCCTGTGGACGTCCCCAGCCACTTCCGATGCCGTACAACAAGTAGCTCCCGACGAACCGGTTGTTGAACGCGTCGCGCGCGCTGTCGTTGGGCACGGGCAGCTGGCGGTAGCGCCACCACGGAACGCGAGCGCCGCCGTCGCCGAACGCCGTGACCGGAATCCGCAAGAGCGCGGCCTGACCACCCGCAATCTCCGGCAACCACATCCCATCGCCGTATGCCTCGGAGCGGACCAGCACATTCAACTGCCCGTCGCTCTCGAGGAAGGAGAACTGATCCACGGGCGACCCCGTGACGCCGACGGCACTCGGCGCCGAGCCGTCGAGTGGCATGCGATAGAGCATGGCGCCCTGGTCGCGATTCCGCGCCCACGAGCTCGCCCAGACGTATACAGCTTTCGGGGACACATAGAAGGTCCGACCGCTCGGTCCGACGATCACGGACGCCTCGCAGCCCAGATCGCTCCGCGTGAGATCGCAGACGGTCACCGTGTGCAGCGCGATGTCGTCTCCGCTCAGCGCTTGCGGCGCCCGGTAGATCCGGGGAGGAGGCGCAATACGCTTGAACGCGGTATCCGCAACGCCGCGGTACCACCGGCGCGCCGCCGGCAGCGCTGCGAGAATGTTGTCGGGATAGGCCCAGAGATAGAGCGGCGCGTAGAAGATGAGTTTGGTTCCGATCAGCCGAGACGCGTAGTTGCGCGAGGAGTAGTAATCGTTGGAGCGCAGCTGATAGGTCGCGACGTATTGCAGTGCCCCCGCGTCGTCCATATTGAAGACGCCGACTTCCGTGCCGCCGCGCTCGTAGCTGTATCCCACGACGACCACCTTGTCCCCCGAGACCAGCAGCTCGTCGTACCAGGTGTGCCGTGGATCGATCTCCGGGCCGAACGCGTCGAGCACCGCGCTCGAGCGAAGATTCGACCCGCCGATCGCGACCGTGAACAGGCGGCCGCGGCGCAGGATGACGAGATGATCGCCGAGCACTTTGACGATGCCACCCTCGTCGACGCCGGCGTGTTGGACATTCGTAATCTCGTCGGAGCGGGAGCGGGATGCTTGCTCAGCTTGGACCCCGTCGACCACCACGGTAGCGGCAGATAGCGATACAACTGACTCGAGCCTGAGAACCGATTGGCACAGCCGCAGCGTCATGTCCACGGAATCGCCGCGCTCGACCGTCAGGGTTCGGCTGGCCCGGTCGTAGCCGATCAGCTGCGCCCACAGCGTGAACTGCCGCGGCGCGGCCAGGAACTCGGCCGGGATGACGAGCCGGAAGCGTCCGTCCTTGCCGGCGTTGCTTTTCAAGTTGAGCGCTGAGATTGTGATTAAGGCGCCGGGCATCGCGCGGCCGGTGATGACCGCATGTTTCGAAGCAGTATCAGGCTGCTGGGTGATCGTCAGGCTGACCGCCTGCCGGCGGCACTGCTCCTCAGCTTCCGCTCGGCGGCGATACGCGGAATCAGCCGCTCGACGCGCGCGTTCCTGTTCCTCGCGGAGGCCGCGGTAGAATGCGACGAACTCCGCGTCGGAGGTGAAGGCACGCAGCGTGTCGCCTGGGCGTTGAGCGGAGAGTGGCAGTGCGACCGCGACGGTGAGAACGGCAAACAGGACGAAGCGCATGGGAGTCTCCCGGGAGATATCCGTGAGAGACGCCGCAGCGGGTCAGGGTTGCACTACCTATGCTCGGGGCAGGAATCGAACCAGGGGTCGCCCCCGAACGGCTTACGGCTCGACCACATCGCTCGTCCTGTCGGCCGGGATGGGGCCCGGGACGGTCTGCTGCCGGCCGGACGGCCAACGCACCTCGAGCGAGGCCGCGTGGTCCGCGGTCCCAAGACCGAAATAGAGCGGCAGGTCGCTCTGGGACAGGTAGCCCGATTTCCCGTCCATCACCTTGAGGATGCGCCTTCCGTCGGGCAGGACGACCGTGACGGAGGCGCCGAGTCCTTCGCGGTTCGAACGCGTGCCGCGCAGCCGGACCTTGAGGAAGTGGATCCGGTGTCGCGTCGAGAGATCGCTGACGAGCACCTGCGGCCGACCGTAGAACTCGTTGGTCACGATGTCGAGATCACCGTCACCGTCGAGATCGAGCATGACCGCGGACCGAGTGCCCAACGAGCCCATCATTGTCAGGTGATCCCCGGGGCCCCACCTGCACAGGTCCGTCCCGCCCGGGCCGCGGCAGGCCTCGCAGAAAAACTGGCCCCGATCTGCGCCGCCGCAGTCGAGCGTAAACCAGGGCTGCTCCGTTGCACCGAGCGGTCGGGGCTCCACACCGAGCACGAACTCGGCGGGGAGGAAGTGCCGCCCCGCTTCGTTCAGCAGCACGGAGTTGATCCCATAGCGGTGGGGGAAATTCATCCCTGCCCCGATGAAGATGTCGTCCCACCCGTCGGCATTGAGGTCGTCAACGCTGGGGCCCCAGGGCCAGTACGTCTCGACGCCGGCGGAGTCGGAGACTTCCTCGAACCGGCCATCCCCCCGGTTCGCGAACAGCGCATTGCCGAAGATGAACCCGCGCTTTCCGGTCGGGAAGAAATCCGGTGGCGCTGGGGCGGTATCCGCCTTGCGTGTCTCCCCCGCCCAGTCGCCCGGCTCAAGGTTGACCCACATGTCCGAGTGCATGTCTGTGACGAAGAGGTCGAGACGGCCGTTGCCATCGAAGTCGAAGGCCTTCACCCCCATGGCGCCCCACGGCGTCTTGGGGAAATACTCTCCTGTCGCATCGCGAAAGCGTCTGCCGCCTTCATTCAGCCAGAGGTGGTTCGCACCCTGCATGTTGAGGAGGTAGAGGTCGGGAAAGCCGTCGTCGTTCACATCAAGCACGGTAGCGTCGCCGCTCCAGCTCAGGTCCCGGAGCCCGACCTCGCGCGTCACGTCCTTGAACCGGTTGCCGCCCAGGTTGCGGTACAGGCGGCTCGATTCGGCCCGCTCTGGATGGGTATGGCCGTGGAACGCGTCGCTCAGGCCGACGTAGTAGCCGCCCGGCCCCTGAACGTTGCTGGTGTACACGCCCACGTTGAGCAGGAGTAGATCCAGCTGGCCGTCGCGATCGTAGTCGAAGAAGACCGCGCCGGAGGAATGGCCGACGTAGCCGACGCCGGCTTGGGCGGTGATGTCGCGAAACACACCGCGGCCGAGGTTCTCGAACAACCGGTTCCCGTGCCGTACCGTGGTGACGAACAGATCGGGGTCGCCGTCGTTGTCGATGTCGGCGAATGCGCACCCGACTGCGATGGCGTCCGGCATGCGAAGGTGAGCCTGGTCCGTGATATTCTCGTAGCGGCCACCACCCAGGTTCTTCCAAAGCTCGTTGGAGCCGAGCTGGGTGACGAAATAGAGATCGGGTAGTCCGTCGCCATCGACGTCGGCGGCGCAGAGTCCCGTGCCATGATCGTAATGGACCTTCTTGTAGGCCTTCCCCGCGTCATCGACGATGCGATTCTCGAACGTAATGCCGCTCTCCTCACGCCGGTCGGTGAATTGGAAGTCATGACTCACGGGCGACTTTGCGGCGAGCTCGGCTTCCTGACGCGCGCGCTCGCGCAGCCACCTCGGCGTCGCTGCGGGGAGTTCGCGCTCGTGCGAACGGCAGGAGGAAACAACGAGGATCGCGAGAAGCAAAAGCTGCCGCGTCATGCCGAGTGCTCGGGGCAGGAATCGAACCTGCAAGGGGTCGCCCCCGAGGGATTTTAAGTCCCTTGCGTTTACCAATTTCGCCACCCGAGCGGC
>WNGK01004566.1_pt1 | contig 14767 bp, 13 predicted proteins | sample 5400601 | NCBI WGS metagenome assembly WNGK01 (sample SAMN13153376, study PRJNA577476) | soil metagenome | isolation source: 60 cm soil or saprolite under Garry oak tree replicate 1 | place: USA:California | collected 2016-06-15 | reverse complement strand
AGGCACGTCCATGGTCGCCTTGTCCGACTCGAGCGTCACGAGCGCATCTTCGGGCTTGACCTGATCGCCGGGCTTGACCAGGACTTCGATCACCGGCACGTCCTTGAAGTCGCCGATGTCGGGCACTTTGACTTCGACCAGCCCGGCTTGCGCCGGCGCTGCGCCCGCGCCGACGGGCGCAGCGGGTTTGGGTGCGACGCCCGCGCTGACGGGCGCAGGGGACTTGGGTGCGGATGCCGCTTGCGGGCTCCCCACAGGAGCGGCCGAAGCCCGTTGAGACGAAGGCGCACCCGTTGCGGGCTTCGCTTCCGCATCAGCGCCGTCGGCATCGAGCGTCAGAAGGATGCTGCCTTCGCTGACCTTGTCTCCGACCCTGACTCTGAGATCCTTCACCTTCCCCGCAGACGGCGAGGGCACGTCCATGGTCGCTTTGTCCGATTCGAGCGTTACCAGCGAGTCCTCGGCTTTGACCGAGTCGCCCGCCTTGACGAGCAACTCGATGACCGGCACATCCTTGAAGTCGCCAATGTCGGGGACCTTGACTTCGATTGTGCTCATGAAAACCTCGAAGGCTGGCGTTGAAGCTTATTTGCCCTTGCGTCTCGCGTCTTCAGACCGTCCACGGCGCGGGCTTGGCGGCGTCGATCCCGTATTTCTTGATTGCCTCCGCGACCTTGGCCCCCGAAAGGGTCCCTTCGTCCGCGAGCGCCTTCAATGCGGCGACGGTGATGTAGTGGCGGTCGACTTCGAAAAACCGGCGAAGCTTCTCTCTCGTGTCCGAGCGCCCGTAGCCGTCGGTCCCGAGCACGACATAGCGCCGCGGCACGAACGCTCGGATCTGCTCAGCGAACGTGCGTACATAGTCGGTCGATGCGATCACCGGTCCCTGCGTCGGCGCGAGCGAGGTGTCGACGTGCGAGGCCTTTGGCTTCGCGGTCGGATTCATCAGGTTCCATCGCGCAACGGCATTACCATCGCGGGCAAGCTCGGTGAACGAGGGGCAACTCCAGATATCGGCCTCGACCCCCCAGTCCTTCGCCAGCAGCCCGGCGGCCGCGATCGATTCGCGCAGGATGACCCCGCTTCCGAGCAATTGCACGCGCGGCCCCTTGGCTTTCTTGTCGCCTGCCTTGAGTAGATACATGCCCTTGATGATGTTCGGCGCGGCCCCTTCCGGCATCGCCGGGTGGGTGTAGTTCTCGTTCATCACCGTCAGGTAGTAGTAGACGTCCTCCTGCTCGGCGTACATGCGGCGCAACCCGTCCTGGATGATAACTGCGATTTCGTAGGCGAATGTCGGGTCGTAGGAGATGCAGTTCGGGATCGTCGATGAATACACATGCGAATGGCCGTCTTCGTGCTGCAGCCCTTCGCCGTTGAGCGTCGTGCGCCCGGCGGTTCCGCCGAGCAGGAAGCCGCGCGAGCGCATGTCGCCCGCAGCCCAGGCGAGATCGCCCACGCGCTGGAAACCGAACATGGAGTAGAAGATGTAGAACGGGATCACCGGCACGCCGTGCGTCGAATAGCTTGTCGCAGCCGCGATCCAGTCGCACATCGCTCCGGGCTCGTTGATGCCCTCCTGCAGCACCTGCCCGTCCTTGCTTTCCTTGTAGAACATGAGCTGGTCGGCGTCCTGCGGCGTATAGAGCTGGCCGAGCTGGTTCCAGATGCCGAGCTGCCGGAACATGCCCTCCATGCCGAAGGTGCGCGACTCGTCGGGCACGATGGGGACGACGCGTTTGCCGATGCTCTTGTCGCGGATGAGCGTGTGCAGAATCTGCACAAAGGCCATCGTCGTGGAGATCTCGCGATCATCGGTGCTCTTCAGGAAGCGGTCGAAGGCAGACAGGGGCGGTATGACCAGCGGATCGGCCTTGCGCCGGCGCGTGGGCACAAAGCCGCCCAGATCCATGCGGCGCGCCTTCATGTACTCCGCCTCGCGCGAGCCCGCCGCGAAGGTCATGTACGGAACGTCCTCGATCTTGTCGTCGGGCACCGGGATCTGAAAGCGATCGCGCATGGCCCGGATCGCTTCGACCGACATCTTCTTCTGCTGATGCGTGATGTTCTGCGCCTCGCCCGACTCGCCCATACCGTAGCCCTTGATCGTCTTGGCGAGAACGACCGTGGGCTGGCCTTTGTGATTGACCGCCGCGTGGTAGCCGGCGTACACCTTGAACGGGTCGAGCCCCCCGCGATTCAGGTGCCAGATGTCCTCGTCAGTCCAATCGGCGACGAGCTCCTTCAACTCGGGGGTGTTGAAAAAATACTCGCGGACGTACGCGCCGTCCTTCGACTTGAATGTCTGGTACTCGCCGTCGACGCATTCCATCATGCGTCGCATCAGGATGCCTTTCTTGTCGCGCGCGAGGAGCGGGTCCCAATGCGTGCCCCAGATCACCTTGATCACATTCCAGCCGGAGCCGCGGAAATCGCTTTCGAGCTCCTGGATGATCTTGCCGTTGCCTCTCACCGGGCCGTCGAGGCGTTGCAGGTTGCAGTTGACGACGAAGATCAGGTTGTCGAGCATTTCGCGTCCGGCCATGCCGATCGCCCCCATGGACTCGGGCTCGTCCATCTCGCCGTCGCCGCAGAAGCACCACACTTTTCGCCCCTCGGTTCGCGCGAGCCCGCGGTCCTGCAGATATTTCATGAAGCGCGCCTGGTAGATCGCCATCAGCGGCCCCAGTCCCATCGATACCGTCGGGAACTGCCAGAATTCCGGCATGAGCCACGGATGGGGATACGAGGAAATACCCGTGCCGTCGACTTCCTGGCGGAAGTTGTCCATCTGCTCCGCCGTGAAGCGGCCGAGCATGAAAGCACGCGCGTAGATACCGGGCGAGGAATGCCCCTGCACGAAGACCAGGTCGCCGCCGTGGTCAGCCGACGGGGCGTGCCAGAAATGGTTATAGCCGACATCGTAGAGCGTCGCCGCCGATGCGTAGCTCGCGATGTGCCCACCGACATTGGTGTGCTTGTTCGCGCGCACGACCATCGCCATCGCGTTCCAGCGCGCATAGTTGCGGATCTTCTCCTCGATCGCATGGTCTCCCGGCATGTGCGGCTGACGGTCCACGGGGATCGTGTTGATGTAAGCGGTATTCGCCGAAAACGGCATATAGGCGCCGCGACGACGCGACTTGTCGATGACCTGTTCGATCAGGAAATGGGCGCGGTCAGGCCCCTCGTGCTCGAGGACGCCGTCGATCGCGTCCAGCCATTCCCGAGTTTCTTGTGGATCGACGTCGGGGCTCATATCCATGGGACACTCCTCACGATGGTTGCCGCGATTGCTGCTTGTGACGGTAGATGGTGTTGTCGGTTCTGGCGACCGGTACGTGACTGTCGGCGCAGCGAGCCGCCGCGCTAGTGACCGGCACTCCAGCCTATCACAAGGCGCAGTGAGCTTCCATCCGCCGGATTACCGGTCAGCGCGACAGCGTCAGCGAGCGCGTCTCGGTCACGAGGGCATCGACGACGAGATCGTGTGCGGCGGCGGGAACATGCTCGACGACCTGCACATCGAAGGCACCGGCGACGCGGCGCGCGTCGGGGCGGAGCAGGGGAAGCATGCGATCGTAGTAGCCGCCGCCATACCCGATCCGGCGGCCGGCGATGTCGAATGCGACGCCCGGCACCAGCACCCAATCGATCGCAGCGACCGGCACCAGCTCGCAATGCGCGCCGGGCTCGTAAATGCCGCGGAATCCAGGAGAAGCATCGTGGTCGACCCTTTCGACCGCGCACAGCTCGAGCATCCGGCTCGCCGCATTGACCCGCGGGAGCACGACGCGCTTGCCTCTCCCGAGCGCGAGTTCGAGCAGAGGCCGCGTGTCCCATTCGCTTCCGAAAGGAAGCGTGAGCAGCAGCGTCGGCGCGGAAGCATAATCATCGCGCGCGACCAGCGATGCAACGATCGCCCGACCGGCTTCCCTGCGCACCTCGGGGGGCAGCGCGTCGCGCGCGCGCAGCACGCGCGCACGCAGCGCACGCTTGGCTTCGCGCAAGCCCCCGCTCGCCGGTTGCGCAGGATCGACGGACGACGATGCCACGCGCACATGGTACCGTAACGCTTACGGCGTCGGCGCTTATAATGCACGCTCGCTGCTTCCTCTCGACGCCTTCCTCATGAACTACAACCACCAGCACCATCGCGCGCGTCGTGCGCGGCTGATCGCCGACATGCGCAAGAACACGGGCGGCGGCATCGCTGCCGTTCCCACCGCGCCCGAGGCGATCCGCAACGCGGATACGCATTATCCCTATCGGCCGGACAGTTACTTCTACTACCTCTCGGCGTTCCCCGAGCCGGAAGCGGCGCTCGTGCTGACCGCGGGAGCGACGGAGGAGGACTCGAGGCAGATCCTGTTTTGCCGCGACAAGAATGCCGAGCGTGAAATTTGGGACGGGTTCCGCTACGGACCGGATGCCGCACGGGATATCTTCGGCTTCGACGAGGCGTATCCGATCACCGAGCTTACGACCAAGCTCGCCGACTGGACTTGCGACCGTCCCGCGATCTATACGCCGCTTGGCCTCTATCCGCGCTGGGACGACAAGATCACGGCGACGCTCAACGAGGTTCGCAACCGCGTGCGCACCGGCGTCGCTGCGCCCGAATCGGTGGTCGACGTGCGCGCTCCGCTGGCGGCGATGCGCTTGTGCAAGGACGCCCAAGAGCTTCTCCTCCTGCGCCGAGCCGCGGAGATTTCCAGCGGTGCGCACCGGCGCGCGATGCAGCATGCGCGACCGGGGTGCTACGAATACGAGGTCGAGGCGGAGCTTGCGCACGAATTTCTGCGCTACGGCGCACTTTCGGTTGCATACCCGTCGATCGTCGCGTCGGGGCCCAATGCCTGCGTCCTTCATTACCGCGACAACAACCGCCAGACGCAGGACGGCGACTTGTTGTTGATCGACGCGGGCTGCGAATACCAGGGTTATGCCTCGGATATCACGCGCACGTTTCCGGTGAACGGCAGGTTCCATGGCGCCCAGAAGGCGGTTTATGAGCTGGTATTGGCCGCGCAGCTTGCATGCATCGATGCGGTCAAGCCGGGCCGCGCGTTTCACGACTACCATCAGGTCGCCGAGCGCGTGCTTGCGCAGGGCTTTATCGATCTCGGCCTTTGCGAGGGCTCGCTCGACGGCGTGCTCGAGTCGGGATCGTACAAGCAGTTCTATATGCACCGCGCGGGCCATTGGCTGGGCCTCGACGTGCATGACGTCGGGCTTTACCGCGTCAACGGGGAATCCCACACGCTCGAGCCGGGCATGGTCCTGACCGTGGAGCCGGGCTGTTACATCCGGCCTGCGGAAAAAGTCCCCGAGGAATACTGGAACATCGGCGTTCGCATCGAGGACGATGTACTGGTTACTCCGGACGCAAACGAGAACCTCACCGCGGCGACGCCGAAGACGATTACCGATGTCGAAGCTGCATGCAGATCGTAGGCGCCGCGTTGAAGAGGGCGCCCAGGCGCCCCTTAACGCTGCGCCGCGTTGAAAGGGGCACTCAGGCGCCCCTTAATGCTGCGCCGCGTTGAAGTGGGCGCCTTCGTCGCCCCTTAACGCGGCGGGATCAATCGGTTCAGACCATGTTGCGCGATCTGGTCATCGTAGGCGCCGGGCCCGTCGGCGCGACGCTCGCGCTCGGCTTACGCGAAAGCGATCTCGACGTCATTGCGATCGATGCGCGGCCGGCGGGAGCGATCGCCCGCGGTGACCGCTCGCTTGCGCTCTCACACGGCGCGCGTCTTGTCTTCGAGCGCTTGGGTGTTTGGGGCGAAGTGGCGGGGACCGCCGATGCAGTTACGCCGATTACGGCGATCGACATCTCGCAGCGCGGCGGATTCGGACGAGCTCGGATCGACGCCACGGCGCATGAGCTTCCGGCCTTGGGCTACGTCGTCAGCTACCGAGCGCTGCAAAGCGCGCTCGACCGCGCGCTGGGACGCGTGGGCATGCCAATCGAGCACGGCGTCGAGGTGCGCCGTGTCGACGCGACGCCGGCGTTCGCGGAGGTCCGCGGCGACCGCGCGGGAGAGCCGCTTGAATGGACGACCCGGCTCGCCGCCGTCGCCGATGGTGGCGGCGAGGTCGTCGCCCGAATCGCGCGGCGGCGCCACGATTACGGGCAGGTCGCGCTTGTCGCGCAGGTCTGGACGCGTCACGCACACCGCGGGGTGGCCTTCGAGCGCTTCACGGCTAAGGGCCCGATGGCGCTTCTTCCCGAAGGCGATCACTACGGGGTGGTGTGGACGACAAATCCGGATCGGGCGCAAGAGCTCATCGCGCTTCCCGAGGCCGGCTTTCTGGGCGAGCTGGCGCAATGCTTCGGGTCGCGGGTCGAGGGCTTCCTGCGCGTGGAGAATCGGCGCAGCTTTCCACTGACGCTCGACTTCGTCGATCGTCCGGTCAGCGAGCGGATGGTGCTGGTCGGCAACGCCGCGCAAGCGTTGCATCCCGTTGCCGGACAAGGCTTCAATCTCGGCATCCGCGACGCGTTCGAGCTGGCTCAAGAGTTGCTTGCGACTCCGCGTGACCAAATCGGTGCGCGCGATCGTCTAGCAGACTATGCGCGCCGCCGTCGGACCGATCGCTGGGCGGGGATCGCGTTCACTCACGGATTGCTCGGCGTTTTCGGCAACGACTCGTCGCTGCTGCGCTGGCCGCGAGGGTTGGCGCTTACTTTGCTCGACGCGCTTCCGCCGCTGAAACGCGCGTTCGCGAACGCGATGTTGTATGGAGTGCACTGAACGCGTGCTCGTTCGCTGCGAACCGACGAACGTGTGAACAACGCGCGTCAAACTCGGTATAATCCGCTTCCGCCTGCGCAGTTCGTTACGTTGTCAGACCATTCCAACCGTGCACATCGGCTCTCATCACATCGAGAACAATCTTGTCGTCGCACCGATGGCGGGGGTGACCGACAGGCCGTTCCGGCAATTGTGCAAAAGACTCGGCGCAGGGCTTGCGGTATCCGAGATGGTGTCAGCGGATCCCCGATTGCGGGAGACGCACAAGTCGTTGCTCCGGACCGATCATCGGGGCGAGGTCGAGCCCATCGTCGTTCAGATTGCCGGGGCCGATCCGGCGTGGATGGCCGACGCGGCACGCTACAACGTCGACCGCGGCGCGCAGATCATCGACATCAACATGGGCTGTCCGGCGAAGAAAGTGTGCAATGTCGCCGCCGGCTCGGCGCTGCTGCGCGACGAGGCCTTGGTGGGTCGAATCGTCGGCGCCGTCGTCGCGGCGGTCGCCGTTCCGGTCACCCTGAAGATTCGTACGGGGTGGAGCGTGCAGAATCGCAACGCCGTGCGGATCGCGCGCATCGCCGAGGACGGCGGCATCGCCGGTCTATCGGTGCATGGCAGGACGCGCGAATGTGGTTTCGTCGGCAGCGTCGACTACGAGACCATCCGCGAGGTCAAACGCGAAGTGCGCGTCCCCGTCACGGCCAACGGCGACATCGACTCGCCGCAAAAGGCGAGCGAGGTTCTTCTGCGCACCGGTGCCGATGCGGTGATGATCGGCCGTGCTGCGCAAGGCCGCCCTTGGATTTTTCGCGAGATCAGGCATTACCTCGATCACGGTGGCACGCTGCCGGCCCCGGAAGTCGAGGAGATCCGCCGCGTCATCCTCGAGCATCTTGCCGAGCACTACGCGTTCTACGGCGAACAGATGGGCGTGCGCATTGCGCGCAAGCACTTGTCGTGGTACGCGGCAGGGCTTCCCGGCGGTCTTCAGTTCAGGCATGACATCAATCGAGTCGACACGCCCGCGGCCCAGATCGCGGCGGTGAACGGCTTCTTCGACCAACTTGCCGCACACGGCGACCGGCTCGCCGATGCGTCGGCATTCGGATCGTTTGCCGGGTCACCGGCAGCTTCGCGGGATGAGGAGGCCCTCGCAGCATGAAAAAGATTGTGCGCCCCAATGGGGGAAATGAAATCCGCCGCAGCGTCGAGAAATCGCTCGACGAATATTTCCGAAGGCTCGACGGGGAGCAGCCTCGCGGCATCTACGACATGGTCATCACCAATGTCGAGCGCTCGCTGCTGGCGATGATCATGACTCGTGCCAGCGGCAATCAGACGCAGGCCGCGGACATGCTGGGCATGAATCGAAACACCCTGCGCTCAAAGCTATCGAAATACGGTATTCGATAACGATCGGTCGAACGCCAGCGTCGGGCGTCGAGCGTTCAAGTGCGGCAAGCGACGTGCTCGAAGCCTGAGGCCCGCATGACCGCACCCATCGCGCAGGCGTTGCTCTCGGTTTCCGACAAGACCGGCCTGGTCGATTTTGCCCGAGGGCTTTCGGCGCTCGGGATCAAGCTCCTTTCGACCGGAGGTACCGCGAAAGCGCTTGGCGATGCCGGCATCGAGGTCACCGAGGTCGGCGACTACACCGGTTTTCCCGAGATGCTCGACGGGCGCGTGAAGACGCTGCACCCGAAAGTGCACGGCGGCATCCTGGCGCGGCGCGACTCGCTCGAGCACGCGGCGGCGCTATCCAAGCACGGCATCCCCACGATCGATCTCGTCGTCGTCAACCTCTACCCTTTCCGCGCGGCGGTCGCGAAACCCGGCTGTACTCTCGAGGAAGCGATCGAAAACATCGATATCGGCGGCCCGACACTCGTCCGCGCAGCGGCCAAGAACCACGCCAACGTTGGAGTGGTGGTCGACCCGGCCGATTATCCGGCGCTGCTCGAGGAGCTACGGTCGAACGGGGCGCGGCTCGTCGATGCGACGCGCTTTCGGTTGGCGCAAAAAGCGTTCTCGCACACCGCCGCGTACGACGGCGCCATCAGCAATTACCTCACGGCGCGCGACTCGGAGGGCGCGCGCCAGCTCTTTCCCGACCGCTATACCTGGCAAGGCGAAAAAATCCAGGAGCTGCGCTACGGCGAAAATCCTCATCAGCAGGCCGCGTTTTACCGCGATGAGGCGCCATCGCCCGGGTCGATCGCCACGTACCGGCAGCTTCAGGGCAAGGAGCTTTCCTACAACAACATCGCCGACAGCGACGCGGCATGGGAATGCGTGGTGAGCTTTCGCGACCCCGCATGCGCGATCGTGAAGCATGCGAACCCCTGCGGCGTCGCGATCGCGCCGATCCCGCTCACTGCGTATGAGCGCGCGTTCGCCACCGATCCGACGTCGGCGTTCGGCGGCATCGTCGCGTTCAATTGCGAGGTCGACGCCGCGACGATCGACGCGGTCGGCGCGCAGTTTCTCGAAGTGCTCATCGCGCCCGGCTACACTCGGGGCGCTCTCGATGCGATTGCGCGCAAGGTCAACGTGCGCATCCTCGAGCTGCCGCGCGCTGCAGGCGCGGGCGGCGGCGCGTGGGACATGAAGCGCGTCGGCGGGGGGATGCTGCTGCAGACCCCCGACCGCGGCAGCATCGGGCCCGCCGATCTCAAGATCGTCACGCGGCGCGCGCCATCGACGGAACAGGTCGATGATCTGTTGTTCGCGTGGCGAGTCGCCAAATTCGTCAAGTCCAACGCCATCGTTTACGCGTCCGGTGGGCGTACGCTCGGTATCGGAGCGGGCCAGATGAGCCGCGTCGATTCGACGCGCATCGCCGCGATCAAGGCGGCCCAGGCCGGGTTGTCGCTGGCGGGTTCGGTTGTCGCGTCGGACGCGTTTTTTCCATTTCGCGACGGGCTCGACGTCGCCGCCGACAACGGCGCGGTCGCTGTCATTCAGCCCGGGGGCAGCGTGCGCGACGATGAGGTCGTCGCCGCGGCCGACGAGCACGGGATCGCGATGGTATTCACGGGGGTGCGGCATTTTCGCCACTGAAGGCTATCCTGTCGCCAACGCGACGGGTTCGGAATCGATGTGACGGTCGCGGCGCGATGAACGTCCTCGTCATCGGCGGCGGCGGTCGCGAGCACGCGCTGGCGTGGAAGATCGCGCAATCGCCTCGAGCGGCTCGGGTCTTCGTCGCGCCGGGCAATGCGGGAACCGCGCGGGAGCCAAGGCTCATCAACGCGCCGCTGACGACCCATGCCGATCTCGTCGCATTCGCGCAGCGTGAGCAGGTGGGACTTACCATCGTGGGCCCGGAGGCACCGCTGGCCGCCGGCGTCGTCGACGCGTTTCGCGCGGCGGGCCTGAGGATCTTCGGGCCGACACGCGCGGCAGCGCAGCTCGAGAGCTCCAAGCATTTCGCCAAGGCGTTCATGGCGCGTCACGGCATTCCCACGGCTCGCTTTCGGAGCTTCGAGGATGCAGCGAAGGCCCACGCCTACATCGACCAGGGCGGAGCGCCGATCGTGGTCAAGGCCGATGGGCTTGCCGCGGGGAAAGGCGTCGTCGTCGCCGCGTCTGCCGCCGAGGCGCATGCGGCGGTCGATGCGATGTTCTCCAGCGACGCCATCGCGATCGAGCACAACGACGGCATCGCGCGTGTCGTGATCGAGGAATGCCTCGAGGGGGAGGAAGCAAGCTTCATCGTCATGGTCGACGGCAAGAATGTTCTCCCGCTCGCTTCCAGTCAGGACCACAAGCGACTGCGGGATGGCGACGAGGGTCCGAATACGGGTGGGATGGGAGCGTATTCGCCTGCGGGCGTGGTGACGCCGCGCGTGCACGCGCGGATCATGCGCGAAGTGATCACTCCTGCGGTCAGCGGAATGGCGGCCGAGGGCATCCCGTACAGCGGATTTCTCTACGCGGGCGTCATGATCGACGGCGCGGGCAACCCGCTGACGCTGGAATTCAACTGCAGGCTGGGCGATCCGGAGACGCAACCGATCATGATGCGTCTCAAGTCCGATCTGGTCGACCTGCTCGAGCACGCGCTCGGCGGCACGCTCGACGGCGTCGAAGCGGAATGGGACCGGCGCGCGGCGCTCGGCGTCGTCCTGGCGGCGGCCGGGTATCCCGGGCCGCCTCGAAAGGGCGATGCGATTTCGGGTCTCGACATCGCATTCGAGGACTGCAAGGTGTTTCATTCCGGGACCGCGTACGACGATCACCGAATCGTCACCCACGGAGGGCGGGTGCTGTGCGTCACCGCGCTGGGCGAGACGCTGCGCCGTGCGCAGCGTGCAGCATACGCCGCGATCGCCAACATCCATTTTGACGGCATGCAGTATCGCGGCGACATCGGCGCTCGCGCGCGTTCCGCGCGCGGCCGCCGAACGACAAGCTCACGCGCATGAACATCGCGCGCGTTCGCGAATACTTCGTCGGGCTGCAGGATCGCATCGTGTTGCGACTTGAGGCGATCGACGGCGGCCGCTTCGCGCGCGATGCCTGGGCGCGACCCGAAGGCGGAGGCGGTCTCGGCAGGATCATCGAGTCGAGCAAGGTGCTCGAGCGCGGGGGCGTGAATTTTTCGCACGTCAAGGGAGAGCGGCTCCCTCCTTCGGCGACCGCGGCGCGGCCGCATCTGGCGGGGCTCGGCTTCGAAGTCATGGGCGTCTCGCTCGTGCTGCATCCGCTCAATCCCTACGCGCCGACGGTGCACATGAACGTGCGGATGTTCGTGGCGTCGCAGGCGGGCTCCGGGGACGGCGGCGAGACGGCCGCTGCGGATTCGCAGCCGACGTGGTGGTTCGGCGGCGGCATGGATTTGACGCCTTATTACGGCTTCGAGGAAGACGCAGTGCATTTTCACCGCGTCTGCCGCGACGCGCTGCAGCCTTTTGGCGAGGATTACTACCCGCGCTTCAAGCGCTGGTGCGACAGTTATTTTTTCCTCAAGCACCGCAACGAGCCTCGCGGCGTCGGCGGCATATTTTTCGACGATCTCAACGATCGCGACTTCGAGCATTGCTTCGCATTGACCCGAAGCGTAGGCGACCGCTTTCTCGACGCCTATGTTCCCGTGCTGCTGCGGCGCAAGGACCTGCCCTACGGCGAGCGCGAGCGCGATTTTCAGGCGTATCGCCGCGGACGCTATGTCGAGTTCAATCTCGTCTACGACAGAGGGACGATCTTCGGGCTGCAATCGAACGGGCGTACCGAGGCGATTCTCATGTCGCTGCCGCCAATCGTCAGGTGGCGCTACGATTGGCGTCCGCAGGCGGGCAGCGAGGAGGCGAAGCTGTATAGCGATTTCCTGACCGCCCGCGATTGGCTGGGGTGACCGCGTGGGTGATGACGAGCACTTGGTCGAAACGAGGCTTGCGTCCGAAGACGTCTTTCGCGGCAAGCTCCTGCACGTCAAACGCGATACCGTGCGCCTGCCCGACGGCACGCACGCGACGCGCGAATACATCGACCACCCCGGCGCGGTGATGATCGTGCCGCGACTTCCCGACGGCAAGCTCGTTCTCGAGCGCCAGTTCCGCTATCCGCACGGTCGCGTGTTCATCGAGTTCCCCGCGGGGAAGATCGACGAGGGCGAAGACGCGCGCGCGACGGCGGCGCGCGAGCTCATCGAGGAGACCGGCTATTCGGCGCGACGATGGATCTATCTCGCGACAGTACACCCGCTGATCACCTACTCGACCGAGCGCATCGAGATCTACGTCGCCGACGAGCTCGAATTCGTCGGCGCCAGGCTCGACGCGGGAGAATTCGTCGAGATTTTTACGGCCACGCTTGACGAAGCGCTCGGTTGCCTCGATCGAGGCGAGATCACCGACGTGAAGACCATGTTGGGCCTGCTCTTGCTCGAGCGCAGGACGCGCCGGTGAGCGCCGCGAACCCAGTCTCGATTCGTCTGTCATCCTGAGCGAAGCGAAGGATCTGCTTCTACGCTTTTCACCGATTGCAACATCAGATTCCTCACGCGTTCGGAATGACAACGAAGCGCATCCTCATCGGAGGCCGCGTACAGGGCGTCGGATTCAGGTATGCACTCGCCGACATGGCGCGTTCCCGCACGCTCTCGGGCTGGGTGTGCAACCGGCGCGACGGCAGCGTGGAAGCGGTGGTGTGCGGTAGTCCCCGGGACGTCGACGCGCTTGCCGCATGGGCGCGGCATGGTCCGCCGGCGGCACGCGTCGCATGGGTCGAAGTCGAAGATGCCGAGGGCGAATTCGAGGGCTTCGAGATCGTCTAGTTGAGTTGATCTTTCAAGCTGGCCGGAGCAACGCCGTAGATGTCCTTCCATGCGGCGTAGCTCGCGGCGGAGAGAAGAGGGAAAACCGCGATCAACCCGACGACAGTCATCACTCCGAGGCCGACGAGCAGCAGCGCCAGCGCGCCGAACAGAAAAAGCGGTGCGACGTTCAGCGCGAAAGCGTGTGCGCTCGTTGCGAATGCGCTGGTGAATGACGTTCCGCCGAAAATTGCCGCGAAGGGGACGAAGGCGACCGGAAGCGAAACCACCGTGCCCGCGCCGAGCACAGTTAGGATCTCGGCTGGCGCAAGCTCGCTGCCGGTGGATTCCGCCGTGAGCAAGCTGACTCCCGCCAGCGAATACGCAGTGAGCGCCTCGGCGGCAAAAACCACCAGGCCGGAGACGACGATGGCTGCGAGAGCGATCGGGGACGCGCCGAACGCGATCACCGCATAGCGCGGAGTCAGCGGTCGCCCCTGATCGAGCGCCACCGCCCCGACGAGCATGCCGCACTCGAACACGGGAACGATGACCTTGGCAGCTGCGATGCCGAATCCGGGAATGAATTGCAGCCCTATCTCGGTCGCGAGCGTGACAGCGCCAAGCACGCACCAGACCAAGGGCGCGCGCTTGAACAGGCGCATCGCCTCCTCGTACCACGCAAACGCCCGGCGTGCCGGGACCGCGCGCGGCGGCCCGATGTCGAGCGAGAGACCGAAAGCGTCCAAGAGGAGCGTGCGGCCCGCGGCGGGTCAGCCTGCTTCGCCGAGATACGCCGCACGCACCTTGGGATCCGATAGGAGCTGACGCGACGATCCGGCGAGCGTGATTTCGCCGCTTTCCATGACGTAGCCGCGCGAGCTGATTTCGAGCGCGAGCTTGGCGTTCTGCTCGATCAGCAGGATCGTCACGCCTTCGCGCGCGATGGCGAGCACGGTCTCGAAAACCTTCTGCACCATGAGTGGTGCGAGCCCCATCGACGGCTCGTCGAGCAACAGCAGCTTCGGCCGGGACATCATGGCGCGACCCATCGCCAGCATCTGCTGCTCGCCGCCGGACAAGGTCCCCGCGGTTTGCTTGCGGCGCTCCTTGAGCCTCGGAAACAGCTCGAAGACGCGCTCGAAATCGCGTCGGATCTGCGCGGCGTCACTCCGCGTATACGCGCCCATCGCCAGATTCTCGTCGATGCTGAGCGCGCCGAACACCCCGCGCCCTTCAGGGACCATGGACAAACCTTTGCGCACGAGCTCAAACGCGGGCTTGCCCGTGATGTCTTCGCCGTCGTAGCGAATGGCGCCGCTTTTGACGGGCTGCAATCCAGTGATGCCCTTGAGTGTCGTCGTCTTTCCCGCGCCATTGGCGCCGATGAGGCAAACCAGCTCGCCCGCGCCGACTCGAAGGTCGATGCCTTTCACCGCCTGGATGCCGCCGTAGGCAACCTGAAGATGCTCGAGCTCGAGCAGCGCAGCTTCGGCCATCGGTCAGGGCCGCGCGAGATTCAATGAAACCTCGCCGCCCAGATAAGCCGCGATGACCTTGGGATCGTTCTGCACACTTGACGCGCTGCCCTCGGCGATCTTTCTGCCGTAGTCGAGAACGAGCACCCGATCGCAGATGCTCATGACGAGCTTCATGTCGTGCTCGATCAGCAATATCGTCGTGCCGTCGTGCCGGATCTCGTCGAGCAGGTGGCGCAGCCCCCGCGTCTCCGTCGCATTCATCCCCG
>WNGK01004565.1_pt1 | contig 14769 bp, 17 predicted proteins | sample 5400601 | NCBI WGS metagenome assembly WNGK01 (sample SAMN13153376, study PRJNA577476) | soil metagenome | isolation source: 60 cm soil or saprolite under Garry oak tree replicate 1 | place: USA:California | collected 2016-06-15 | reverse complement strand
GTATGAGCAGTAGGTCAGATGAGCAGATGATCGTGGGTCTGGAGGATTGCCGGGTCCGGGTCGTTGATCATGACCGGGTCGCGGTGGTGGCCGCGTCGATGCCCGCTCATGGTGATGTGGCCGAGGTGGCGGATGTGTTCGGGCTGCTGGCCGATCCTGGCCGGCTGCGGGTCCTGGTGGCCCTGCTGGAGGGCGAGATGTGCGTGTGCGACCTGGCCGCGGTCGCGCAGGCGAGCGAGTCGGCGGTCTCTCATCATCTGCGGCTGCTGCGCGCCCACCGGGTGGTGCAGGTGCGCCGGGCCGGGCGGATGGCCTACTACCGGCTCGCCGACGCTCACGTGCGGATGCTGCTGGACGTCGCTTTGACCCATATCGGCCACGCGCCCGCCGCGGCCCACCCCGAACGCGACCTGGTACCTGAGAGCGGAAGATGACTGCCCCGAACCTCAGTCCTGGCCATGATCACGGCCAGGGCGATGGAGCGGACGGTCAGCACGGGGAAGGTGGCGGCGGTCACGCGGGTCATTCGCACGGCGTGAGCGCGGATACCGACCGCCGGTACCTGATGGGGGCGCTGGCGCTGATCGTGGCGTTCATGGCCGCAGAAGTGGCCGCCGGTATCGTGGCGCATTCGCTGGCGCTGATCTCCGACGCGGCGCACATGCTGACCGATGCAGGCTCGATCGTGCTGGCGCTGGCGGCGATACGGCTGGCTGCCAGGCCGCCCCAGGGCGGCTACACCTTCGGGCTCAAGCGCGCCGAGATCCTCTCGGCCCAGGCCAACGGCCTGACCCTGCTGCTGCTGTCGGCGTGGCTGGGGTATGAGGCGATCCGCCGCCTGATCGCGCCGCCTGCGGTCGGCGGCGGCCTGGTGCTGGGCACCGCGCTGGCCGGCGTGGCCGTCAACCTGGCCGCGGCGTGGCTGATGAGCAAGGCGAACCGGGCTAGCCTGAACATCCAGGGCGCGTACCGGCACATCCTGACCGACCTGTACGCGTTCATTGCCACCGCGATCGCCGGGCTGGTCATCGTGGTCACCGGGTTCGCCCGCGCGGACGCCCTCGCCTCGCTCGTGGTCGTGGCGCTCATGGTCAAGGCCGGCTCGGGCCTGGTCCGCGATTCTGGCCGGATCTTCCTGGAGGCCGCCCCGGCTGGCCTGGCGCCGGAAAAGATCGGGCAGGTCCTGGCCGCCAGGCCGCACGTCAGCGAAATCCATGACCTGCACATCTGGCAGATCACCTCCGGGATGCCCGCCGCGTCCGCGCATGCCCTGGTGGCCCAGGGCCAGGACTGCCACGCCGTGCGCCAGGACCTCGAGCACGTCCTGGAACATGACTACAAGATCACCCACACGACATTGCAGGTCGACCACGTCCCCGGCCCGCTGATACCTGCCCACGGCGACGGCGGGCGCGCGCCCGGCCCGCACTGCGACGATTCCCACGGCCCCGTCCACCGGCCAGCGGGCAAGGAGCCCCGGTGAGTGAGCCAGGCCCGGAACTCCGGCAGGCCGCCGCGGATCAGCCCCCGCACGCCGATGGCTGCTGCGCCGCGCCGGCGCCGGTGAGCGCCGGGCGGGATGAGGCGTGGCTGCGGGGCGCGCGATGGGCGCGGGCGCTGTCGTGGGCCAGCCTGGCCTGGATGACCATCGAAGGGGCAGCCGGCCTGGCCGCCGGGATCGCGGCCGCGTCCATCGCGCTGACCGGGTGGGCGCTGTCCTCGGTGGTCGAGGGCCTGGCCAGCGTGATCGTGATCTGGCGGTTCACCGGGTCTCGCACCCACTCCGAAACCGCGGAGCACACGGCGCGCAAAGCGGTCGCGGTCTCGTTCTGGCTGCTGGCCCCCTACGTCGCGGTCGAGTCGATCCACAAACTGATCGCCGCCGAGCATCCCGGGACCAGCGTCCTGGGCATCGTCGTCACCGCCCTGTCCCTGGTGATCATGCCTGTCCTGGGGATCGCCAAGCACCGGCTCGGCGCCCGGCTGAACTCCGGCGCCACCGCGGGCGAAGGCACCCAGAACCTGCTGTGCGCCTACCTCGCTGGCGCCGTCCTGGCCGGCCTGGCCGCCAACGCCTGGCTCGGCTGGTGGTGGCTGGACCCGGTCATCGGACTCGCCGTCGCCGCGGCCGCGATCCGGGAGGGCCTTGAATCTTGGAAGGGCGAAGACTGCTGCTGACAGCTCGCGGGCCGCGAAGGCACATCACGCCAGCGGCCACGGCCCAGCCCTTCACCCGGGCGGCAGCCCGGCGGCAGCCCTAACCGGGCCCGAGCGGCGGCATGATGGCGAACACCCGCCGCCGGCCGCGCAGTCATGGCCGAAGCCGGCGGAGGCCTGAACGCCGAGATGATTCCGTAGGCAGCAATCCGGAGTGCTGCGGGGAAGCGCGGGTCCGGGGGAAGAGCAGGAAATACCGGATTTGAAACGGGAACTACGGATCAGCATCGAAGCGCGACAGCGCGGATGACACCACCGGGATGACCGCGCCGGCCCTCCGGAAGCCGGTCGCCGGGACGCGATGCCCGCGATGTCGGTCGCCCTGAAGGCGTACAGGTCAGTGATGATGTGCTTGAACGCGCCATCGACGTTGAGACTGGAAAGGCTGGCCCTGGAAAGCACCCAGCCGGCGGGCATGGTGACCGGCGATGCCAGCAGCATCGCCAGGCCGGCGACCGGGGGATGAGCAGGCGGTTGGTGGTCAGCTGGGCGCTGACGCTGCGGGATGGCAGTGGCCGTGCTCCCGCAAGAGATCAGCAATGCGGCCCGGCGGAGATCCCGGCCCTGTCATGCGGCATCGACGGGCATGCCGTCCAGGCGCCATTCGAGCATGTCATGGTCTAGGTGGCGGGGCGGTGACGAGCCAGGCAGCTGTCCCGAGCGCCACGGTCCCGCCGATGCCGCCGCCTCATGGGCTGCGCCTCGCACTGGCGTGCTGAGGCGCGTCCCGCGGCGCGGCGGTGAGCGCAGGTACCAGGCACTATGGTGGTGCGAACCGCGGCCTACCGCGCCTCATCCGCCAGTCCGGTGTGTTGTATCTTACGGGCGGCCAGTCGCTCGACGATGCCCAGCTTGAACCGGTCCTGCTCCTCGATGGTGTATCCGAGTTCCTGGACGTGCCTGATCGGCCGACGGCGGTAGTACTCACCGCCGGCCGGGACGCTGACCACCTCGATCAGGGCCTGCGCGGCGCGGGCATACCAGGGCGAGGCCTCGACGTGGTCGGCCAGCAGCAGCAGCCCGCCGGGGCGCAGCACCCGGGCCATCTCTGCCACGGCCTGCCGGTCGTCGGGGATCGCGCACAGCGAGAACGTGCAGACCACCGTGTCGAAGCAGGCGTCCGGGAAATCCAGCGCCTGCGCGTCACCTTGACGCAGATCCACCTCACGCCCCAGCTTCCCCGCCCGGGCTCGGGCGATGTCCAGCATCGCCGGGCTCCATTCCACCCCGGTCAGCTGCACCTCGTCCGGGTAGTGGGCCAGATTCAGGCCGGTGCCGATGGCGACCTCCAGCACCTGCCCGTGCGCCCTGGAGCAGACCCAGTCGCGGCTGCCAGCGAAAAGGTGCCGGTCGAAGAATCCCATCTGCTTGTCGTAGGAGCCGGCGTGCTTGTCCCAGTAGCGGCGCAGCCGCTCTTCGCGGCCTGCTTGCGGCATTGCCCATCCTTCCTGGTGTAACGCTGGCACGCGCAGCCCGCACCGGAACTGCGGATCCGCAGCCGCCGGAGACGAACTGACGGCCGTTGTCGCCGGAGGCTGGCTTCCGGCTTGCCTGAAGAGCAGCGGGCCGAGGCGGGCATACGGATCATAGTGCCGCTGCGCTGGCCGGCCGGCGCCCGGATGACCGTCAAGGCCTCCAGCGCGGAGCACATCCCCGGTTGAGCCTGCCGGGAGCCCGAGATATGCGACGGGGCAAACGCAAAACCGGCCTGCCCCGCATACGTCAGCCAGCTGAGGTGGCAGTTCTGCGGGCGGCGGCCTTGAGGGCGGATACCGAGAGCCATCCGCCGTGCTTCCACACGATCTTGCCCGAGGTGGAGGTGAGCACGAACCATGGCTGATCGCGGACGCCGTATCCGTCGGCGAGCCTGCCGCTGGCATCCAGGGCAACCGGGTAGCTGAGCGGTCGGCCTACCTGCGCGATGAAGGCCCGTGCCGCATCGGGGGATGCCTCGGTGGCCGCCTCGTCGACGGCGACGAGCGGCGGCAGCTTGCCGTGTCGGGCTGCCCGCGCATATCTGCCGAGGGCGATGAGCTGGGCGCGCAGATCGGAGGTCTCGGCGAGCCAGGTGGCGAAGAACAGGACGAGATGGGGGCGGCCGGGGCCGAGGGTGACGGCGCCGGACGGAACCGCGTTCAGCGTCGCCCGCGTGGTGGGGGCGAGCCCGCCGATGTGGGCCAGGGAGCGCTGGCTGGCCAGCTTCGGGTGGCCGGGTAGCAGGCTGGCGGCTTCGGCGGCGAGGATCTGCGCGGCCTGGCCGATGCTGGCATAGGCCATCGTGGTCAGGTAGATCTTCCGTTCCCGGCCGCGCCGATCGATGAGGTACAGGGCCGGGGTGTGGTCGATCTGGCCGGCCTGGATCTGCGCGTAGATGTGGTAGGCCTGCCAGGTCGCCTTCAGCTGCGCGGGCGAGCCGGTCAGGAAGTCCCATTGGTTGACCATGCCGTGGGCACGGGAGTAGGCCATCACGTCGTGCACGGCCGTGGCCTTGGGGTTGGCGTCGATGCCGAGCAGCTGTACCTGATCCCCGGCGGCGCCGAGCAGCTCCCTGGCCTCCAGCATGCTGGCCGTGGTCAGCGGGCACACCGTGGTGCACTGGGAGTCGGTGAACGCCAGGATCACGACCTTGCCGCGGAACTGGCCGAGCGACGTCGGCTGGCCGAACTGGTTGACCAGCCGGAAGCCCGGCGCCGGAACTCCGCCCAGCGAGGTGCCCGGGTCCAGGTCCGGGTTCGCCGCCGCGGCCCGCGCCTGCCCGCTGGCTGCTTGCGCGGCCGGGTTCGCGGTGCCGGTAACGCTGGTACCGCACGCCGCCACGCCCAGCAGCCCGGTTATCAACCCGATCCGCAGCGGCATCCGCATCCGCATCGGCAGCCGTATCCGCGCGGTCAGGTTGCTCCCGTCCACGGCAGTCATCCTGCCATGCGCCCGGGCGGGCACAGCACGGGACGGCAGGGCGGCCAGGCGCTGCCCAGGCCGGCGATCCTGGTGCGCGGGTCTTTGATCCCCGGACCGGTCGCCCTCGGTACAGTGACAGGCGTGACACGCCCCGCGGCAGCGATTCCCCCGCCCGGAGGCCAGGCCGAAGACCGGGGGGATGCGGGGCCGCCGCGGGGCCGGCGCCGCCGCGGCGTGATCGTGGCCGTGCTGTGCGCCGGGGTGCTCGCGGCCGGGCTGCTCACCTATGTCGTAGGCCGGCACTGGGAGCAGCGGGGCTCGCTGGCGGGGATCCGGCCCAGCGGGATACCGGCCAGCGTCTCGACCCGGCTGGCCAGCCTGATGGGGCTCTCGCCGGTCCCGGCACGGCCAGCGCCCGAGTTCACGCTGACTGACCAGCGCGGGCGCACGTTGTCGCTGACCAGCTTCCGGGGCCGCGCGGTGGTGCTGGAGTTCATGGACCCGCACTGCATCGACATCTGCCCGATCGTCTCTCAGGAGTTCGTCGACGCCTACCGTGACCTCGGCCGAGCGGCGTCACGGGCGGTTTTCGTGGCCGTCAACGTCAACCCCTACTTCCGCAACGTGAGCGATGTCGCCGCGTACTCCGCCGAGCACCAGCTGAACACGATCCCGTCTTGGCATTTCTTCACCGGGTCGCTGGGCGGCCTAAAAGCGGTGTGGCGCGCCTACGACATTGAGGTCGAGGCGCCCAGCCGCAACGCCGACATCATCCACACCTCGCAGGTGCTGTTCATCGATCCCGGCGGCCGCGAGCGTTACATGGCCACCCCGATGACCGACTACACCTCCACGGGCAAGGCATACCTCCCCGTCGGCCCGCTGACCGAGTGGGGTCGGGGCATCGCGCTGGTGACCCGCCAGCTCGCCCGCTGACACTGGCCTGGCCCGGTGGCAACAGCAGCGAGGCCTGGCCTGAACCGGCCAGGAGACGGCATCGTGGTCATCACGAGGACGAGGACGTGGTTCCCGTCCTCGCGGAGGAGGTTGCGGGCATGCCCGTGCAGGCTCATGTCGTCGCCCTCGCCGGCGGTCACCTGTCGGCCGGGCTGATCCTCGCCGGGTCCTTGCTCATGGCGGTGGCGACCGTCCTGGGAGCGTTGCTGGCGCTGCGCCGCCCGGGACGGCATGAGGCGTGGCTCGGTGCCGCGGCCGGCGCGCTGCTGGTGATCGCTGGCCTGCACCTGCTGCCGGACGCCTGGTCGCGGCCCGCGCTGCCCGGCTCTGGCCGCTGGCCGTTCCCGCCGCCGCGCTGGCGTCGTTCGCTGTCACCGGCCTCGTCGCGCGCTGGGGCTGCTCGTGCGCGTCCGGCAGGCACCACATTGGCGGCGTGGGCACCGCGGCCGCACTGGCGGTGCACCGTTTCCTGGAGGGCTCCGCGCTGGCGCTGACCGCTTCGGTCACCATCACGGTCGCCCTGGCGGTGCACGGTCTGGCGGAGGGGCTGGCCGTCGGGGCGCTGCTCGGCTCCCGGTCCCGGCGGCGGTTGGCCGGGTGGCTGGCTGCGATGTGCCTGAGCCCGGTCGCCGATGCCGCCGCGATCAGCGCCTACCAGCTGCCGGCGGCGGCTGAGCCGGTGCTCCTCGCTCTCGCTGGGGGCGTGCTGACCCAGGCCGCGCGCATTAGCCTTGGCGCCGCCATGCCCCGCGCAGCCGCTGGCCGACGCATGGCCACCCGCACTGCTGCCGCGCTTCTAGCGGCCGCGGCCGTCACCGCAATGGCCGTCCGCGTCGCGGGCTGACCCGCCCGGCTGGCCGGGGCTTACAAAAGCTCTCCCGCCCGGACCCCGACGGGCGTAGGGCGCTACAGGCTGCTGGGGAAGGTGACCGATTCCGGGGCGACGAGCGGGGTGCCGACCTCTAGCTGGATCTGGGCGTGGGCGTTCAGCGGAATGTCACGCGGGTTGCCCTCGTACCGCTGGCCGTTGTAGATGGCGACGACCGGCCCGGTGGCCGGGCCTGCCTGGTGCGGCCCGAGTCGCTGGCCCCACTCGTCGAAGAAGTCTCCCAGGGTGTAGGTGCGCCGGACCGGGGACTCGATGTGGATGACGCCATCGGGGGCATGGGTGTGCAGCCAGTACAGGCAGGGGCCGTTCTGGGCGTGGGCGGGGATCCCGACGTCCGCCGGGAGCTGGCGGGCCGATCCGTTGACGAAGATGGTCAGGTGGGCGTGGATGTGGAAGATGGTCTGCTCGTTGGCCTGGCAGCTGATCCCGTCAACGTCCCGGCCGGTGACGTCCGTCGCTATGCCGGCCAGCGGCGCGGCACTGGGGACCGGGACGCCCTCGGGCCCGCCAGGGCCTGCGGAGGGCGCCGACTTGAGCTTGCCCAGCGTGCTCAGCGAACCAAGCTTGAGCTGCGGGGTTCCCCCGGCCGCCGCATCCGAGCCGCCGCCGCTGCTGATGACCGCCAGCGTGATGCCTGCGGCTGCGATGATCACCACGGCCGCTGCGCCTATCCCGGCCATCCAGTTACGCCGCCGCCTGCGCCGTGCCTCCAGGGCCCGCATCTGGGCGACCTTCGCCCGGGCCTGCTGCCTGTTCCTTTCGCCCTTGGACACCAGCGCTACCCCTTCATCCGCCCGGTCACCTAAGGAGGATAGGTTATAGCGCGTAGCTGACGGGAGGCAGTTCATCCGGGGCGAAACGACAACCGCACCATAAGCGGCAAGGCTGGGCAGCTGGGGAGGAGGGCGATGAGCGGCGGAATCGGGCAGCTGGTCAAGAAGGTCTGCGGAAGCGCGACGACGCCCCAGGCGGTCGCGGCCGCCGCCGTGCGGTCAACGCCGACCGGGTAGGTCACCCCGGCCGTGCGGACAAAGCGGAGCGCCGCGGCAGCGGCGTCGTTGACGTCGACGCCGATCATGACGATCCGTTCTCTCGGGGTGCGGAAGAACCTGGCCAGCAGCGGGGGCTCCTTCTTGCAGGGCACGCACCAGGAGGCGAAGAAGTTGACCACGACCGGCCGGCCCGCGTAGGCGGCGAGGGAGACATGCTCGCCGGGATGGCCGAGGGCAGGCAGGGTGAAGCCCGGCACGCGCGCCGCGGCGCCATGAGGATGACCGGGCGTCCCGGTCACCGCAGCTGCCACGGCAAGCGCAAGGCCCGCCGGACTCGCGCCGGCCGCGATCTTGTGCTGCCCCAGCGCGCAGCGCACCGCGGCCGCCCAGCCCCGTGGCGGCAATGCGAACCTAACGGGCATTCTTGCCCTTAGCCGTGGCGGGCGGACCGCCGGTTTCGCCGTAGCGGGATGGCGCACGGGCTCATCGCCGGACATCATCCCCAGCCGCGTTGCAGGGCGGCGGCCGGCGGCACGGCGGCCGCCTGCGCCGCCACCGCGGGGCCGTGCGGACAGTAGTTCATCCCCCTGGCGGATGCTGCGGGCCCGGCCAGGAGCAGCAGCGGCACCAGCGCGGCGGCCGCCGCCGTGCACGCCACGGCGGCCGCGCGGGTCCTGCTGATCACGACCGGGCCGTCGATCAGCCGCCGCACCCGGGCGGCGTCCGCGGTGCCGGCGGCCAGCGCCGCAGCGGGAGCTCCGGCGCCCATGCTCAGCAGCGCCCCGGCGACGGCGAGCCGGTGCGCTACGGCGCAGGCCGCGTCGTCCGCGCGGAACTCAGCCAGCCGGGTGACCTGCTCCCGGGCGACACGGAACGCCGGCACGCGGGGGAACGCCGCGTTCAGGGCGCCGGAGAGCGTCACCAGGAGGTGGTGGCGGCCGCGCAGGTGCGCGCGCTCATGCGCGAGCACGGCGCGCAGCTGGCCCGCATCGAGCGCGTCGACTGCCGCCGTGCTGAGCACGATGCGGCTCCCGCGGCCGGGCAGGCAGTAGGCTGCGGGCTCGTCATGGCGGACGATGACGGCGCCGACCTTCGAGTCGGGCCTGCCGACCAGCGAGAGCCGCAGCCGGTGACGGCGGCGAGCCCACGCCGCCTGGGCAAGCGCCCTGGCGGTGCACCAGGTCACCCGGGCGAGAACGGCGAGGGCGAGCACGGCTCCCGCCCCGGTCAGCGCGGCCCCGCCAGGGTGGGCGTACTGGGAGCGCAGCGCCATCACGCACGCGGCCAGCAGTCCGGCCAGGTCGGCGCTGACCCGGACCGTCGGCACCATGAGCGCGAGCCCGCCGGCCAGCACCGAGGCCACCGCGGAGCCGGTCAGCGCGAACCATGCGGCCATCGCCAGCCGCGGCGCGCTGTCCGGCCACCGGGCCCGGGCCAGCGCGGCGGCTCCCGCGGTCAGCAGCAGCCCGGCATAGCCGAACAGGGCCAGGGCAACGATCACGAGCCGGTCCCTTCCCGCAGCGCCCTGTCCAGCATCTGCCGGAGCTGCTCTGCCTCGGCCGGGTCAATCCGCCCGACGAAGCTGCGCAGCGCGGCCACCCGGTCCGCGCTGGCCTCCAGCGCCTCGCCCATCAGGCCGGCGGTGTAGTCCTCCCGGGTCACCGTCGCCCGGTACCGGTACGCCCGGCCGTCCTTCTCCCGCGCCAGCCACCCCTTGCGGTACAAGATCTCCACGACCGTCAGCACCGTGTTGTAGGCCGGCTCACGCTCGGGCCGCAGGTTCGCCCAGATCTCGCGGACCAGCACCGGCCGGCCCGCCCGCCAGACCCGGTCCATGATGGCGGCCTCAAGCTCGCCGAAGCTCCGCACACCGCCTCCAGCCGTGACTCAAATAGTCCTCGCCCAGCAAATTATCACCTAAGAATCATCGGTGGCGTCTCCCGGCCCGGGACGGCCGCCGCCGGTGACAAGACGCTCGGCCGCAACAGCCATGCGCAGAAGGCGGTGCGGCGGCTTCCGGCCGGGGCCGGGCACCCCCGCCGGGAAGGACAAGTCACCTACTACCACCCCACCTGGGGTGGGGTAGACTGCTGCGGAGGCAAGGGAGGTTCCAGGTGATCGCCAGTCACAAGCGCGAGGCGCTGCTGCGGCTCAAGACGGTGCGGGGTCATATCGACGGCGTGATCGGCATGGTCGAGCGCGAGGTCTACTGCCCGGAGATCATGAAGCAGGTGGCGGCGCTGCAGGCGTCGCTGGAGAAGGTCAACCGCGTCCTGCTCCGCAACCACCTGGAGACCTGCGTGTCGGAGGCGATCCGCACCGGGCAGGGCCAGGAGAAGATCACCGAGCTGATGGAGGCGCTGCCCTACAACTCGGGCATGACCGACTTCCGCCATCAGGCGGCACCGCTGCCGCTGCCCGGCCCGGCGGATGGGGCCGGGGCTCCCAACGGGTCATCGGAGGGCGCGCAGAAGGCCCCGCGATGAGCACTAGGACCGCCCAGTCGCCAGCGTCGTCGCTCCCGGTGGCCGAGGCGGGAACCGGCGCCGAGGCGCACCTGGCACTGGAGATCACCGGGATGACGTGCGCCTCGTGCGTGCGGCGGGTCGAGCGGGCCCTGGCGGGCGTCCCCGGCGTCGCCGGGGCCACGGTGAACCTGGCGGCCGAGTCCGCGGACGTCGCGCTCGGCCGGCCGGCTGATGCCGGTGCGCTGATCGCCGCCGTCACCGACGCCGGCTACCAGGCGGCGGTCCCGGCCGTGGTCCGCGCCGACGACGTCGCCCGGCGGCGGGCGGCGCAAGCCGCCGAGCTGTGCCGGCGGCGGGTGCGCCTGGGCGCCGGCGCGGTCTTGTCCGCCGCCGTCGTGGCCGTGGCCTATGGCTTCGCTGCCGCGCCGTGGGCCGGGTGGGCGCAGCTGGCGCTCACGCTGCCCGTCTATCTCTGGGTCGGGTCGCTGTTCCACCGCGGCGCGCTGGAGGCCGCCCGGCACCGCACCACCAACATGGACACCCTGGTCTCGCTCGGAGCCACCGTCGCCTTCGGCTACTCGGCCATCGCCACCATCGCCTTGCCAGGCCGGCCCACCTACTACGACGTCGCCGCGCTGATCATCACGCTGATCGCCGTGGGCAAGTACCTGGAGCTGGCCGGCCGCGCCCGCGCCGGCGCCGCGATCGAGGCGCTGGCCGAACTGCAGCCCCGGACGGCTCACCTGCTCGCCCGCGCGGCCAGCGGCCAGCACGGCGATCCCGCGCACGCGATCGACATCCCGGCCGAGGCATTGCGCGCCGGCGACATCGTCCTGGTGCGCCCGGGCGAGGCCATCCCGGCCGACGGCGAGCTGGCCGAGGGCGCCGGCACCGTGGATGAGTCGATGCTGACCGGCGAGCCGCTGCCTCGTCACAAGCGGCCCGGCGACGAGCTGACCGGCGCGACCGTGAACGGCCCGGCGCCGCTGGTGCTGCGGGTCGCGCGCACCGGCGCGGAGACCGTGCTCGGCCAGATCATGGCGCTGGTGGATGCCGCCCAGAAGCAGAAGTCGAGCGCCCAGCGGCTCGCCGACCGCATCTCGGCGGTGTTCGTCCCGGTCATCCTGGCGATGGCCGTCCTGACCCTGGCGGGCTGGCTTGCGTCCGGCGCGGGCGTCGTGGCGGCCCTGATCCCGGCGGTCGCCGTCCTGGTCGTCGCCTGCCCCTGCGCGCTCGGGCTCGCCACGCCGGTGGCCGTCATGGCCGGCACCGGCCGGGGCGCTCAGCTAGGGCTGCTCATCCGCGGCGGCGAGAGCCTCGAGCGAGTGCACGGCCTGAGGACCGTCGTACTCGACAAAACCGGCACCCTGACCGCCGGCCATCCGGCGGTCGTCCGCGTCGCCGCGCTGGACGGCAGCGACGGGCTCGGCACACTCGCGCTTGCGGCCGGGGCGGAAGCAGCCTCCGAACACCCACTGGCGCGCGCGGTGGTGGCGGCGGCCGAAGACCGCGGCCTCATCCCGGCCAGTGCCGGCGACGTCCGGGCCGTGGCCGGGCGTGGCGTGACCGCGACAGCGGGGAAGCGGGAGGTGCAGGCCGGGTCGCTGCGCTGGCTCGCCGAGACCGGGGTGGACACCTCCGGCGGCGACCACCTGGCCGCCGGGCTGGCTGAGGCCGCCCAGACCCCGGTCGCTGTGGCGGTCGACGGCCGCCTTCGCCTGCTGCTCGGTGTCACCGACGCCCTGCGGCCCGACAGCCGCGACGGCGTCGCCCGGCTGCGCGGGCTGGGGCTGGAGCCGGTGCTGGCGACCGGGGACACGCTGGAGGCAGCCACGGCCACCGCCCGCGCCGCCGGCATCGGCAACGTCCACGCCGAACTGCTACCGCAGGACAAGTCCGAGCTCGTGGCGCAGCTGCAGCGGGAGCGCGGCCCGGTGGCGATGGTCGGCGACGGCATCAACGACGCCCCCGCGCTGGCGGCCGCCGACATCGGCATCGCCGTCGCCACCGGGACCGGAGCGGCGATGGCCGCCGCCGACATCACCGTCGTCCACGGCGGCATCGGGGCCGTCGCCGACGCTGTGATGCTGGCCCGCGCGACCCGCAGGATCATCCGGCAGAACCTCGGCTGGGCCTTCGGCTACAACCTGATACTCGTCCCGCTGGCCGCCACCGGCATCCTGCCGCCCGTGCTCGCCGCCGTCGCGATGGCCACCAGCTCGGTCACCGTGGTCGGTAACGCGCTGCGGCTCCGCCGCTTCGGCAAGACGGGCGGGCACGCGGGCACGCTAGCTCGCCGCGGGGCAATCAGGCCGGCGGCGCAGGAACCCGCCCCGGAAGGTGCCAGCAGATGAACCCGGCCACCATCGAGCTGACCGCGCCCGGCATCTCCTGCGGCAAGTGCAAGACGAACATCGAGGGCGACCTGGCCAGCAAGCCAGGCGTCGGGCAGGTGATTGTGGACGTCGGCGCCAGGCGAGTCTGCATCGCCTACGACCAGGAAGAAACGGGCCCAGAACAGCTGCGGGCCAGGCTCCGCGAGATCGGCTACCCAGCCGCTCCCTGAGAGGCTGGCCCATCCTGAGCCGCCCGGACGGGACAGTGATGAGTGACAAGGCGCCACCTACGGCGCGGCGGGCCGGGCTTGCCCGTCACCTGGCGCTGGACGATAACCCGCTGCGGCGCCGTACGGACAGGCTCGAGGCGTGGTCCGCTCTCGGACAGATGCACCAGCATCACGGCCGCGGTCTCGGGGTCCATGCCGGTGAGGAAGTGCGCGATGCGCGGGTCCGGGTCCCGCTCAGGGGCCGCAGCGGTGTCAAGGAGGGTGTCTGAAGGTGGCACTCAGCCCTCGCTTCCGTGCGCGACCCGGACGGGCTGCTCTCTTGCTCACACCGGGTTCGATTACCCGCGGTGGGTGACGAACAGGTCCGTCGGATCCGTGAACGGCGCCCGGCACACGGGCCGGGACCAGGGCAACCGGCCAGGGTGTTCACGGGTGCGACCAGGCGGCCCGAACGCGACCGTGGAAGCGAGCGGAAACCAGAGGATTGGAGCCACGGCCGTGGACATGAAGCTCGAGGTTGTCCGCGACGACCACCAGCTGACCGTCATGACTTCTGTCCGGCCGTCGCCGAGGTCTGTCGTCCACATCTGGGCACCCAGGTTGCCTGGTGTCGTCCCGTATGCGCTCAGCCCGGTCCTGGTGATGTACTCGACGTAAAGCGCTGCCTGCTCGGTCCTGACCCAGCCCCGCCATGTCCGGGCTATCATCGTCACCCCAAGATTCCCTTCCCGTTTCCGCATTCTCACGGGTGCCGGTTGCCCCGGCCCGAACCTACGCCTACCCCAGCATCAGGGACCCGACCCCAACGTTCAGCGAGGTTCGAGCTTCAGCTGGGCTGATCAAGCCCGACCAAAGGTTCGCGCTCATCGACATTCTCAGAACAATCAATGTGAACATGAGGGTTCGGGGTGTCGGCGCAGGTCACGGTCAATCTTCGAATGGCGCGGGTCGGTTGTGGCTGATGTCGACAAGCAGCACCGAGGAGGAGGTAGGCGACCTGTTCGGCAGCAGATGTCCGCTGCCTGTAGTGCCCATGCCTGCCGAACACGACATTCCAGTCAGCACCCGGCCTAGACCATGCACGCCTAGCCCTCTGAGCTGCGGCGACGTCCCGTAGTTCAGTTAACACGCAGACAGGGCGGTTCAGCTAGGTTTGCCGTTCCTGACCGGGCTGCCGCTACCGGTGCGGTGAGGCCTCGTCCCTCTCGATGCCGATGATGCGCGCGACGTGATCGAGGTCAGCGTCGCAGGCAAGAAGTGTCGCCCGATGCCGCCAAGCGACGGCGGCGATCATGCAGTCGACCAGTCCGCGGGGCGTGATGCCGGCCTGCCGGCACCGGCGGTAGATGCGCACGGCGCCGTCGAAGTCAGCGGCCGCATCGAAATGATGCAGGTGGAAACGCAGCAGGAGACGGCGCAGATCTGCCTCCCGGGCGTCACTGCGGGCCCCGGCCAGGACCTCCATGATCACCGGCTCGGTGACGGCGATCGGTCCCTCGGCTTCGATCAGTTCTGACAGGCGGAGATCGACGGCGCTTCCGGTGGCCCGGTCGTATTCGACCCAGGCGGATGTGTCTGCCAGGATCACGTGGCTCCCCTGGCAGGGGTATCCGCGGGCGGCTCGTCGATGGCCTGCGCACCCCGCATCGCCAGGGCCTCCTCGCGTGTCATAGGCTGCCCGGCCAGATGCCGCAGGGCGAGTTCGACCGCCTCGGTCTTGGTCCGCAAGCCGTATCGGTCCATGACTGCCTGGAGGTAGGTGTCCTCGATCTCGATGTTCGT
>WNGK01021455.1_pt1 | contig 14770 bp, 12 predicted proteins | sample 5400601 | NCBI WGS metagenome assembly WNGK01 (sample SAMN13153376, study PRJNA577476) | soil metagenome | isolation source: 60 cm soil or saprolite under Garry oak tree replicate 1 | place: USA:California | collected 2016-06-15 | reverse complement strand
CGCAAGCGAACAGAAGGGCAGCTATTCCGTCAGCGCAGCACTGGCAGGCAGTGCGCCGACAGGGAGCTACAAGAACGGCGCGTCGGATGGAACCATCACGCCCACGCTCTTTATCGGTAAGGGATTCGGACCGTTCGATGTTCAGACGTCCGCAGGCGAGTCTCTTCCCACCGGCCATACGCGCGCCATGGGTCGTCCCATTGCATGGAACACGGCTTTCCAGTTGCGGGTAAGACGGATCTTGTGGCCGGAGGTCGAAATCAATTCTGCGTTTTTTCGCGGCGGTCCCCACGACGGCGTTACGCAGACGTTTGTATCGCCCGGCTTCATGGTGAGCAAAATCAAGGTGACCGCCGACGAAACAAGCAGGCTGGCCGTGGTCTTCGGCGTGGGCGAGCAGATCGCGGTTACGCACTATCACGCCTACAACCACGCGCTCTCGTTCACATCGCGCCTTGTCTTCTAGGCGAAAGCACGATGCTAAGATAGCCTCACATTCAGCGCTCCTGCGCCTGAATCACCACGGAAGGCGTGTACACGGGATGAGCGCATCGCAATCGAGCCCGATGATATCCACGATGGCAGTGGCGAATTTCAATGGGTTGCGAGTATTGAGCCTGGAGTCGCGCCGTGCGGTCGAAGCCGCCAAGCTGATTCGCACCTACGGCGGCGAGCCGCTGGTTGCGCCGGCCATGCGCGAGATCGCCCTTGATTCCGACCGGCCCGTTCTGGACTTCGCCGAGGCTCTGCTCCGTGGCGCATTCGACCTGGTCATCTTCACCACGGGCGTCGGCGTAAAAGCCCTGGTGAAGACCATCTCCGCGCACATGGATCGCGAGACGTTCCTGAACGCGCTGCGGTCGGTGAAGATCGCGGCGCGGGGACCAAAATCGTCGAGCGCACTTCGCGAACTGGGCGTTCCTATCTCGGTGGTTGCGCCCGAGCCTTTTACCTGGCGCGCCCTGATGACCTCGCTGGAAGCCAAATACGGGTCTTCTCTGAGCGGAATGAATATCGCAATCCAGGAGTATGGAACTTCCAATCCCGAGTTGCTGACTGCGTTGGCTGAGAGGAGCATCTCCATCACGCGGCTGCCGGTGTATCAATGGGCTCTGCCGGAGAACATTCAACCGTTGCGCGAAGGGGTGATCGCGCTGGCCCACGGTCATGTGGATGTGGTGGTGTTCATGAATGCAGCCCAGGTCGCGCACCTGTTTTTGATGGCGGACCGCATGGACTATTCCGAAGCACTCTACGAAGGATTCCGCTCCACCGTGATCGGTTCCATCGGCCCCAGCACCACAGAAGGCCTCAACGTGTACGGTATTGTCCCGGATTACGAACCCACGCAATCGAAGATGGGATTCCTTATCAAGGAACTTGCGGAGCGCTCCGCCAACCTGCTGGAGGAAAAACGGTCTGCAGCGGCACTGCATGTCCCTCCGGATTCGCCTCCGCCACCGATCAGCCCCTTGCTGAGCGGAGGAGATGCGGCCGCAGCCCAAGCCGGTAAGTCAGCCGCCTTTGGGGTTGATTTTATCCACGAGATCGGCACACGGGTTGGGTGGGCTGGCACCGCGAGCCCGTCGCTATTCCCGCCAAGGCCCTGCAGGATCCGCGCTTCAAGCGATTCAGGAATCTTCCTGAAGATTCGTTTGAAGCCTTTCTCTCGGTCCCCATCCTGTGTCGCAGCAAGCTGGTGGGCGTCATCAACCTGCAACATCGCAAGCCCTATTACTACACCGAGCAGGAAGTCCGGCTGCTTTCGGCAGTCGGCTACCTGGTGGGCGCGGAGATCGAGCGAGCCCGTCTCGAAAGCGAAAACTCCGAATTGTCCGATCGGCTGGAATCGCGCAAGCACATTGAGCGCGCCAAGGGAGTTCTGCAGCGCGACTTCGGTCTCGACGAAGATGCCGCGTACCGGGCCATGCAGCGCGAGAGCCGCCAGCGCCGAAAATCAATGCGCGAGATCGCCGAGGCTATCCTTCTCAATGACGACTTGCGCAAGACGCGGCTGGTTGACCCTGACAAGCGCACGGCGCGGAATCTCGATCTCCCGGAAGAACCATCGCCGGGCGCATAATGACGGCATAAGGATTTCGCCAGTTCCACTTGTTCCCGCGCGCAACCTGCCGTAGCATGAAACTACGGGTGAGCCTCCGCAGTCCCCCCGTTTCTTTTCGCCCCGCGCACCATGCCGTGCACGAGGCGCCCCTTCGCAATCAGAAACTGAGCTCCGCGTCGAGCCTTTCACCGGTGTCTGCATTGGTGCGGCACTTGGAGCCACGCGCGTAGAGCACGTTTTCATCCTTCTGAGCAAAGGGTATCTTCCATGGCGGCCTTTTCATCTCCCGGTTCCCCGGGATTCACTCCCGAGCAAAAGGAATATTTGACCGGCTTTTTTGCCGGTGCGATGCAGCGCTTTGCGAAGCCTTTCGCCGGCGTCACACCTTCAGGACGAATCACCAATGATCCGGCATCCGGCGTTTCCAACCTGGCCGAGGCTGACGATGGCGTCTATCACGGAACACCTGTTTCCGATCTCTCCCGCGAACGCGTTCCTGGCGGCAAACTCAGCGCGGACCAGATGCGTGGTTTGGCGGACATGGCCGAGGCCTGGGGATCGGGCCGCGCGGACCTGACCACGCGCGCGAACATCCAGATTCGTGAATTCCAGCCCAGGGATATTGTGCGGGTGCTCAATAAAGTGCAGTCGCTCGGGCTGACTTCGCGAGGCTCTGGCGCCGACAACATCCGCAACATTACCGCGTCGCCCGCCACAGGACTCGATCCAACGGAATTACTGGACGTAGCTCCATTTGCGGAAGCCCTCCATTACTACATCCTCAACTCGCGCGATCTCTACGAACTCCCCCGCAAATTCAACGTTGCTTTCGACAGCGGCGGAGCCATCAGCGTGGTGGCCGACACCAATGACATCGGTTTCCAGACGGTGCGCGTTGGGGAAGGCCGCAGCGTGCCTGCCGGCGTTTACTTCCGCGTTCTGTTGTGCGGCATCACCGGTCACAAGCAGTTCGCGTCTGACAGCGGAATCCTGGTGAGGCCCGATCAGAGCGTTGCCGTTGCCGCAGCCATGATCCGTGTCTTCATCGAGCATGGCGACCGCACCGATCGCAAGAAAGCACGTCTCAAGTACCTCGTTGATCGCTGGGGCGTAGAGAAGTTCATTGCGGAAACAGAAAAGCGCCTCGCCTTTCCCCTTCTTCGTAGCTCTGCCGAAGAGTGCGAGCCGCGCCTAGCGATCGATCGCGCCGGTCACATTGGGGTCCACCCGCAACGCCAGCCCGACTTGAACTACATCGGCGTCTCGGTCCCGGTAGGCCGTCTGCCCGTCGAACAGATGCGCTCCGTGGCCGCCATTGCGGATGAGTTCGGGACCGGCGAACTGCGCTTGACCGTGTGGCAGAACCTCCTGATCCCCAACGTCCACAACCGCCTCGTAGCCGACGCCATTGAGCGCCTGCGCAATGCTGGACTGGATTGCACCGCCGGCGCAGTATTGCGCGGTACCGTGGCGTGCACCGGAAATCGCGGCTGCCGGTTTTCCGCTACCGACACCAAGGCTCATGCCGTTGAACTCGCGAACCTGCTCGATGCTCGATTTAACATCATCCAGCCTCTCAACCTGCACGTAACCGGGTGCCCGCATTCCTGCGCGCAGCATTACATCGGTGACATCGGACTGCTGGGCACAAAGGTACGCGGCGAAGAAGGATACCAGGTTGTGATTGGCGGCGGATCCGATCGGGATCGGGGCCTGGCACGCGATCTGATCCCCTCGATCGCCTACGCGGATCTTCCCCCGCTCATGGAGCGCCTCTTCGACGCATACATGGAGCGTCGCGCGCCCGATGAGCCGTTCCTCGATTTCAGCCGAAGACACAGTATCGAAGAACTCCAATCTTTCCTCGCCCCCAGGGAGGCAGTTGCGCCATGAATAGTACGATTCCGTTCGTTCCGGAGAATGCGCCCTTTACGCCTGAGCAACGCGCCTGGCTCAATGGTTTGCTGGCCGGGATGTTCTCCGCGGCGCCGCTGCCGGAAGGCGCGAGCACTGCGGCCGGCAAACGTATCGCTGTGTTGTATGCCTCGCAATCGGGAACTGCGGAAGGACTCGCGCGCCGCCTCGCCAAGGAACTGAAGACGCAGGGCCACACGCCTGCGGTCGCTACGCTGGTGGGCTATACGCCGGCGGCGTTAGCCGCCGAACGCTATGCGCTCATCCTCGCCAGTACATATGGAGACGGCGATGCGCCCGACGGAGTCCAGCCGTTCTTTGAACAGCTCTGTCTCGAACATTTTCCCCGCATGGACAAGCTTCATTATTCAGTCTTTGCGCTCGGCGACCGGCACTACGAGAATTTCTGCAAATTCGGTGCCGATCTCGACGGCAGGCTCGCAGCGCTCGGAGCCAATCAGATTTGCCAACGCGTTGACAGCGATGTGGACGTGGAGGAGGCGTTCGCTGGATGGAAACAAGCGGTAATGGCGCGCATCAACAAGGTAGATGCCGGCGTCGTCGAAAAGAGTCTTTCTCTTTCTTCGGGCGAGATCCGGCTCAACGACTCGCCCGCGGACCAACCGCGCACAGAACCGGCGAGACCCGCTGCCGTCTCATTCTCGCGCGAGAACCCCCTTTTGGCGCCGCTGGTGGAGAAGAAGCGTCTGACCCACGCCGCGTCTACCAAGTTGACGCTCCACCTGGCATTCTCCACCGCCGGCACCGGCTTGTCGTATCAGGCGGGAGATGCATGTGCAGTCGTTCCTCAAAACGATCCCAACCTCGTGGCCGAGATTCTGCAGCGTCTTCACTTCAACGGCAATGAGCAGGTTTCCTGTGGAAACGCGGGGAATACCACGCTGCACGATGCGCTTCTGTCTCATCTCCAGATCACGCGCTTGACTCGCAAAATGGTCCAGGAGTGCGCCGCCCGCGGCCGTTGCGCAAAACTGACACAACTTCTGGCGGCCGAACACAAGGCTGAATTGGAGCGGTACGTCTACGATCGAGGCCTCATCGATCTTCTCGTGGAGTTCCCCGAGGTCATCGACGATCCCGCCGATCTGGTTTCCATGCTGCCGCGTCTTACGCCACGCCTCTATTCCATTTCCTCCAGCCCGGCCGCGCATGCGGGACAAATTCATGCTACCGTGGCCGTGGTGCGTTACACCTCGCACAACCGCCAGCGTGGCGGCGTATGCTCGACCCTGTTCGCCGATCGTACTTCCGTTTCCGAGCGCCTGCCGATTTACATTCAGCCGAACAAGAAGTTCCGGCTACCCGCCAACCCCGATGCCCCCATCATCATGATCGGGCCTGGAACCGGCATTGCTCCGTTTCGCGGATTCCTGCACGAACGCCGCGCGCTGGGCCACACCGGCCGCAATTGGCTCTTCTTTGGAGACCGCAGCGCCGCAACTGACTTCCTCTATCGCGATGAATTGGAATCCATGCTCGCCGACGGTCACCTCGCGCGCCTGGAAACGGCCTTCTCCCGCGATCAGGATGACAAGGTATACGTGCAGGACCGCATGATGCAGAACTCTCGGCTCTTCTGGGAATGGCTTCAGGGTGGAGCAAACGTGTATGTCTGCGGCGACGCGTCGCACATGGGGAGAGACGTTCACGCCACGCTCGGAAAAATCATCGAGAAAGAAGGCGAAATGTCAACAGAGCACGCCGAGGAGTATTTCGCATGCCTGAAGGAACAACATCGGTATCACCGCGACCTCTACTAATTAATGCGCGGATACCCAAGCCGCTGTCGGTCCTAAACCTGGTGCAGGCTCGGACCGGAACTCACGCCGATCTGCCAGATGAGTGATTCCGCCCACTCCAGAACTTCTTGGACGCGTGCCCCGACATCGGTCCATTGACACTCTCCGACGGTGCCCGTCACCGCCCACCCTCCGCCCCGCTGTGACATACTTCTACGGGACCCCGCGTGTCTGGTTTGGCGCGGGAGTTTGAGCGAAATTGACGGAGAGTTCGTGCATGACCTACGTCCCCGACCCAAAGCGCTATGACAGCGCTACTTTTCGCCGCTGTGGCCGCTTCGGCCTGGTCCTGCCGCCCATTTCTCTTGGCCTGTGGCAGAACTTCGGCGGCGCCGATGTCTTCGAGACCGGCCGTGCCACCATCCGGCGCGCCTTCGACCGCGGCGTGACCCACTTCGACCTGGCCAACAACTACGGCCCTCCGTACGGTTCGGCGGAAGAGAACTTCGGCGAGATCCTGCGCAAGGATTTCCGCGGCCTGCGCAACGAACTCGTCATCTCCACCAAGGCCGGTTGGGACATGTGGCCCGGCCCGTACGGCATTGGCGGCTCGCGCAAGTATCTTCTGGCTTCGCTCGACGACAGCCTGAAGCGCATGGGCCTCGAGTATGTGGACATCTTCTATGCGCACCGCCCCTGGGCGAATGCGCCGCTGGAAGAGACCATGGGCGCGCTGGTCTCGGCGGTGTACCAGGGCAAGGCGCTGTATGTCGGCATCTCGTCCTATAGTCCGGCAGCGGCTGAAATCCTGAAGAGTATGGGAGTACCGCTGCTGATTCACCAGCCGTCGTATTCGATGCTGAATCGCTGGATCGAGCAGGGCCTGCTCGACACGCTGGATGAACTCGGCGCGGGGTGCATCGCGTTCTCGCCACTCGGGCAAGGCCTGCTGACAGGCAAGTATCTCAACGGCGTGCCAGAGAATACGCGGGCCAAGGCGGCCAATTCGTCGCTGCTGCAGCAATTCCTGAACGAAGAGAATATCCGGCGCGCGCGGTCACTGAATGAGATCGCAAGGAAGCGCGGGCAGACGCTGGCGCAGATGGCCATCGCATGGGTGCTGCGCGACCGGCGAGTGACGTCGGCGCTCATCGGTGCGCGCAACGTGGAGCAGCTCGACGACTCGCTCGATTCCCTGAAGAAACTCGATTTCAGCGAAGCGGAGTTGAAGGAGATCGACAAATACGCGCAGGATGTGGGAATCGATCTATGGCAGAATGCGCGGGAGAAGATGGACTAGCTCCCGTTGAGGGCCGAAGGAATCTTCTCCAAGTCAGGAAAAACAGGAGCAAGAGCAATGATTATTGGGGTTCCGAGAGAGATCAAGGACAGTGAGGCGCGGGTGAGCGTGATTCCCGCCGGCGTAAAGATGCTGACCGATGCCGGCCATAAGGTGCTGGTGGAGACCCACGCCGGCGCGCAGTCGGGATTTCCCGATCACGAATACCAGGATGCGGGTGCGGAAATCGTTGGCGATGTCGGACATGTATGGGGCAACTCGGACATCGTCGTGAAGGTGAAGGAGCCCATCGAGCCGGAATATGCATTTTTCCGCGACGGGCTGGTTCTCTTCACGTATCTGCATCTCGCTCCGCTGCCCGGCCTGACCGACCAGCTGCTCAAGACGAAAGTGATCGGGATCGCATACGAGACCGTGCGCGACAAGCAGGGAACCTTGCCGCTGTTGACGCCCATGAGCGAAGTGGCGGGCCGCATGAGCGTGCAGGTGGGGGCGGCGTATCTCGAGAGGGAGCACGGCGGGCGCGGCATCCTGCTGGGCGGCGTTCCGGGCGTGCCGCCGGCGCACGTCACCATCGTCGGCGGCGGCATCGTCGGCACCAACGCCGCGCGCATTGCTCTCGGATTCGGCGCCAAGGTTACGCTGGTCGACATGAATCTCAATCGCCTGCGCGAGATTGACGACATCTTCAACGGCCGCGTTTACACGTTATCGTCCAACAGTTATAACCTGGCGCACGCCACGCGCGAAGCTGACCTTGTGATCGGCGCTGTACTGATTCCTGGCGCGACGGCTCCCAAGATCGTGACGCGCGCCATGGTGAGCAAGATGAAGAAGGGCGCGGTGATCGTGGATGTGGCAATCGACCAGGGCGGGTGCGTGGAGACGGCGAGGCCGACGTCGCATTCCGACCCGAGTTACACCGTGGACGGAGTGGTGCACTACTGCGTTACCAACATGCCCGGCGCTGTGCCCCACACTTCCACGCTGGCGCTGACGAATGCGACTTTTCCGTACCTGTTGCGAATTGCCAACCTGGGAACCCGCGAGGCGCTCAAGCAGGATCCCGGCCTGGCAGAAGGACTCAACACATGGATGGGTACGTTGACCCATCGTGGCGTGGGTGAAAGCCAAAACAAGCAGTGGACGGCGCCGGCCAAGGTGATTGCGTAGTTTCCGTCCGCAAGCCTCAGTGGTTTCCCACCCAACGCCGTGTGTGCCCCAGGTCTCGACTTTGAGACCTGGGATTTCGGGCTTAGTTGTCCAAAATCTGAATCGTCGTCGACGGGCCTAGATCGGCGGGCGGCGTCCATGACCGCAGCACCCAGACGACCTTCTTTTCCGGCGTCACTTCAATGGCCTGGATGGGCGTGCTGCCCTTGTCGATGGGGCCGACCCACTCGTTCACCCACTGGGTGATGAGGGTGTTGCCGTTCTTCAGCCGGCGGGCTGTCTGCATGTTGGCCAGGTTCAAATCAGGCGCATCCGCGGCGCTGAATTCCCACACCACCTCGCCTTTGCGATTCACCTCGCGCACATACTTTTCGTTATTTCCGGAGATGAGCACATTTCCGTTGGCGAGCGGCTCGGCGCTCCACACGCCCGGCGCATCCACGCTCCACAGTTGCTTGCCGGTCAGGTCGTATTCTCGCACTTTGCCCATGTCCATGTGCGCTACCAGGAACGTGCCCGCCGGCGTGACGCGCATGCGGCGGAATTGCGGATGAATGTTGTCGGGGTGCGCGACCTCCAGCGTGAACTGGTGCTCGATCGCGCCCGTCACTTTGTTCATCACGATCAGCCTGGGCGGATTCCCGTTTTCGACAAAGGCAACATGGCGCTTCCCATACGGCTGCACGGTATGGATTTCAGTGTTCGAGGGCGCATCGTAGTTCCACGCGATGGTCTGATGGCGGGTGTTGAGTTCTGTAACGCCGTGCTGGTGAGCGAAGAGAATGTGACCGAACTTGAGGAGCGTCGCATCACTGATCTCGCCTTCGGAAGGATGAGTGTAGGACCACTCCACCTGCCCGTGGCGAACGATAAACATGCGCTCCTGTTTGGCCTCGCCGGCGTAGAAGAAGTTGTGGCGCGAAAGGCTTGTGTCGGGAGAGTGTGATCCTCCGGGCGACGCGGGAGCGCCGGATGGACACAAAAGCACGGCTCCAAGAAGCAGTAATCCGGAAACGGGATGGCAAAGATGCGCTTTCATAGTTCTCCAGAAGCTGCTGGGAAGTATAGCGGAGCCCGTCCCTCCGAATTGAGTATTTCCGCAACCTGTGAAGTCGTGCCCTTTCAAAACAGATCAGCACGCCGGGTCGGTTCGCAAGCTGTCAAGTCGTGCCCTTTCAAATGTGGACTTCCTCAGATCTTTCTCAACAAGCCCGCCGCCGTCACCCTTGTCCCTTGGCCAACAACTCCAGTAGCCCCGCCTCATCCAGAATCGGCACCTTCAACTCCTGCGCCTTGTCGAGCTTGGAGCCAGCTTCTTCGCCGGCAACGACGTAGTTGGTCTTCTTGCTGACGGACCCCGATACCTTTCCGCCCGCCGCTTCGATCCTGGCTTTCGCGTCCTCGCGGCTGAGGTTGGGCAGCGTTCCCGTCAACACCAACGTGAGCCCGGCCAGTTGCGTGGTGCGCTGTTTTTTCTCGGCTGTCATCTTCACGCCCGCGGCGCGAAGGTGCTCCAGCAACTCGCGATTGGCGGGGCGCGCAAAGAAATCGAGGATCGACCGCGAAATTCGCGGCCCGATCTCCTCCACGCGTTCTAGATCTTCCGCGGTCGCATTCTCAATCGCCTCGATGGAGCCGAACTCCTGCGCCAGCAGCTCCGCCGTGCGCTCGCCCACAAAACGAATATTCAGCCCCATCAGAACGCGCGCCAGGCCTGCCTGCTTGGAGTTTTCCATCTGCTGCAGCAGTTTCCGAATCTCCACCGGGCCGAACACGCGCTGCATTTTCTTTTCGCCGTTGCGCTCCACCTCCTGCTTGAGCGAAGCGAGGGTCTCCTCATCTAGCTTGTAGAGATCGGCCACGCTCTTTACCACGCCACCTTCAGTCAGCGCGGCGACCGACATTTCCCCCAGCCCCTCAATGTTCATTACGCCGCGGCTGCCCCAGTGTTCGACGCTGCCTTGCAGCAGCGCCGGGCAATCGGTGTTCACGCAGCGATAGTCGGCCTCGCCCTCTTCGCGCACCGCGGCAGTGCCGCACACCGGGCACTTCGTCGGATAGACATAGGGCTCCTTGCCGCGCGGGTGGTCGGCATCGGAGACAATCTCGGCCACTTTCGGAATCACATCGCCGCCCCGTTCCACTTTCACCCAGTCGCCAATGCGCAGGCCCATGCGCTCGATCCAGTCGGCGTTGTGAAGGGTCGCGGCCTTGATCGTCGCTCCGCCGACGAAGACCGGCTTGAGCATCGCGGTGGGGGTGAGCTTTCCGCTGCGGCCGGTGGTGATCATGATGCCGTGCATCTGCGTAACGGCCTGCTCGGCGGAGAATTTGTAGGCCAGCGCCCACCGCGGTGCGCGGCCGGTATAGCCCATCCGCTGTTGCGTGGCCTTCGAGTCCACTTTGAACACCACGCCGTCGATGTTGTAGCCCAGCGAGGCTCGCCGCTTCTCAGTCTGCTGAATGAACTTCAGCATGTCCTCGACCGCGTGCACGCGCCCGCGATGTGGGTTGACGCGGAAGCCCAGGGTGGTGAGCGCATCGAGCGTGGCCTCCTGGCCGATATCGACGTATTCGCCGCCGCTCAACAGGAAGTATGCGTACAGTTGCAACCCCGCATGTGCGATTTCGTTGGAATCCTTCATGCGGATGGCGCCCGCTGCGGCATTCCTCGGATTGACGGCGAGAATCTTGCCCTTCTTTTCGCGCTCTTGATTCCACTTCAGAAACGCCGCCTCCGGCATTACCACTTCTCCGCGAACCTCGAACGCCGGCGGCACACCGGCTTTCTTCAACTGCTGCGCGGAGATGCTCAGCGGCACGCTGCGAATGGTGCGGATGTTCGAACTCACGTCTTCGCCGGTCTGCCCGTCACCGCGCGTGATCCCGTACGCGAGGCGCGCGCCTCCGTCCTCGGCCGCCTCGTAATGCAGCGCGATGCTGAGTCCATCCAGCTTCAGCTCCGCCGTGAATTCAACCGGGGAATTTCCGGCCAGGCCATAGACGCGCCGCACCCAGTCGCGAAGCTCTTCCTCGGAGTAGGCGTTGTCCAGGCTGAGCATGGGCCGCGAGTGGCGCACTTTCCTGAATCCCTCGGCCGGCTTGCCGCCCACGCGCTGGGTGGGCGAGTCGGGCGTGACCAGTTCCGGATGCTCAGTCTCCAGGCGTGTCAACTCGATCATCAACTTGTCGAATTCCTGGTCGGAAATCTCCGGCGCGTCCATCACGTAATAGAGGTGCTCGTGGCGCCGGATCTCCCGGCGCCGCTCCTCAATGTGCTGCGCATCCTTGTGTGCGTTGCTCTCTGAGCTCATGGGCAGGATTATAGGATGCGCTCCAGCGGTTACTATGGTGGACAGCACGCATGGAGCCCCTCACGCATTTTTTCACCGGCGCCTGCATCGGCCGCGCCGGACTGAATCGCAAGACTGCCTACGCCACTCTGGGGGCCACGCTGGCCGCCGAAGCCGCCGATATGGATGTTTTCTGGGCCCTGCGCGGACCCGTGGAAGGGCTCAAGCACCATCGCGGCATTAGCCATACGTTCGTTGCCGTCCCGGTGGTGGCGGCCATCACGGTGAGCGCGGTCTGGCTGCTGCATCGCTGGAATGAGAAGCGGCGGCTGCGCAAAGTCGCCGAGTTGAACCTCGCCCCCGGCGCGCCCCTTCCGCCTCGCCTGGAGCCGCGCGCAGTGCATTGGGGCTGGCTCTATGTCACCTGCTTCATCGCCGCGTTTTCGCACATCCTGCTCGACTGGACCAACAACTACGGCGTCCGCCCGTTCTTTCCTTTCAACCCGCGCTGGTATGCGGGAAGCTTCATGTTCATTGCCGAGCCGGTGCTGTGGGGAATTTTTCTCCTGGCCTTCATCCTTTCCTGGCTCTTCGGCCTGACGGATCGCGAAATCGGCGCGCGCCGGACGCGCTTTCGCGGGCGCGGCTGGGCCATCTTCGCGCTGGCCGGCATGATGGCAGTGTGGGTATGGCGCTGGGTGGAGCACAGCCAGGCGCAGGCGATGCTCGATAACACGCAGGTGGCTTCGGCGCCGGTGACCAGAACGGCTGTCGAGCCCTACCCCATCAACCCGTTCCGCTGGCACGCCATCCTGGAGACGCCCGGCTTCTATCAGACTGCGGAAGTGAACACGTACACGGACTCGATCGACAGCGATTCCCAGACCGACGTGCTGTTCAAGCCTGAGGACACCCCGGCGGTGGAGGCGGCCAAGAACACGTTCCTGGGGCGCGTCTATCTGGATTGGGGTACGTGGGCCGTGATTCGCGACCTCGGCCAGGAACCGATCGAGGGCGTGGGGCCACCGCAACTGCCTCCCGGCCGCAACTGGACCACGGTCGAGTTCAGCGATCTTCGCTTTGCCTATGCCTTCACGCGGTCGGGGCGTGCCCGGCCTCCCGCGAGCCTCAGCGGCTGGGTCTACATCCTCGACAACCGCGATGACGGGGGCGAGGCTATGGGCGGCCGCGAGCAGAAATGAATGCTTCCGGGTTGACCCACTCCTCTCCCGGCCCCCACAATGGTATGTACCGCTTTTCACCCTGCGGAAAGCCCTCGCAGGGAATCCGGGGAGATCGAGGTTGTCATGCCTGCCTATCTGCTGCTGATTTTCGCTGTTTTGAGCCGACGCTCCCGGCGCGAGATGATCGCTCCCCTTGTCGCCCTGATGGCCACCGACTACGTGCTGACGGTGTATGCGTATCACTACTCGTTCCAGTGGCAGGCATACTTCATCACCTGGTCGTGGTACCTGGCCGCCATGTTCCTGGGCCGCATCCTGCTGCGCACGCGGACGACGTTCCTGCGCGTGGCCTCCGGCGTGGTGCTCGGCCCCACCTCGTTCTTCCTCGCGTCGAACTATGCGGTATGGGTGGCGGGCGACATGTATCCCCGCACGTTCGGCGGTCTGCTCACCTGCTACGCCGCGGCGATTCCGTTCTACCGCAACGACCTGATCTCGACCGCGTTTTTTGCCGGCCTGGCCTTCGGCGTGCCGGTGCTGGTGCGCCGCATGAGCCGCGCCCACGCGGTTCCGTCCACATCCTGATCGAACCCATCGTCGGGTTGTTCGCTTTGAATCAGGGTTAGAATCTTCGCAGGGAGGAATGGTATGGCCGCCCCAGCGCAGACATCCCGCGTGCCGCTCGAGGTCTACTTGAGCTCCTCCTGGGAGCCGGACGCCGAGTATGTGGACGGCGTGATCGAGGAAAGGCCCATGGGAGAGTTCGACCACTCGTCCTGGCAACACGCCATTGAGCTCTGGTTTGCACAACACGCCAAAGAATGGAACATTCGGGTTCGCCCGGAACTTCGGGTCCAGGTGACATCGGGCAATTATCGGGTCCCAGACGTGACTGTCCTGGATCGAAACCAGCCCGTCGAGCAGATCGTCACCCATCCACCGATCGCGGTCATCGAGATTCTATCCCCCCATGATTCGCTTTCCGGCATGCTCAAAAAACTGCGCGAATATCAACAGATGGGGATTCAAACCATCCTTGTCCTGAACCCGGGTGGCGACGACCACTACCGCTTCAGCGCGTTCGGCCTGACGCCTCTTCAAGAGATGGCGTTTGATCTCCCTGGGAGTTCCTGCCGCTTCGACCTCGACGAAATCAAGAAGCTGCTCGACTGAGACTCAAAGTCGCGCCCGTGACAAACCCGCAGCTCTAGACCTCACCCCTGCGCCGCTTTTTCCGCCACCACAAAGCGAACCCGATGAAAGCGAGGCCCAAGACGATCGCCAGCGCGGCCAGGGCATGGCGCTCCACAATCTGAACCGCCCCGGGGCCCAGTTCGATGACCAGCAGCGAAAGCACCAGCCAGCGGATCAGTCGGCCCGTGAACACCGCCAGCATGAACAGCGGAACCCTCATTTCAAACACGCCGGCGGCGAAGGCAAATACTTTCCACGGCGTGGGCGGGGGCAGCATGGACGGGATCGCCAAGGCCCAGAACTCCTGGCTCTCGAACCGGGTGCGCATGGCCTCGAACCGCTGGCGGTTGATGTGCTTCAGCAGGAACAGTTCGCCTCCCGCCCTGCCCAGGCCATAAGGCAGCAGCCCCCCCACAGCGGACCCGGCGGCCGCCATCAGCGTATAAAGCCAGAAGTGCCTTTGATCGTTCCAGATGTAGACCGCCAGAATGGCGTCCATGGGAACCGGGATGCTGGAAGAATCCAGCACCGCCACAGCCCCGGCGCCCCAGAATCCCATCTTGAGAATCGCCGGCAGCACGACGACGTTCCATTTCTGCAGGAGCTGCACGAAAAAGTGCTTCAATCGGTCCCCTTCCAGCCGCTTTTGCGGTCTGGCTTCAACCATTTACGGCTCCAGAGGCTCTCCTGGCCCCAAAACCCGCCTCGCAGCCCTTTTCCTTGGCCGATCATGAAGCAAAACCGCCGCAAATCCGTCCATTCAGAAAGACTATTGTACGGTGCGTGTCGTGTCCGCCCAGATGCTGTGAGTACGCAAGCCCCGGTTTCCTCCATTCGAAAGGGATGAGAGAATAGGAGAAAGGACTCGAAGCGAGCCGGCGCAGGAA
>WNGK01007630.1_pt1 | contig 14771 bp, 18 predicted proteins | sample 5400601 | NCBI WGS metagenome assembly WNGK01 (sample SAMN13153376, study PRJNA577476) | soil metagenome | isolation source: 60 cm soil or saprolite under Garry oak tree replicate 1 | place: USA:California | collected 2016-06-15 | reverse complement strand
CAGGCCGAAGGCGAGGCCGACGCGGTCGAGAGGCTTAGCGATCGCGAACTTGAAATTCTGGAATTGATCGGCAAAGGCCACGAGGTGCGTCAGATCGCCAAGCTATTGCATCTCAGTCCCAAGACGGTGGAAACTCACCGGGCGCATATCAAAGACAAACTGGACCTTAAAAACTCGCGCGAAGTCGCGCGTTTCGCCCTCCAATGGCTGAACGCGCGCGGCGCATAGGCGTGCGCTCTCATTAACACCGGCCTTCAGGCCAGACTGTTTTTAGCGCCAAAGGCGCGGCGTTCACCGTCAGCCTGGGGCAGTGCCCTAGGATTTGTGAGAATACCAAAAGGATCAGCGCTGAAGGCGCGATTCACTTCCCGCGCCAGCTCGGTGCATCCGCCCGATTGAAACGCGCCTTCAGCGCTTGTTTACGCGACGATTTGGGTTCCTGGGGCGATGCCCCAGGCTAGCATGAGACAGCGCCTTTGGCGCTATGGCGATCAGTAAACCCACGACCCTTGTCCCACAGTTTCACTTTTTTTCATTAGCAAGCGGGCGCATATTTCTTGCGATGGACACGACGAACCGCGATGCGGTTGAAGAACTGCTTCAGACCTATGGCGAAACCGGCGGCATAAATTATCTCGCCGCCGCCGCCACGCTCCCCTCACGCCTCGCCATCGAGGCGGCGTGCGCCGAATTGATGAGCCTGATGTTCCCCGGTTTTCGCAGCGAAGCGCTGGTGAACTCCGAAGATCTCGCTGACACCACTCGCATTCGTGTCAGGCATTTGCACGCGCGATTGAAAACGGAAATTTGCCGAAGCCTCGGTAAAATTCCGCCTGACCAAGCTACAGAAGCAAAGGCGGAAGAAGTGTTGAGCATTTTTTTTAAAGGGCTGCCGTCGGTGCGACGAATGCTTTGGACGGATATCGATGCCGCCTACGAAGGTGATCCGGCTGCGACGAGCTACCAGGAAATCATTCTCGCTTATCCGGCATTGGAAGCCATTGCGATTTATCGAATGGCACACCTCCTTTACGAGAAGGTGCCGTTAATTCCACGCATCATGACCGAGTGGGCGCACAGTCGCACCGGAATTGATATTCATCCGGGCGCGAAAATCGGTTCGCATTTTTTCATTGATCACGGCACTGGCGTGGTGATCGGTGAGACGACGGAGATCGGCGTGCGCGTTAAGCTTTACCACGCGGTCACGCTCGGTGCGCGCAGTTTTCAAAAGGACGAGCACGGCAAAATCAAAAAAGGCGGGAAGCGTCATCCAACCGTCGAAGACGACGTCACGATTTACCCCGGGTCAACGATTCTGGGCGGCGAAACCGTGATCGGCGCAAGATCGACAATTGGCGGCAACGTCTTTCTCGTGCAAAGCGTGCCGCCCGATTCGCTGGTATATTACGAGGAGAAACAACTGCGCATCGTGCCCAAGCGAAAAAAGCGGCCAGCGAGCACGCGCGAAGAGTTCACCGAATGATCTACCTCGATTACAACGCAACGACGCCACTGTGCGATGAGGCGCGCGAAGTGATGTTGCCGTATCTTGGTCGGCACTTTGGTAATCCGTCGAGTGTGCACGCACCGGGTCGAGACGCGCGTGCGGCTGTGGACGATGCGCGGGACAAACTGACCGCGCTGCTGCACATCAAACCGCATGAAATCATTTTCACGAGCGGCGGAACCGAATCGAGCAATCTCGCTGTGCTCGGTCTGACACGCTGTCGGACGGCGCGCGGCGGCCACGTCATTTCAGCCAAGACCGAACATCATGCAGTACTCAACGCCGTCGAGCACTTGGAAAAGCATGAAGGCTTCGAGGTGACATGGCTGAATGTCTCGCGCGACGGAATAATCGATCTCGATCAACTCGCCGCTGCGATTCGGCCAGACACAAGACTTGTCTCGATAATGACCGCCAACAACGAGACCGGTGTGATTCAGCCGATGCGCGAAATTTCGCAGATCTGCCGTGAGCGCGGCGTTCTGCTGCACAGTGATATGGTGCAATCGTTTGGGAAAATCGAGACGGATCTTTCGCTGGTCGATGCCGCCAGTTTCGCTGCGCACAAATTTTATGGACCGAAAGGCGCGGGATTCCTTTTTCTACGGAGCGGCTTATCAATCCAACCTATTATGTTCGGCGGCGCGCATGAAAATGAGCGACGCCCCGGGACAGAGAACGTTGCTGCAATTGCGGGAATGGCAGCGGCCGCGGAATGGACATTGCGTGATCGCGAGAGCGAACACGAGCGCGAAGGGCGACTGCGTGATGAACTCTGGACGCGGATTTCAAAGAGTGTTCCAGAGGCAAAGCACAACGGCGCAAATGCGCCCCGCCTGGCAAACACATTGAACGTGAGTTTGCTCGGGCTCGATTCGGAGACGCTCCTTATCGCGCTCGATTTGGAAGGCGTATGCGCATCGAGCGGCTCCGCTTGCATGGTCGGTTCAGTAGTAGCGTCGCACGTTTTGCTGGCGATGGGTTTGCCGATCGAGCGCGCTCGCTCGGCGGTTCGCTTCTCGTTAGGCAAATGGACGACCGCGGACGAGATCAAAGCGACCGGAGACGCCGTGCAGAAAATTGTCGAACGTTTGCGGACGCGAAAGAGTGAGTATGCGGTTGCTTAGGCAATTGGAATTTGTGCTTATAGGGCAGGCGCTCCGCTTGCCGAAATCCGAGCCGGCAAGCGACGCGCTTTCCCTACAATTCCAAGGACTCGATCCTGATTTAGAGAGACAAGCGCGCGAACTATTGCGCACCAACGGCGCGAATCGAATCGCTATGGAGCTGCGTGTTGAATGGAATTCGCGCCTGAAAACAGCTGCGGGCCGCGCGGATTGTCGGCAGAAACTCATTTCACTAAATCCGCGGCTGCTTGAGCATCCAGCCGAAATCGATCGCACTCTGCGCCATGAACTGGCCCATCTTCTCGCTCAATTTCGCGCCGATCGGCGCCGGGTTCTCCCGCATGGCGAGGAGTGGCAAGAGGCGTGTCGCGATCTTGGAATCGCCGACGAGAAGCGATGTCATAATCTTCCTTTCCCGGTCAGCGAGCGCACTCGGCGGTTCCTATACAAATGTCCAAATTGCCAGCGCGATTTCCCTTATACACGCCGCATAAAACGGGCGGTCGCATGTCTTGCGTGTTGCCGCGCGCACAATGGCGGTGAATTCGATTCGCGTTTTCGACTAAAACTAATCTGTCATGTCGAGCGAAGTCGAGACATCTCTTGATGTTTGACATCAGAAATAATTAGAGATTCCTCGACTCCGCTCGGAATGACACCGAAAAAACGTCACGGGCGATTACGTTTCGCTGTCGCTCCCCTCGCCTTTCGTGGCTTTCTCTCCGCGCAATTTCGCCTGGATAAACATATCAATAGCGCCATCCATCACGTCCTGAACATTGCTCGTTTCTACTCCGGTGCGGTGATCCTTCACCACCAGGCGATCTCGCCTTTTTCTCCGTATTGGCGCTCCATTTCAGCGCGTTTCTTGTCTTCTTCGAGTTGATAAAGTTTTGCCTTCAACATTTTCAGGGCCAGCTCGCGATTGCGTCCCTGGCTGCGCTCAGCCTGACAGGCCACCACAATTCCGCTGGGTTTATGCAAGATCCGTACGGCAGTTTCAACCTTGTTGACGTTCTGCCCCCCCTTACCGCCGCTGCGAAAGGTGTCGATCTCCAAGTCGGTGGGATTAATTTCGATCGGAGCGCTGTCAGTAATTTCAGGAACAACATCGACACTCGCGAACGAAGTGTGCCGCCTTTTGTTTGCGTCAAACGGCGAGATACGCACCAGCCGGTGCACGCCGCGTTCGGTCTGTAGATGTCCGTAGGAATACTCACCCGTCACCAACAAGGTCACCGATTTGATGCCGACTTCCTCGCCCTGTTGAATGTCCACCGGCTGCGATTTGAAACCGCTTCGCTCGATCCAGCGCTGGTACATCCGCAATAACATATCGGCCCAGTCGCACGACTCGGTGCCGCCCGCGCCGGAATGAATCGTGAGAAACGCATTCGCGCGATCGTTCTCGCCGGAAAGAAACTGGCGTAGCTCGAATTCCTTCAACTTGTGAATGAGCCGGTCGTGTTCAGTCGCGACCTCTTTCTCGGCGTGAGCGCGGCTCGCGGGATCACTTTCTTCCGCGGCCAATTGCTGTAATGCGCTAAAATCCTCGATCTCGCGTTCCAGTTCTTGAAACGGATTAATCAGCGAGCGTAATCGGGAAACTTCCTCGACATCAGCCTGAGCGCGTTCCCGATTCGACCAGAAATCGGGCGCGGCCATGCGCCCTTCGATCGCAGCTAAATCTTTCTGGAGCTTTTCGACGTCAAAGAAACCTCCGCAACTCGCGGACACGCGATTTCACCTCCTGAGCATCTGGGATGGAGATTTCCGTTGGCATGAAGCAAAATAATTCAAATCGAGGCGAATGGCAAAGCTGTAGGGCGTTTGCCGCGGCGAACGTCGACATCCCAGATTTCACAGGCGCTCGCCGCGGCGAGCGCCTCTACAATCATCTGCGGGCGGAATCGCCCGGCTTCGGTTTGGCTCGCGCGGTCTCGAGGCGAAAAATTGTTTCACCTTCCTTCATCAGATCAAGGCGATCGCGCGCAATGGTTTCCAGGTAAGTCACGTCCATCTTAAGCAAATTGACCTCGCGCGTCTGACGCGCGAGCAAACTTTGCTGTTCGTTCACCTGCTGTTGCAGGTTGTCGATTTCCGCCCGGCTCTGCATCAGTTTCTTATACGGCGGAACAAACAAGCTCACGATCACCAGCCAGATCGCTATGATTAGCAGGACGAGAAGAATCCGATTCAATCGCCGCCAAACGCTGGCTTCGCGACGCGCGCGGAAATCGCCGTAAGTGTGATCCACTTGGCGCAGTGTAGCGCCTTAGACAGTTTTGTCACCAAGTTCTTCTTCGATTCGGCCTCCAGAGATTCCCGTTGGCAATTTGGCGCAGGCACGCATAATCATGGGCATGATTCGTTTGGCCAAACTGGGACTCCTTGCATTGACGGCAGGTGTTTTCGCAGCGACCGGCGCCACCGACACCGGGCGTCTTCCAGCCGATCAACTGGAAAAAGCCGTCAGAAGCGACGCGATCAGCATCCCGACACCGGGCGAACTTTTTGCCGCGCTTGGAAAGTTGGAGAAGACGAACTGGTCTGGTCAATATCGCGGGCCAATGCCGGTAACTTACCGCAACCGCGCGCAGATCGCGCTGAATCTCGGCGGGTTGATTGCCGACGGCTTTATCGCGGTCGAAGCAAAGGACAGTCAGCAGGTCAAAAACATCGGGTCCGACATCATCAAGCTCGCAAAGGCGCTCGGAGTTAGCGAGCGCCTGCTTGGCCGCGGCAATAGCATCAACGAATTCGCCCAGAACAACGAGTGGGACACGCTCCAGGAAGAACTGGAAGCGACACAAAACGAGGTGAAATCCTCAATGCAATCGCATGCGGACCAGGACCTGGTAATCCTTGTGACTCTCGGTGGCTGGATTCGCGGCACCCAAGTGGTCACCGCAGCGATCATGCAGAAGTATGATGAACGGAGCGCGAAGGTCTTGCGGCAACCCGCGCTGGTTCACTTCATGCAGTCAAGAATTAATGAAATCTCACCCGAATTACGGCAAGAACCTCTGGTTAAAGGTGTGAGCGAGCAGCTGAACGGAATCGAGAAGCTCGTTTCATTTCCAGCGGGGAAGACGCCCACTGTAGATGAAGTGCGGAAAATCAATGAAGCGGTCGGCAAGGTGATGACAGAAATAGAGAGCAAGGACCTGCCCAAATGAAACGCTCGCTCGCGATTTTCCTCTCGATCTTTGTGCTGGAGGCCAGCATTGCTCTCCGCGCGGAAACAGATGCCGAGGTGCGCGCCCGCAAAGACGCACTCGACATTGCCGGAGCTTTTTCAAACGATGGTTTCAAGATCCGAGACGGACATTGGTGCGGGGTTGTTAAGCCACATGACCGTGCCCTGGTGGCCGTAAATCTTTACGCGGGAAACCAGTATTGGTTCTCCGCTGCGGCGGAGGAACCGGCAAAAAAAATTGCTGTCAGCGTCTATGATGAGACCGGAAAACAACTGACTACGGAAAGCTACAATAACGAGGAAAAAGCGGCGGCCGGATTTTCACCAGCGAACAGCGGCCAGTATTTTGTTTCGGTCGATTTGGTTGAAGGCGAGGGAGGCACTTTCTGTCTCGTCTATTCGTACAAATAGACGATGAGACGATGCTCGATTCTCGATGTTGGATACTGGGTTTTCGCGCGCGACGGCTTTGCCATCTAGCATCGAGCATCAAGTGTCCAGTATCTTAGAGAAGGCCATGACTTCCCTTCAGGTCTTTTACGAGGGCCACGTTCAGGGCGTCGGTTTTCGCTTCATTGTGCGCCATGCAGCCAAGGGTTTCGACGTGACTGGTTGGGTCCGTAACCTATCCGATGGCCGCGTGGAAGTTCAGGTTATGGGAGAGGAACACGAAGTGCGCGCGTTCCTCGATCGCGTCGCGCAAGGCGAGCTCCACGCGCTGATTCACAAGCAAACCGAAAATCGATTGGACAAACCGGTCGCTGCTCGAGGCTTTGAGATTCGCCATGACTAACTTGCCACGCCGTAGCCCTGCGGAGGCGGGTCCGGCAGTCGCGGTTCACGGACTAACCAAAAATTTTTCTGTTCCCTTTCATCCCACTCGCGGGATTGTCGCGGTGAAGGACCTCAACCTTCGCATCGAGCCAGGCGAGGTGTACGGGCTCCTCGGGCCGAATGGCTCCGGTAAAAGCACGACTCTGAAAATTATTCTCGGCCTCGTATCTCCAACGCGCGGCCGCACAGAAATCTTCGGGCAGAATAGCCGTCTCGTGCAAAGCCGGGATGCGGTCGGTTTTCTGCCAGAGAACCCGTACTTCCAAAAGTTTCTTACTGGCGAGGAAACGCTGCGTTTTTTTGGGCGCCTTTGCGGATTGAAAGGCGCAAGACTAAGGAATCGCGTGAACGAATTGCTCGACCTCGTCGGGTTGAGCAAGGCGCGCAACCGCCGGCTGGGAACTTATTCGAAAGGGATGTTGCAACGCATTGGCCTTGCGCAGGCATTGGTTCATGATCCGAGGCTGGTCGTGCTGGATGAGCCGACGGCCGGCGTCGATCCGGCAGGCTCGCGAGACATTCGCGATTTGATCTTCGACCTAAAGCGCCGCGGGATCACGGTGCTGCTTTCGTCGCATCTGCTCGCGCAAGCGCAGGAGATTTGCGACCGCGTCGGCATTCTCGCCGACGGCGTGCTGGTGCGCGAAGGCCATTTGCAGGAATTGATCGCGATCGAAAATCAAACCGAGCTCGTCATCGCCGATGCTTCCGACAAGCTCGTCAACGAGATCGAATCATTCATCAGTCAATCAGATGCGAAACTGATCGAGCGGCGTAAATCGACGACTACACTGGAGAGATTGTTCCTCGAGGCGACAGCCAAGAATGACGAAGGAGTGACCAAGCAGAAATGACAGACGACGAGCACGCTTCAACGCTTCCACACTTCAACGCTTCAACGTCCGCGAAGCGGTATCGACCCTTTTCTCTATCTCGGATTTACGCGATTACGACCAACACGGTCACCGAGCTGACACGCCTGAAAGTCTTTTATGTCCTGCTGGTCTTCGCACTTCTTTTGATCGGCAGCTCGATCTTCATGGCGCAGTTCTCTTTTCAGCAGGAATTCCAAATCCTGAAAGATGTTTCGCTCGGCGCGATTTCAATTTTTACCTCGTTGCTGGCAATCGTGGCGACTGCGCGGTTGCTTCCACAGGACATCGAAGACCGCACAGTTTACACCATTCTGGCCAAGCCGGTGCCGCGCTTGGAATACGTGCTGGGAAAAATCGCGGGAGTCCTTTTGCTGCTGGCGATCAGCACTCTAGTCATGGCGGCAGCCTTCCTGCTCGTGCTGTACATGCGCGAGCAGGCCGTCGTGCACGCGACGTTGAGACAAATGTCCGGCGCACCGCCCGACCAGATCGCTGATGCGCTGCGTGTCATTCGATCTTCTGCGTTCAACGTCGATGTCTTTCCTGGAATTGTGATCATTTACCTGAAAGCTTGTCTGCTCGCGGCGCTTACTCTGTTCGTTTCCACTTTCGCCACGTCCAACATTTTCACCATCGTGGTCATGGCTTTCATTTATTTCATCGGACATTTGGAAGCCACTGCCCGCGAGTATTGGCTGCAGGAACACAGCAGCGGACTAATTACGCGCGTTTTTCTCGCAGTCGTGGCGCTACTCTTCCCCGATCTGCAGGCCTTCAATTTGGTGGATGATATTGTCGCGGGCACCGCAATTTCGCTTGCGGTTTTTGCCAAGACTGCCGTGCTCGGCGTTTTCTACACTGTGATCTACACGCTGTTGGCGGCCTTCGTATTTTACGGGAAAGAATTATGATGCGGACCATCGGCGTGCTGGCGGCATTGCTTGTCGTCGGGGGGCTCAAATTACCGGTTGAACGCGACCTGGCAGTGCTTCATCGACAGGAACATTTCGGCGGCGTTGAATTTAATCTCGATCTTCGCGAGAAAATCGGGCAACTTGGGTTCATCGCTGCGCTGAGCGGGTTTCGAGCGATGGTCGCCGACGCCCTTTTCATCCAGGCATTCTCGGCATGGGAAAATACGGAGTGGGGCCGGATGTTGTTGTTGTTCCGGCACATCACAACGCTCCAACCGCGAGTGCTCCTGTTTTGGGACACGGCCGCCTGGCACATGGCCTGGAACGCAAGCATCGCCGCAATGAATGATCAAACCCAGCCGCGCCTTGCGCTGCGCGTCAAAGCGCAGCGTGAATATTTTGCGGTGGGCAAAGATTTCCTCGAACGCGGAATAAAAAACAATCCCGATCGGCCCGAGCTCTACGAAGCGCTTGCCCGGCTATACAAGGAGAAATACAAAGACCACGAGCGCGCCGCGGAATTTTATGCGAAGGCATCGGCCTTGCCGGGCGCGCCGACGTTCGACAAGCGTTTCTCGGCCTACGAGCTTTCCTATTGCGAGGGACGCGAGCGTGAAGCGTATGATCGCCTTCGTGCCCTCTACGACGCGGGCCCGCAGGAACGGCTGCCAACTTTGATCAAGCGGCTGAAGTTTCTCGAAGACAAACTTGAAATCCCGCAAGAACAGCGAATTCCCGAGACAGGGTCGTTGAAGCGCTAAATCGTTGAAGCGGTGAAGCGGTTTTGAGTCTAACGTTGTAACGATTTAATGTTTCAACGTTTCAACGTTAACCCATGCGTTTTGCAATTCTTAGTGACATCCACGCGAATCTCGAAGCGCTCGAAGCAGTACTGGCGGACGCGCGCGAACGCAGGTGCACGCATTTTGTGTGCCTGGGCGACGTAGTCGGTTATAACGCCAACCCGCGCGAATGCATCGAACGCGTACGCGAACTGGATTGCCCCGTGGTAAAAGGCAATCACGACGAGGAGACAACGCTTTCAGCATCCTCGGAACGTTTCAATGAATTAGCCGAGCGCGCCATCCAATGGACCCGCGACAATTTGACGGATCAGGACAAGGAATGGTTGCGCAGCCTGCCGTTACAGAAGCGGGTACACGATTTTACGATCGTGCATGCCACACTCGATACGCCCGGCCAATGGGGCTACGTTTTTAACACTCTCGACGCGGTCGCAAGTTTCACCTATCAGCGCACCGCCGTCTGTTTTTTCGGCCACACCCATGTGCCCATGGTTTTTACCCGGGGCCAGAGCGTCCGTCAGGAAAGGAAAGAACACATTCGCATCGAGCCGGCCCGGAAGTATTTCATCAACGTAGGCAGCGTAGGCCAGCCACGCGACGGCAACTGGCGCGCCGCGTACTGCATTTACGATATCGAGAACAATCTAGTCGAACTGCTGCGGGTAAAATATGATCTGGCGACCGCACAAAAGAAAATTGCCAAAGCCGGTCTGCCCCAGCCCCTCGCGGAGCGTCTTGCCATTGGCCGTTGAGGCTAACTACCGAAGCCGGAGCACATCAATTGGCGATAGGCTTCCTCCGTTGCGTGAGAACAAACTCCGCCAGCGGCAAGTCGCGTGGATAGGTGATCTTGAAATTGAAATCATCATTGAGAACGAGAGCGATCTTGCGACCGAGTCGCTCGACTGCTGAAACTTCATCAGTTACGGAAATATCTTCTGCGTAAACAGCGCGATACGCCTCCTCAATCAACTGCCGCTCGAAAATCTGCGGCGTTTGCATCGCGTACAGTTGATGTCGGTCCACCGCCTCGGTGACCACGAGATCGGCATCTGCGCGTTTTAATGTGTCGTTGATTGGCTCAGCGAGAGCGGCAGCGCCATGGATCTGGGCTTGTGCGAAGACGCGTTCGATCTGCTCCGGGGTGACCGACGGCCGCGCGGCATCGTGCACCGCGACGTATCGTGCCGAGGATTCCAGATGGTCCAGCCCGGCGCGCACGGAATCCTGCCGACGCTTTCCGCCCGGAATGATCGACCGAACTTTTTTGAAATTTTCATCGCGAACGATCGCTTTGATCTCATCGTGTCGATCTTCCCGGGCCACCACAATAATTCCATCGACAGAGCTGGCGCGGTCAAATGCGCGTATCGTGTGCGCGATAACTGGTTTGCGGGCAATCGCCGCAAACAGTTTATCGAAACCCATGCGGCGGCTGTCACCGGCAGCGACAATGATGGCTGTTATCATGAGCAAAAAAAGAAACGCCCAAGGTCGAACGTCGAACGCCCAAGCTTGAATTCAGACCACAACAATTCGGCGTTTGATGTTCGGTGTTGGGCGTTCGGTGTTTTCTTCACTGCAGCTGCTTCTGCACTTCAGCGCTCAGCGTCTTTCCGTCCGCGCGACCGGCGACTTTTGCCTGCAACGCTTTCATCACGGCACCCATCTGCGCCTTTGACGTGGCGCCGACTTCCGCAATCGTTTCGCACACCACCTTGGTCAACTCATCGCCTGTCATCGCTTGCGGCAAATACGCATTCAAAATCGACAGTTCTTCTTTCTCCTTACTGGCCAGTTCGGGGCGCCCGCCTTTTTCGAAGCTATCGATCGAATCCTGGCGTTGCTTGACTTGCTTGCGAATGACCTGCGCGGCTTCAGCGTCACTCAACTCGGCTTCCGTTCCTGATTTTGCTATGGCAGCGTACTTCAAAGCTGATTTGAGCATTCGCAAGACGCTCAGCTTCGTGGTGTCCCTGGCGCGCATGGCCGCTTTCAAATCCGAATCAATACGCTGGGAAAGATTCATCTTCTGAGGCTACGGCAATGATTCTCCTCCGCAACAATATCGGAGAAGAATAGGCGGTCATCCACCTTCGCGCAGCGAAGGCGACAGGTAATTGGCCGCTACAGAATCGCCTAACGAATCGTCATCACGCCAACTTCTACCACATCGCGTTGCGGCTCTGGAATCGGCTGGGATTCGGCCGGCGGGATCTCCACCCACCCCGCTTCATCAAAAAACCACGAGCGGCGCTCCAGTTTAATAAAAATGGCGGACGCAGATGAAAAAATGGAGACCGGGATGGTGAGTTGGCCCGCGAAAGCGTTCCCGCGATATTGTCCCTCGGCGACGGAGTCCAGCGAGGCCGAATCCAGCACTTTAATACGTGAAGATCGGGCGGGCACGCGCATCGTCACACAACGCAACGCACCGGCTTTGTCACGGCCGAAAACAGAAAGCGCCGGTTCGGATATACGCATGGCTTTGGGTGAGAGCCGCAGCTCTACGCGAAGCGAATGAGGCAACCTGAAAACTGAACTAATTGAGCCATTGGCGATGGTTTTATTGCGCCCGCCAAGTTTGACCAAGCGTTCCGGCCGGCCAGCATATGCGAGAAATCGCTTCCGCGATAATTTGAGCTGCGTTTTGTGACAGCGAATTGCCCGAAGCTTGGTCGCTGCTTCGATGCGCGATTGGCAGATCGTCTCTGCACAATCAAAGAACGCGGGGCTCTTACCGTGAACAACATAACTCCAGACAGCAATTTGTCCTGTCGCCATCGGGTCCGAAAAAGATTCGCTCAAGACCAGCCGAAGCATCACCGCGAGCGCGCTGTGGTCGGGATGCGTATCAGAAATCGACGGCAACAGAAGATCCGTCGGCCTACAATCAGCAATGATTCCTGCGAAGCGCTCAAGCGCGGATTGACAACCGCACATTAACATGGCGGTCAGTTTTTGATCGGGTAAGGCCAGAAAACGCACGTCCGAACCGTTGACGCCTAGAACACGCAATGCCGCGAGTGCTTCTGTTCGTCGCAACCTTCCCCAACGCCTGCGGTCGATTGCCTTCAGGCGCCACTTGCGTTCGAGCACGCGTTGCGGCCAGGGATTATCGTCGCCGTCCGTAACATAGACTGCACGAACCGCTGCGCCGGCGCGAACTGCTCGTTGCAGAAGGATGCTGCATGCGAGCGATTCATCGTCCGGATGCGGTGCGAATAGCAACAGGCGAGAACGCGAAGTAAAGGCTGGAACCGGCACGGCTAAGTCTTCTAGCAGAAGCGCAGCCAAACGCAACGCCAGAACTCCTATCGTTTTGGCCGTGGTTGGGAATATTTGTCAGGGAGAAAATTTCGATCCACTGCCTGTGCCCAGAGAAAAGCAAGTTGTGTTCTCGATGACGTTTGCACAAAAGTGTGTACGCCCGGCGCCAGAAAGCACGCACCGTCATATGGCGTCCCGTCGAGCGTTCCCGTCACCGGGCCATCGCGTGCGATAATCTTGTAAGACGCCGGGATCACAACTTCGAACTCCATCCGGCTGCCGTCGGTTTCGGAGGGTCTCAAAAACCTGCCCGCCACCTTCAAATCGTTGCCAACAGAGATATAATTCTTCCAGATAAATTGTTTCGCCCTCCATGGCATACGCCCCTTCATGACCGCGACGCATGTGTGAGTCTCAACAGCCCGTTGGGCGGCATTATCGACTACAAGCTTCCGCGCGAAGCGCTCCGCCATGATCGATTCGGTGACTGGCCAAAAGCAACGTTGTCGAAAAATGGTCTCGCCTTTGCAGTCGAGAACGTAATCGCCGGGATCGGTCAATTTCAAAACGCCGCGAAGCAAATTCGTCTCGAGCTTGGCGCGATCGATCCAGAACGGGCGCGTGCCAATCACCAAAAGTAATTCCAGCAGACCGATAAATGCCGGCAAAGAAAACCGGCGCAGATAATCGCTCACACGTGGGTTGTATTTCGCGAGGTGCGGTGAAACGGCAAGTAAAGCTCCGCTAACAAGCACGAATACGAGAGGATAATACGGAAGAAAATCCTGACGGGTGAGCAGGTTCCAAAAGCTGCACAGAGCGGGAACATAAAAACCGCAGATCAGAAAAATGAAAGCGCGCCGGAATGCCAGCGGCGGCGTAGGCGCCGCGCGGACGATTAGCCGTGCAGCGTAAATGACAAATGGGAAGGCAACAGGAAAAATGACGATCCACCAAGCTGGATGATTCTTGGTGTCGAGATGCGGCAGAATGTTGTGGTCAAAATTGCAGTAGCGAAAATCGCGCCACAAACCAGCAACTGCGAACGCGCCTGCGATCACGCCGGGAACCAGCCCCGTCGCAGCAAAAAAGGCAGTCGTACAACGAGCGAGATGAGACCATGATTGGCCCGGCTGCTTTCTCCCCACCAAGAACAAAGCAATCGGTGCACTCAGCAGGAGCATTAGTAGCAACAGAGCCGACTTCATCGAGACGCCGAAACAGAACCCGAGCAAAATTCCGGCAACGAGCGCTCGACGCACCGTCAGCGCTCCGCCGATCAGCGTCACAATGCACAGAAGCCAGAGCGGCGCCCAGAGGTTGTCGGTCCGAAATTCCAACGAAGCAAAATGGTATTTGGTGGAAAGACCAGCGAGAATCACCGCCCAAATCCCTGCTCGTCGCGAAAATAACAATTCTCCAATCCGATAAGTGCACCACGCGCCCACAAAGTACATCGGCAACAAAATGAAGCGCATCCAGTAAAGAATGGTCGCCCGATCGCCAATCAGTCCGAAAATCGGAGCGAACATTATCTGAAAAAGCGGCATGTGATTATCGAACACATCGCGGTATTGAATAAACCCGCGCGCCCACGCCCAGATCACGTGCATATGCTGAGACTCGTCGCTGTCGAAGCGGTAGTGCGTTATATTCACGAGCTTGAGCACGATCATGACCGTGAGAAGAGTTGCAGCCACCGCGAACTCAGCCGGCCCGGACATGCCAAGGTACTCGGCGCTTCGTTGCGCGAGCGATCTGCTTCGTGAAGATGCAGGGGGACTTATCGATGTTGCAGATTTCAGTGCCATCTCTGGGTGAATCCTAGCGGGGCGAATTTTGCGCTGCAATTTTCTCAGCGCACTTCCGCACCGACTCCGCGTCGCTGACCGACATCACATCTGCGTCTTTGCGCGTGCGGCGCAATAAACCAGCCAGCACACCGCCCGGACCCAGTTCGATGAAAAGATCGCAGCCGAACCCTGCGAGTCGCTCCATACAATCCGCCCAGCGCACCGTGCCTGTGACCTGATCCTGCAAGGTGCGGCGAATTTCGATTGGCGTTTCTACTTCTTCACCGGTCACGTTGCTAATCACCGGAAAACGCGGCGGTTGCACCGTCACATGCTGAAGCGCCGCCCCCAACCTTTCATAAGCGCTTTCCATCAAACGTGAATGATACGCGCCGGCGACATTGAGCAGTGTCGCGCGTCGAATCCCATATTCCCTGGCCACG
>WNGK01004564.1_pt1 | contig 14771 bp, 18 predicted proteins | sample 5400601 | NCBI WGS metagenome assembly WNGK01 (sample SAMN13153376, study PRJNA577476) | soil metagenome | isolation source: 60 cm soil or saprolite under Garry oak tree replicate 1 | place: USA:California | collected 2016-06-15 | reverse complement strand
CCCCCAGCCTGAACGGTTGCGACTGACGCGAGAAACGGGCGGCTGGTATTGCTTGTGAACGAAATTGCGAATTATTGCGGGCACATTCCGGAGCCGCAGGCTGCGTTCCCTTCCTGGGCTGGACATTCGGCCGACATCGGATCGTTTACGCGAAACTTTATTTGGCGTTCTTGTCGGAGGAAATCCGGCGGCGCTCGAAGGGTCGGTGTGGCTGGATCTGTTTGCGGGAACCGGGGCAGTGGGGATTGAAGCTCTGAGCCGGGGAGCGGGGATGGTTTATTTCGTCGAGTCTTCGAAACCGGCGGCCAAACTGATTCGTCAAAACTTGCTGTCTCTGAAAATTGCCGCCGGCTTCGAAATCGTCCAGCGGAAGAGCGAGCGTGCAATTCAAGACCTTGAGGCGCGGCAGATCAAGCCAAACTTCATCTTTCTCGACCCTCCCTACCAATTGCAGCAGATCCATCGCGACACTTTGGAGTTTCTGGGGAGGTCTCCAATTTCTGAGCATGCTCTTGTTGTCGCCGAGCATGAAAAACGATTTGATCCGGGGACAGACTTTGGCAGGTTGCATCGCTTCCGCAAACTGGAACAGGGCGACGCGGCGTTGAGTTTTTATCGGTGAGCAGTAAGCCAGTTGAGTTCGCTGCCCCGGCTAACAGCCGCCCACAGTATTCCTACATCAGAAGTTCATTGGCGCGGCGCACAATTGGGTGCTGCATCTCCTGCAACTCGTTTTTCACGCAGTTCAGTCCGTAAACGCACTGCTCGAAGTGGTCAGACAGCCGTTCAAAGAGCGGGGCGACTTTCGTATATTCGAAGCAGTCGAATTTTGAAACGATGTAGTAGCTTTCTTTGCCGGCTTTCATCCAGTCGATGAAATTCTCGAGACGATGGCGGCGCAGCCGAAGATGATTAATGCTCTCCGGGAACATGCCGGCAAAGAAGAGTGTGTAATCTCCAATGTGCTTGCGGACTTGGCGTTCGCGATCGAAGGAGGGCGCCGGACCAAAGACTGGGTTCGACTCTATTAGCATCTCGCCGACATCCGTGAGCGGCTTCCCGGCAGCGTCATGGACTTTGAACAGCTGCTCAGCATCGCAGAACTCTGCCAGCAGGTGCGCGACGTAGCCTACCACTTCGGAGTCGCGGATCCCGATCTCATGCGCGTAATGACGTCCGACCATTTCAAGAAACAGCCTCTGCAGCGGGTGATCATCGGAAATCATGGGCTCTCCTCAATACTGGAATAACGGCTGCTTTTGCGTTTTCATATCGCACCTTCCGCCTAAACACAAGTGACTTATGTAAGTCATAAACGCAACCAATACCTGCTAATTAGAAACCCTAATAGTGGCGAAGGTTTCACGCGTGAATTGCTGGCAGTTCATCTATGCGGCTGCTAAGTACTGGCGATGGCGGAGCGTTATCAGGCAAGGTCTGTATTGCCTCGCTCGTTCCGCTGTCTTCCAGATACACGAAGGGTGGTTCAGGGTACAATCCTCGCTACAAGATACCCGGAAAGATGCTGGGGCTTTGCACTCCCCCGGCGCTTTTCGCAAGTGCTTCGCGAGCGGCATTCGCGTGTTCAGTGTAAGTTCGGAGAAATGTCGGTGAAATCTATGAAGTTGGTGGTGGAAGTCCCACCCACCGTGGTCCGGATGCGAGTTGTGGCGCGGGACTCGACAAACGGTAATATGGGGACCGCCGACCTCACCCCCGAAGGCGAGCAATTTCACTGAGGAAAGTTATGGAGCGTCAAAATATTTCGAGTGGCACACCCTGGGAACCGGTGGTCGGATACTCGCGCGCGGTGCGCGTTGGCTCCTATGTGCATGTCTCGGGTACAACTGCAACCGGACCGGATGGCAAGATTGTCGGGGCGAATGATCCCTACGCACAAGCGGTGCAGACCTTGAAGAACATCGCGTCCGCTTTGGAAAGGGCGGGCGCGAGCATGACAGACGTTGTTCGCACCCGCACTTACGTTAAGAACATCGCCGACTGGGAGAAGGTTGGGAAAGCCCACGGAGAAGTGTTTCGCGACATCAGGCCCGCAGCAACCTTGATTGCAGTCAGCGCCTTCGTTTCGCCAGAGATGCTGGTAGAAATTGAGGCCGATGCGGTAATCCCGAACGAAGCTCTCGGAGCAAAAGGATAATGAAAAACGGCGTGGCGTCAATAAGGGTTGTATGGGCAGTACTTCTGCTATTGGTGGTGTGTAGCCCAGCGTCAGCCCAACCATCTGCCAAGCGCACGGTGGTACGTGCGGGCAAGCTGCTGGATGTTAAAAGCGGCAAGGTGCAGGCAAATCAGATTGTCGTTATCGAAGGCGAGAAGATCGTAAGTGTCGGGCCGGCGTCAGAGATCAAGGTCTCCCCGACTGACACGCTCATCGATTTGTCCAACGCAACTGTACTGCCAGGGCTCATTGACGCTCATACCCACCTCACATTTAATCCGCACTTCGGCTATGAGACCTTGGCGATCTCGGTGCCGCGCGAAGCGCTCACTGGCGCGCACAACGCGCGCGTAACGCTGGAGGCAGGATTCACGACTGTGCGCAACGTTGGCGCTCGCGGATACAGTGATGTCGCATTGCGGGATGCGATTAACGCGGGCGATGTACCCGGGCCTCGCATGCTGGTGAGTGGCCCTGCCCTGAGCATTACCGGAGGCCACTGCGACAACGACCTGCTTCCTTATGAGTACCACGCGAGCTCGGATGGCGCCGCCGATGGCGTCGAGCAGGTGCAACACAAGACTCGGGAAATAATCAAGTATGGTGCAGACTTGATAAAAGTCTGCGCCACCGGAGGCGTACTCTCAAAAGGCGACGATCCGAATGCTTCGCAATACACCCTCGAAGAGATGAAGGCTATTGTCGCGGACGCGCACCGACTGGGCAGGAAAGTCGCCGCGCACGCGCATGGCGCTCAAGGCGTGATCTGGGCTTCGGAAGCAGGAGTGGACTCCGTCGAGCACGGTCATCTCATGAATGATGCGGCAATTGCCACGTTGAAGAAGAATGGCACCTATCTGGTACCGACTCTCTATCTGGTGGATTGGCAGCGGGAGCACGCCGCTCAAGCAAATCTACCCGAATACGCCAAGCTAAAGATGGAGATGGTTTCAGCAGCAGGAAAGCAGAACGCAAAAAAAGCCTTTGAAGCTGGGGTGAAGATTGGACTCGGAACTGACGCCGCGGTCTATCCACACGGCCTGAATGCCCATGAACTCGCTGTGTATGTGGGCCTGGGCATGACTCCTCTGCAGGCGATTCAGACCGCGACGATTAACGACGCCGACCTGCTCGGTTGGTCGGACAAGATCGGAACACTGGAACCTGGCAAGTGGGCGGACCTAATTGCGGTTGATGGCGATCCCCTGCAGGACATCACTACACTTCAACGTGTCAAGTTCGTGATGAAGGGTGGGGGAGTGGTGAAGAACGAGTATGGAAAATAAAGCTGACTTCTTCTTCGTACTCCTTGTTCCCGCCCGCGCCGCGCTGATTTTTCCTAGATCACGCGTGCGACCGCGGGAATCCGCCGGATGGCAGCGGTCGCGCCCCAACTTAGAACCATCGCCCCAAGCAGCACCAGCGGTCCTTTCGCAACTGCAGGCAGCGTCGCCTTCAGCAGTGCGTATTGCAGCCAGATCACGAATGCGTAGTGGAGTAAATAGATTCCGTAGGCGTTCGCAGTTAGGCTGTCCCATATTTTTATTCGCCTTCTTGAGAAGCGCACGAACAGCGCCAGAAAAGCAAAGCAGGATGCGGCGCATGACAGCACAAAGCTCGAATCCGCGAGCACTTCCCACAGGCGCGGCGAAGTGTGCGGTGCAAACACCGCGATCGTCACGGCGGTGGCAACCCCGAAGGCGACCCGGGCGGCGACTGTCCACAGCACCCAACGTCGGGCCAGCTTGCCATCAGGAGCTAACAGGCTTTTATCAGTGCCCAAAGCGCCAACTCCGGCGCCGAACAAGAAGTAAACGAAATAGTGTGCCCAAACTTAGATATTGCTGTCGCGTGACACGCAGGAGGAGTTCTGCTAGAACTTCGGTCGCATATGCGCGCCGTCGAAATTCTAGGACCGGGCAATCCGGCGAAATGTTCCGCGCGATTTCATCGCATCGAGCGTGTTGAGTGGACGTCCAGTCTTGAAGATCGCGCCGATGCGGTCGTGATCTTCGGCGGGGACGGAACGGTTCACCGGCATCTCTCCACTCTGGTAAGCCTGCAATTGCCTGTGCTGATCGTCCCATGCGGCAGCGGGAATGACTTCGCTCGTGCGCTCAGGCTGCGGAGTGTACGTGATTCCCTGAAAGCGTGGCGGCAGTTTGTGACGAATCGCAATAACATCCGCACGATTGATCTTGGTTTAGTCAACGAGACTGCATCTGGGCATGCAAACGCGGGCGAGGCGCCCGCGCCACATGGGACCTTTTCACACAAGCCATCTCCCCACTACTTCTGCTGCATAGCTGGCGTCGGTCTAGACGCTGAGATAGCTCGCCGCGCCAACGAACTCCCTAAGTGGGTCCGCGCCCATGGTGGATACGCTTTCTGCGCGCCTCGGGAATTTTTTCGCTTTGCCCCCTTCCTCATGAAGATATCCTGCAACGGCGCTCCTGCGGACAAATTCCAGCCAACAATTCTCGCCGCTATTGCCAATGCGTCCGCGTACGGCGGCGGCATGAGGATCGCTCCGCGCGCCCGACTCGACGACGGTAAACTTGACCTGTGCATCGTCCGATCCATGGGTGCGTTCAAACTTTTCTGCCTCTTCCCTACCGTTTATTTTGGCCGCCATCTTGGCTTCGAGGAAGTCGAGTACACGCAGACGCCAGCGTTAAAGATTGAAACCAAGTTCCCTCTCGACGTTTACGCCGATGGTGAGTACGTCTGTCGGACTCCGGTTGAATTCGGGATCGCCCGAAGGGCACTGAATGTGATCGTCCCCGCTTAGAGCCAGGCCCGCCCGCAAGTGCTAAACTACTGAACACTTATGGCTGAGAACGGACGCTCGCGCGTATGGCTATGGGTTTTAATCGGAGGAGGGGCATTCTTCCTCTTCGTCCTGGCGGTGTTTACGCTGGTCTATGTTGCGCTGCACGCGGGCGGCCGGGAAGCGGGCATCCACGCGTTTGGGGACAAGATTGGCGTTGTCGATCTCGAAGGTGTAATTCTTGATCCGAACGAGGTTGTGGACCAGCTCCGCAGGTTTGCCGACGACGATTCCATCAAAGCCATCATTATTCACGTAAATTCTCCAGGCGGCGGAGTTGCCGCGTCGGAGGAAATTTACCGGCAGGTGAAACGCGTCCGCGACGAAAAGCACAAGAGGATTGTGGCTTCAATTGAGACTGTTGGCGCCAGCGGAGCGTATTACGTATCTTCAGCGACCAACAAGATTTATGCGGATAACGGCAGCGTAGTGGGCTCGATCGGCGTGATCGCCGAGTGGGTCAATTATGGGGACCTAATGCGCTGGGCCAAGCTGAAGCCCGAAGTTCTCAAGGTGGGCCAATTCAAGGACACCGGTGATCCCACCCGTGAGTTGACCCCCGCCGAGCGACAATATATGCAGGGACTGATCGACAACATGTACGGCCAGTTTGTACAGGCAGTCGCCGACGGGAGGCATACTAAAGCCTCTGATATCAAGCCGATAGCAGACGGCCGGGTATGGACCGGCCAACAGGCGATGGACATGCATTTGATCGATCAGATCGCTGATTTTCGGGCTGCCGTCATGGATACTGCCAAGTCAGTAAATATCAGTGGCGAGCCGGTATTGGTGCATCCGGAGCGCGACCGCAAGTCGCTGCTGGACTTGCTGTTCGGCGATGCATCGAAGTATCTTCCTACCAAAGAAAAATTGCTCGACCAGCAGATGGGCTTTTATTATTTATGGAAATAACGGTCGCGAATCGTGGATGCCTCTTGCCAACATCCCCTGAAATTTGAGAAGGTTATGCTGTCCTGATCGGGACCGGGCACCCCACCGAAGAAGCGAACGAGAATCCTTAGAAAGTACGGAGCAAGAGGCGATGACCAAAGCGGATTTGATCGATGAAGTCTCTCGTCTGGCGGAATTGACCCGCAAAGACAGCGAAGTGATTGTCGAGACCATCTTCGACAGCGTCGTGCGTTCCCTGCGCGCTGGCGACAAGATCGAGATTCGCGGCTTCGGCAGCTTCCGCACCCGCCAGCGCAAGCCCCGCGTGGGCCGTAATCCCAAGACCGGAGACCGCGTCGAGGTCCCGGCGAAGAAGATACCGTTCTTCAAGCCTAGCAAGGAACTTAAAGACCTCGTGAACGGCGAGACCGCCGCTTCGGCACCCGCTGCTCCTTCACCGGCGATGTAGCGAGGATGTTTTCCCGCAAAGTTCGTGTGGAATACGAAGACGCTGGCAAAAGAACTGCGTGTCCTTTGAAGTGGCTCGACAGCTTCTCCATGCGCAACTTCACTAATGCGAGCATTTTCGATGACACCTTGCCGGTCGCCGACGGCATCATGGAAGTCAGCGAGCGCGTGCCGCTGGATAAACTTAAAGAGGCGATGGAGGACTGGTTCCAGCGTAAGGGATATCTAAAACAAAACTCTGTGCTGATCGTCGAGCACGCATGAAACATCGGGTGAGTTTGTCCGAGAACTAGTATCCTGCAGCGCTCGCCGGTGTGGTCGTCTCCATTGACCGCTGCTGTTTGCGTCCTTCGAACCGCAGATTAGTGAATTCGTGGCCGACCTTGATTCGGAGCCATACATGTTCACCGCAAGCTGCCATGCGAATTTCTTCCGCCCTAAGCTTGGTGGCTTAGCTCAAAGCGATTCGCGTCATTTCCTCGGGTGATCGTGCTCCCTCGATTATTTTGTCATTGCGCCGAGGCAGTTACTCAAAGGCATCCAACGTGGAGTCGAATATCGCCGAGGTGGTCAACCATGCTTCGGTCTTGCAGTTGAGCATTCCTTCGATTGCGAGCAGCACGATGTACTCAATGTCTCCTGCGAAGGCGATATGGAAAACTCGGGTCGCGGGAACAAATTTCACCGGTAACATTCGGAACCATCAGAAGAAATGCAGAGGGAGGGGGAACGCAGTGTGGTGGCCGGAGCTTTGGAATTTCGCCAGCCTGCATTTCCAGGAATCGCCGATGTAGCCGTCGCTCAAAGCACACAGGAAAGCCAAGAGTTTGCCGCAACGCAGTGAGGGTTACATCCAATATCGCGAGCCGGCCAGATAGATACTGCCGGCGCCGTTCGAAATTCTTCGCCACACCCGCCGCGAGCCGTTGCACTCGGCGCCTTGCAGTCGAGCAGACGGCCCTTCCAGCGTTGTGCGAGTTCGGCCATGCGGCGAGGGCAATTAACCAAGAGCATCTTGATTTTCTTACGTGGGCAGCTGGGCTGCGCTCAGCCGCTGCGGGAACTTACGCGTCGCGTGGAACCTCGAACGTCATTCACTGCGAGAGTGAACAAGCGGGAGGATAATTAAGGCAAGCCATGGATTTTCTGAACAAGAGGACCATCAACTCCGTTTTGCTGCCGGGAGGACTCATCCTCCTCGGTGCTGTGCTGGTACTTGAATCGGGGCTTGTGCCTCTCTCCCCGTCGGGAGTCAACTTCTTCTATTACGCTGTTTTCATTGCTGCGGGACTGTTGGCATGGCGCTTTCATTCAACCCGGATTCTGTTCTGTGTAATTATTCTGCTGCTGGCACATCACGCAATCGGCTTCCTGGCTCAGGGTGGGGGGATCGCGAAGGGCCCAGGCCGCACAGCCTTCGAAGGCGTAGCACTGCTGATTCCCCTCGATTTCATTTTCCTGACATTTTTTCCCGAGAGAAGCACTGAGGGCCGCATCTGGTCGTGGTTCTTGCTTCTCTTGTTCTTCGAGTCGGTTTTTGTCGCGGTACTCTCCCGCCCTGACCAACCGGCGCCCGTGTTCCTGCATTTCTCACCGCTGCGCTCGTATCACTTCCGAATACCGCAACCCGCGCTGCTGCTATTGATCGCGGCATCATGCGTGCTCGTGGTCCGCTCAGTTCAGCTGCACAAGGCCATCGAGAGCGGAATGCTGTGGTCGCTCATAGCCACATGGCTAGGCCTGCATTCCGGCGCAATCGGAAGGACTGCCGACGTATACTTCGGAACCGCTGCGCTTATTCTGGCCAGCTCCATCGTCGAGAACTCCTATTCACTGGCCTACCAGGATGAACTCACCGCGCTCCCGTCGCGCCGGGCCTTCAATAACGCGCTGCTCAAACTGAGAACTCCTTACGCGATTGCCGCCGTTGATATCGATCACTTCAAGAGCTGCAACGATAATTACGGACACGACACCGGGGATCAAGTCCTGCGGCTGGTCGCCTCGAAGCTCGCCCGTGTGGGCGGCGGGGGAGAGGCATTTCGTGTCGGTGGAGAGGAATTCACCATCTTGTTTCCCGGCAGGACAGCGCAACAGGTCGCTGATTATCTGGAGTTGCTGCGGCTCAATATTGAGAACTCCGCATTCCGCGTTCGCAGCGGGGAAGAACGCCGCAAGGCCCCACGCGCTCCCGAGAGGCGATCGCCCGCGAAAAAGAAGCCAGCCCCGCGCCCAATCTCGGGTCCGCTTTCGCTTTCCGTGACGGTGAGTGTCGGCCTGGCAGAATCTCAACCTCGGATGAGTGTCGGAGAAGTCATTGAGCATGCCGACAAAGCTTTGTACAAGGCCAAGCAGGGGGGAAGGAACCGGGTCGAGATGGCTGTCGCGCAGAAAACGATCAAAAGATCAGGTAAATCCAAGAAATCAGCGCAAGGCTAAGTTGCCGCAGTCTTACTGCGGCGGTTCCGCTCCAGAGCCAGATCGACAATTTCGCCGATCAGCTGCGTATATGACCGCCCCGACTTCTTCGCTGCCATCGCGAACTCGTGCTTGCTCGAAAGCCACGGATTCGGATTTGCTTCAATGACGTAAACTTCGCCCTCAGGAGTAAGCCTCATATCAATTCGGCCGTAATCTCGCAGCTTCACCGCGCGATAAGCTGCGAGCGCGGTATCCGAGAGCTTCTGCACAGTTTGCTCGTCTAGATCTTCCGCAATCTTCGATTTCGTGAGTTTGTAGGCGCGCGAACCAGTTTCGAATTTCACATCTCTGCTTGCAATCTTGGGCGTGCCTTCCGGCAGCTTTGAGAGATCAAGCTCAACCAGTGGCAGTACTTCTGTATGCTCGTAGCTGCCCAGGATGCCGGCGTAAATCTCACGTCCCTCGATGTATTCCTCGATCAATGCCGGCGAGTCGAACTCGTTTTGAACGTACTCCACCCGCTCCATCAGTTCCTTTACCCCGCTTACAACTGCTTCGGCATCGATCCCGATCGATCCATCTTCCGATTGCGGCTTCACTATGAGTGGAAACTTCACATCGTGAGCGTGGTCAATGTTCCCGCGATAAGCAGTGGCGAAAAATGGTGTGCGAATGCCGTGGAACGCGAACATCTTCTTCGCAGTGCCTTTGTCCTGCGCCAGAAAATGCGCATGGGGGCCAGCGCCAGTGTAGGGAATTCCGAGCAGGTCCATGTAGGCCGCGACGTTCATCTCTTTGGTGTCGTCGCCAGCGTAGGATTCCGTGAGATTGAAGATCAGATCAGCGCCACATTTACCGAGCCCATAGAGCGACTGCGGGCGTCCGTCCAGCACGTGATACGAAGGCTCATGCTCGAGCTTGGTGAGCGCGTCAAAAATTTCTTCCCGGTCTTCCTTTACCTTTCGCTTTCGGCCCGTCTCGGCTGCATCTGCCTCAGGAGTCTCTTCCTCGCCCCAGACGTCATACAGCACAACGACTTTCAGTTTGTCTCCCATTCAGCCTCCACGCGCTACGCTTGAAAAGACTTGTTCCGCGCCAGATGATTCATCACCAGCGTGGTAACGAACACGGTAATTTCGGAAAGATGTCCGGCCTCTCTCTTGGTGTCAATCAGCAGCCCGAGTTCAGCGCTTCTTTTCTCAATCGACTCCATCAGTCGCCGCGCAGCCGGCCGCGCCAGTGCCGTCCAGCTTGCGAGCTGGTCCACAATTGATTTGCGGTTCTTCTGCAGGAAAGCTGCTGCGGGTTGCGCCGTCTTGCTCTTCTTCGAAGCGTTGAAAATCGTCACTAGATCGCTGTCCTGCGTGACTTCCAGAAGCGGGACCTGCTCAGTCGAGCTGTGATAAAACTCCGCTACCGTCATTTCCATATCGGCCACGGTTATGTCAGTCCGCCCACGCTTGCGCAGGGCATCGATATTCCCCAAGTCTCGCGCAATTCGTTCCATGTAGCGAAGCTTCGCCATCGCACCCCAGCCGCGATACTTCTTTCGCCAGCCGGAACGCGGCGTCATCCATACAGCAAAAGTTTCCGCGAAATCTTCGTCGGGATGCTTCTGCGCGTACCATCCAGGCAAGTAACGCACATAGTCCTTCGAAAACAATACCGGACGGTAGTTCTCGCGATACGGACGCCGATAGGGTCCAAACAATTGTTTCCACTCCGGCGTGCGATGCAACTTGTACGCGTAATTGAACGCGTGCCCGGCCTCGTGTCGTAGATACATCATGATCTCGCGGTTGTCTTCCAGGTCGTTATTCTCTCTTTCAATTTGCCCGAGATCAGGGCGGGCTAGGTAGAACGGAATCCCGATCACCGGCTCGCCCGAGGGGCATCCCCACTCGTCGGTCAGATAACATGTGGGCCGGAACTTCATGATCTTCTTCTGCTCCAGCTCGCGATACAGCTGCTGCACAAATTTCTCGACTGTGGATCCCTCGATGGTCAGGCCGAGATCGCAAATCCTGGTGTCCAGGACTTGCGGCGCCTCAGGACGCGGCTGTTCGACGGAATCCATCTGCTCTGATCAGTGTATTAAAAGGTTAACGTCTGCGACAGTGAGGAGGGATGTGCGCACCGCAGGCCAGTGACCATTATCAAAGAAGGCGAGCCAGGGAACGAAGATGACCTTGGACCAGCGACTCGAGTTACAAACTGGCCAGCCGCTGCGGCGCACGATTCGCTTTCCAATCAAGGATCAGCCGACGAAATTGGTTAAGTTCCCAATGCCATCGATGACAATTTGGATTTCGTCGCCATGATGCAGCGTAAACGAATCCGGAGGCACAATGCCGGTTCCGGTCAACAGAAAGCACCCGTTGGGGAATGAATTGTCGCAATAAAGATAATGAACTAAAGTATCCGGCTCTCGTTTTAGTTCCTTCAGCGTCGTTGAGCCGCAGAAGGCCGATTTGCCACCGCGCAAGATGTCCATTTGGATCTCGGTAGAGCGGGGCAACGGTTCCGACGAAACCAGAATTCCCGGGCCGAGTGCGCAGCTCCGGTCGTAAACCTTCGCCTGTGGCAGGTATAGAGGATTCTCACCCTCGATATCGCGCGAACTCATGTCGTTGCCGATGGTGTATCCCAATATTTTCCCGCTAGGGCTGACCAGCAGCGCGAGTTCAGGTTCCGGGACCGACCAGTTCGCATCCTGGCGAATAGCCACTTTGCCTTTATGCCCGACCACGCGATGGGGTGTCGCTTTGAAGAAGAGCTCGGGGCGTTCGGCGTTATAGACGCGGTCGTAGAAGTTTCCACCACCGGCGGATTCCGATTCCTCCAGGCGCGCGTCGCGGCTGCGATGATAGGTCACGCCTGCAGCCCACACTTCTTGCTGGCCGATGGGAGCTAGCACACACTCTTGAAGGTTCAACGATTCTGGATTCAATCTGGACAGACTAGGAACGGAAGCCCGCAAGTATTCCTCCAGGTCGTTGCGAGCGACCAGGTCATCCCACGAGAAATCCGCAGCGGAGTACCACTGGTCCTGATGTTCGAGGATGCACCCCAGCTTTGTCCGGTAAAGTTTCATTTCGAAGACACGATTTCGAACACGATCGCAATCACGTCCTTCACGCGGACCGCGCCGCCGGCAATTTTCACAGGCGTGATGCCAAAGTCGGTTTGCTTCAGAGTAACTTTGCCGGCGTAGTGTCCTTCAGAGAATGAGACGGGGAGCTCGACCGGTCTGGTGACGCCGTGCAGCGTGAGATTGCCGTGCACCAGGTAACGCCTGGGATCGCTAGTTTCGACCGAGGTTGATGAGAACACGATTTCCGGGAAGTGTCCGACGTCAAGCACTTTGTCGCTCTTCATGGTGCGGTCGATGTCGGCAATTTCGGACTCGCTCACGCCCGGATCAAGAACTTTCATTTCTTGAGAGTGAAATCTTAACTCTACGGTTCGTTTTTGGACGTCGAGATGTCCGGAAGCGAGCGGGGCGGCAATGGTGTGGTTGTGCGCGAATGCCGAGAAGAGTCCTGACTTCTCCACACGTACGGTAATCTTGGAACTGGCGGTATCAATGTCCGCAGCTCTGGCCATGCTAATGCCGACCAGCAGCAGAGCGACCCCTAGCAAATTGTTCATTCGCCCCTTTCAGCGATAGACAATTCTTAATGATGAAAGTATATGGCTTTCGGCACGCCGCTCTTGTCAAGAAATCGTCACGGTTTGCGAAGGCCTCGTGAGGCTTGTTTTCTCCGTGGGTTACCTCGGTCAAGCGGTCTTATTTAAAACCTTATGCTCCACATTGCAGGACGACCACGAGCCAAGTTGCAGGGAAACTCTCCGCCAGTTTTGGCCATCGAACCTTCGCCCTTCCAGGGTCTGAGGTTGATGATGGCAACCAATCCGAAGCTGCCCGACTATCCTGACATCCCGCCTCGCAGGGCGGAGCATGATTATGCTAAGGTCCAGTTGATTCGCCAGGGTAAATTCCCGTGGCCGATTTTGGCTTTGATAATAGGCGCGGTTCTGCTGATCGTCATCATTGCGGTCTTGCCTCGGGCGCCGCATTTCACGCCGCCACCAACCGCCGCGGAAGTGCCGCCGCAGCCTACAGCAGAGCAGATTCAGTTCACGAATTTGAAAATCGCGCCAGCGCCATCCGGCGACGCGTTGTATCTGACGGCACTGCTGCGCAACACCGGGAATTCGGCAATCACAGGAGCCCAGGTGCAGGCCGAGTTCCTCGGCAGAAATGGTCCCGTGCTGGCGACCGTGACGAGGCCAATTGAGGGGATGGCGAACGGAACGGGCTCGCAAGATCTGACTCAGGCACCAATCAATCCCAACGAAGCGCGCCCAGTGCGAATTTACTTCGAGCACACGCCGAAAGGATGGAACCATCAACTGCCGGAGCTGACGGTGACAACGGTGACGGGAACAACGCCGTAGGCAGAGCGCTTCGGGCTCTGGGTTTTGGGAAAGAAACGGCGAGTTTCTGACTGAGTTGAGAGTGGGGATGTTGCGATCTGCCCGTTTCGTGACCTGACTATTTGAAGTGCAGTGCTGCTTCTTCCTTCTTGCGCGTCGCGGCTGACTTTGGATCTTGCGCCTTCGGAAGGCCATACTTCGGCTTGATCAGGTGGCATCCGTCTTCGCAATAAACTCCGCCCTCAGCAGTCTCGGGCGCCGGCATCGGTGAGTTCACCGCAATTTCACGTTCCTGCTCCAGATAGGCCTCGACGTCTGCGATCAGCTTCTGATGTTCCTGCGGCGAGAGCCACTTCTTCACCTTCACTAGATAATTCTCAAAGCGCGCAATGGGATCGCGTTTGCGCCAGTACTCAAACATAGGCTTTGGGACGTAATCCGCCGCGTCGTGGATGGCGTGGCCTTTCATGCGCATCATTTTGGCCTCAATCAGAGTGGCGCCTTCGCCGCTATGGGCGCGCTCTACGGCGTCGCGCGCGGCATCGTAAACCTGACAGGGGTCGGTCCCGTCCACAATGACGCCAGGAATTCCGTACGCGATGGCGCGCTCGGCGAGGTCTTGCACGCGATACTGCATTTCCGACGGGGTTGAGTATGCCCAGAGATTGCTCTCAACGAAAAGTGCCAGCCCGAGCTTCTGCACCGCAGCGAGGTTGATACCTTCGTAAGTCACGCCGGTTGATTGGCCGCCGTCGCCGATATAGGTCATTACGGCGACGTTTTTTCCTTGCAGCCGCGCACCCAGTGCAACTCCCGCCATCACCGGAATCAGATCGCCGAGCATTGAGATCGGCGAAACCACATTGCGTTTGTAAATGTCGCCGAAGTGCGAAGTTCCGTCGCGGCCTTTGGTCGGGGAATCGGCCTTGGCCATGTACTGCATCATCATGTCGCGTGGTTCGAAACCACGGACGAGCAGCGATCCCTGATTGCGGATCATCGGTGCGAGCCAGTCGTCTTTGCCGAGCGCGTAGGCCGACGCACAAGAGCAGGCTTCCTGGCCCAGTCCGAAATAAACTCCGCCCACGACTTTCCCCTGCTTGTACAAATTCTCAAGCGCCTGTTCCATTTTCCGATTTAGGACCATCCAGCGATAAATCTCGATGCACTGCTGCTTGTTGAGATACTTCGAATCGCGGATGGGCGGGACCTGGGCATTCAGGTCACCTGAGATTTCATAACAGCACTCTTCCTCCTTGCCCTTGCGGGTTTGGCGAACCGTAAAGTTGGGTTTCTCTAGGCGGTAGTCAGCGATTTCATACGTCCGCTTCTGAGGGAGCAACCCGCCGCTTTTGGCTCCGTTGCTGGAACTGGAGCGTGGCTTGACTTTTGAGAGGACTTTCGGCGGTTTCTTTTTCATCGGCAGAAGATTGCAAACAAGTAATCGTACTCCCTGGCGTGATTGTCGAGCAAAGCGTTGTGGACTTCACGCTCGCCAGCTTCACTCGGAACGTACTAAGTGTGATTAGCTCAGACCCA
>WNGK01004563.1_pt1 | contig 14771 bp, 13 predicted proteins | sample 5400601 | NCBI WGS metagenome assembly WNGK01 (sample SAMN13153376, study PRJNA577476) | soil metagenome | isolation source: 60 cm soil or saprolite under Garry oak tree replicate 1 | place: USA:California | collected 2016-06-15 | reverse complement strand
ACTTCGAACAATGCCTTCACGTCGGCCACGGTGCGAGCCATGGGACCAACCACGCCCAGCAGTGCAAACGGCCCGCCCGACGCGGGAAAGTGCCCAGTCGCCGGAATGCGTCCCGGCGTGGGTTTGAGCCCGCAGATGCCGCTGAAATGTGCGGGCACTCGAATCGAGCCGCCGCCGTCGCTGCCCACGCCACCGGCCGACATCCCCGCCGCGATCGCCGCCGCTTCGCCGCCGCTGGAACCTCCGGGCGTGCGTTCGATATCCCACGGACTGTTGGTGCGGCCATACAAACGATTGTCCGTCTCCCACGCCATCAGGAGTTCCGGCGTGTTGGTTACGCCCAGCACAACCGCACCCGCATTGCGCAGGCGGGCGACCAGGGGCGCGTCCTGCGTCGCAATGTTTCCAGCGTGCAAACGGGTGCCAGCTTCGCACCGCAGGCCCGCGACGTCCAGTGAACTCTTGATGCTGATAGGAACGCCGTGGAGTGGTCCCAGAGATTTTCCACTCATCACCGCGGCTTCGGCGGCCCGAGCTTCGCGGCGAACTCGGTCGGCATCTACGTGGACGAACGCGTTCAACTTTGGATTCAGGCGTTCAATTTTCGCCAGATGGGCCTCGGCAAGTTCCACGGGAGAGATCTTCTTCCCACGGATTAGCTGAGCCATGGCAACGGCGGGAAGGAAAGTAAGGTTACCCATGTAGCGGTTCGTCTCCCTGAGCAGAACGGCGAGTCTAGCATGCTGCGACAGGTCGCGGATTTTGGATTTCAGATTTCAGACTTGCGGTTCTTGGCTTCGCTTCGGCGACGACTTTGGGACTACTGAGGTCCGACGCCTGAGGTCTGACGCCCGATCTCCGCCATCGCGCGGTCAATCGCCAGTTTTTCTTCGCTAGTCAGCGGACGATAGGCTCCCTTCGCCAGTTTTCCCAGTTCCAGTGGACCGATGCTGACTCTCACCAGTCTGACCACTTCGATGCCGAGTGCTGACAGCATGCGTCGTATCTGCCGGTTCTTGCCTTCGTCGAGGACGATCTCAAGCCAGCAGTTTGTCTCTCCCGCACGCAACAGCCGAACTTGTGTCGCGCGCAGGATCTCCCCGTCCCCACTCGTCACGCCGCTTACAATCGCCTGCAACAGCCGGGCATCGGCTACCGCGCCGATTTGCACGTGATAGGTCTTCTCGAAATGCGTCTCAGGTGCGGCGATGCGTGCGCCCCACTCGGAATCGTTGGTCAACAGGAGTAGTCCTTCGCTCGCCTTATCCAATCGCCCAACGGGAGCAACCCACGGCAGCGATTCCTCTACCCCGCTCAGCACGGCATACACGGTCTCGCGGCCCTTTTCGTCGGACGCCGTAGTCACCAGTCCCCGCGGCTTGTTCATCATGAGATAAACCTTCTGCTGCAAATCAATCGCATGACCATCCACGACAATGCGATCTTTCTCCAACCGGACCGGTGTCTCTGGATCGCGCCGGACACCTTCGTTCAAGCGCACCCGCCCGGCACGAATCAACGCCGTAGCCCGCGAGCGCGAGCAGTAGCCCAGCTTCGACAGAGCACGAGCCAGGCCGATTTTCCGAGTGGGCTGCTGCTGTTTCATCGAGTTGATGCTAACTGAAGTGCGATGAATCCAGAAGGAGTCAGCCGTCGGACCGTGGACCGTAGCCTTAAACTTGATCCCCGAGAGAACGTTCCCAGCTGCTTGATCCCGAAATGTGATATCCGAGGTATAAGGTCGCAGTCCGAGGTCTGAGGTTCCCGTTCCATGCACAATCCCACGGCACTTGGTAGGATGTTCATCGCCAGATGAAAGGAGCTCTCATGGCCCACCAGCATCCTCCCCGCTTTCTGAAGATTGTGGACGACGCGAAGACGCGCGTGCATGAGACCGACGTTGACGCCGTGAAAACCAGAATGGACCGGGGCGACAAGTTCCTGATCGTAGACGTTCGCGAGGAGAGCGAATTCGCCAAGGACCATCTTCCTGGCGCGATTCATCTGGGCAAGGGCATCATCGAACGCGACATCGAAGCGCGGGTGCCCCAACTCGACACGGAGATGATCCTTTACTGCGGCGGTGGTTTTCGCTCAGCATTAGCCGCCGACAACCTGCAAAAGATGGGCTACACGAATGTGATTTCGATGGACGGCGGCATCCGCGACTGGCGCGAGAAAAGGTATCCGCTGAGCAAGGGGTGAGAACAGTTCTCAGTTCTCAGTTCTCAGTTCTCAGTTCTCAGTTCTCAGTTCTCAGTTCTCAGTTCTCAGTTGTTGGTTGTTGGTTGTCGCTTTGATCACTTATGAATGGTCGCATCTTCTTCTGGTCGCTCACGTCGGCACTCGCCGGATTTCTTTTCGGCTTCGACACTGTGGTTATTTCCGGCGCCGAAAAAACAATTCAGACGCTTTGGGGACTGAGTCCCGGGCTGCACGGCATTGCCATGGCGTCGGCCCTTTACGGCACCGTCGTTGGTTCCCTGCTCGGCGGATGGCCTGCGGACCGGTTCGGTCGCAAAGCCACGCTGCTTTGGATCGGCATTCTTTACTTTGTCGGTGCGGTGGGCTCAGGTCTGGCGCCAAATGTTGCCACGTTCATCATCGCCCGCGTTATCGGCGGGTTGGGCATCGGCATCTCGACCGTAGTTGCCCCCATGTACATCTCAGAGATTGCGCCGCCGAAGCATCGCGGACGCCTTGCCGGCATGTTTCAGTTCAACATTGTTTTCGGCATCCTGATCGCCTACGTCTCAAACGCGCTGCTCGCCGGCGTCGGCGAAAACGGCTGGCGCTGGATGCTGGGCGTGGCCGCGTTTCCGTCGTTGCTGTACGCGGTCTTCTGCTTCGGTCTTCCTGAGAGTCCACGCTGGCTGTTGAGCAGGAAAGGCGACCGAGAGTCCGGTATGCGAGTCCTGCAACGGATCGAACCTGAAGCTTCTAACGCAGAAATCTCAGCCGAGGCGGACGTGATTATCGCTGCATCTTCAGAGCAGGCATCGTCAGGACATTTCTGGACGAAGCGGCTCAGCAAGCCGATCCTGCTCGCCATCTTGATTGCCTTCTTCAATCAACTCTCGGGCATCAATGCGATTCTGTACTTCGCGCCCCGCATTTTTGAACTTACAGGCCTCGCCGCAAAAGCTGCCCTGCTGCAATCCATCGGCATCGGCTTCACGAATCTCGTTTTCACCTTTGTCGGCCTCTGGCTGATTGACCGGTTGGGCCGTCGTACACTGCTTTATATTGGCTCGTTCGGCTACATCACTTCTCTCGGCCTTGTCGCCTGGGCTTTCTTTACCAATCATCTCTCCATCGTGCCGGTATGCATCTTCGCATTCATCGCTGCCCATGCTATCGGCCAGGGCGCGGTCATTTGGGTTTTTATCTCCGAGATATTTCCCAATCGTCATCGAGCGGAAGGTCAGACCCTTGGCAGCTTCACGCATTGGATCTTCGCCGCCTTGCTCACGACTTTCTTCCCGAGGATGGTCGCCTCCTTCCCGCCCGGTTACGTTTTCTCGTTCTTTGCCGGAATGATGGTTCTTCAACTCGCTTGGGTGAAGACAATGGTCCCGGAGACCAAGGGCGTTCCGCTGGAGCAGATCCAGAAGCAACTAGGCATCGAATAGGATTAATCAGTCAACGATGACTCAGAGCAATCCCAAAGTCCTGGTTGAGGTCTGCGTCGATTCCGTCGCCTCCGTGGTCGCGGCACAGCGCGGCGGAGCCGCGCGCGTGGAACTTTGCGGCAGCCTCATCGAAGGCGGAATCACTCCTAGTGCCGGACTCATTGAAGTAACGCGGACCGCGGTTTCAGTGGATTTCCACGTCATGATCCGCCCACGCGGCGGCGATTTCTATTACGAGGCGGATGAGTTCGAAACCATGCGGCGCGACATCGCGCTTGCCAAGCGGCTAGGAGCCAACGGAGTCGTTTTCGGCATCTTGGACGTGAATGGAAATGTTGATATCGCCCGCACGCGGCAGTTAGCGGACGAGGCGCGTCCTCTCGCCGTCACGTTCCACCGCGCATTCGACATGACTGCCGACCTGTTTCGCGCGCTCGACGACGTTTGCGCCGCAGGTGTGGACCGCGTGCTCACTTCTGGAGGCGCACCCACTTCCCTGCAGGGACAAGACACGATCCTGCAGCTGGTGAAGAGGGCTCAAGGCAGCATCGTCATCATGCCCGGGAGCGGAATCAGGTTAGAGAACGCCCGCAGTCTCGTCGACCACACCGGCGTCGCAGAAATTCACGTTGGATTGAGGAGTTCACTCCCCAGTCCCATGCTGTACCGCAATCCGCGAATCTCGATGGGATCTGTGGAAGGCCGCGAGTACCAGCATTTTGTAGTGCTCGAAGAGCGAGTCAGAAGATTGTGCAGCGCGTTAGCGAACGCAGGCTGAGCATCTCTTTGACGGCTGCGTCGTCAACTGATGCCGTAGATATTCAAATAACCCTGCGTGGTGCTCGTTCCACCGGTGGTCCCGATGTACACTCTTCCGTTTGCCACGCTCGGGACAACGAACTTCACCGCGACGCCAGCTGGGACGTCCTTTGCAGGGGCTACTACCGTGCAGGCGGTCTTTGCCGCGAACTGATTTGTGGTATAGAGGCAGCTCAAGGTGGTGGCATCAAAAGCCCAAAGGGAGGCGGGGCCTCCGCTGGCAGCTCTGCGCGTATCCACTGCCCAGACGATCGCCTGAGACGACGTGGCGCTGGTAGCCGAGACAGTGGGAGTGGGTCCAGGCCAGCCGAATGCATAGGACGTTACGGCGGTCGGCGCCGTGCAGAATCCAGCGACGGCTCCGCTATTGGTGCAAGCGCTTCCAGTGGGATAGAACTGGAACTGCATAAGAGGAAGATTCGTGCCGCCGAAATAAGCGTAGCCCGTCGATCCTCCCCCGCCCGATGTGGTGGACCACCAGGCCCCACCACCCGTTACCCCGCATTCCGCGGCGGTGTTGTAGCAGAGCACTTGTTTCAGTCCCTGCACGGTTGAGTCCGAGACGCCGTTCCCGGTGTAACCGCCCAGTGCGCCAACCGGAGAGGTCTGCGCCACAAAAATCGTTCCCTCTTTCCCGGCTTGGATCAACAAGTTTTGCGGGTTCCCGCCTGGCTGGACGGGCAAAAGCATGACTCCGCCGGAACCAACGTCGTAGTTGTCGGTATTCCGCTTGACCCAGTCGTAAGCGGTAAAAAAATCCGACACCGCAAATGTATTGCCCGACTGTTGCATTTCCAGGATGGAGTTGCCGTAGTCGCACGGCGTGGTAGAGCACAATGTAGGCGCATCGTTGGGAGGGGTACTCACCTTGACGCTGGAGTCGCCGTTCCCCGTGGTGAGGAAAATGTGTCCGCTGCTATCCGCGGCAGGGCCGGCGCCGCCCCCCAAATTCCACCCTCATAACTGTGTTTTGCCGGGACGGCTGCCCAGATGGCGGTTTGCGTCAGCGCACTCTGCGCCGAGTTCAGCTGATAGGACATCACCCAGCCGTTGTAGGGAAAATTCACGTGGTCGCAGTTACTGCCCCAGGCAACGACAAGCTGCGGATTCTGTCCGCTGACCGGAACTGCGAGCAGCGCGGCTCGCTGATTCTGCGTCAACGAATATGGCGCAGTCGTTCCGACCACTCCCTGGGTGAACGTGATGTGGTTGAAGGTTCCGCCGATGTCGATGGATGCATAGGGCTGGCTCGCACTCACTCCATTTCCGCCGTTGATCACGCTCAACGCAAACAGGGTTTGCTTGTAGCTATACGGCGTTGTCGTAGTTTTCAATTTGGCAACGACATAGAGAACTCCGCTGGTGATGGCCTGCCCGCCCTGGTTGCCGCTGATGTCAATCACCGGCGTGCCAGTGACCCCGATGTAGCCGGGAGGAGGCAGAATATTGGAACACTTCAAGTCCGAACCTACCAGAGGGATATAGCCGCTAGGTGCGAGATTGGTGGACCATAGAATTTTTCCTGTAGAGCCATCAATCGCGTACACCCAATCCTGCTCCGTTGCGATATATACCACATCGGCGTAGGTGATGCCATTGATGGTTACGTTGGGAAGCACCAGAGGCTGGGCGTATACTGCGCCGTTCACGGCCACGGAGTGCTGCTTATGAAACTTCGGGCTTGTGGTCGCAGTAATTGCCGCTTGCGTCAGAGCGGGCTCGTTGGGATTGAAACCGAGGCGGCTCACTCCACCCTGATACGTCGTGAGGCAGACGCTGTTGCCCGAAGTTGTAGGACAGCCGGGATCCTGAGCCAGAGTTGTAACTGCGACTAAGCATGGGCCAAACAAGACAAGCAAAAGGTGGGTAATCTTAGGTGCGGCAAGACTGCGTTGCAACTCTGCCTCCAAGGGGGGAAGCCCAGAAGACTTTACACTCCTCTCAATCCACCGGTCAAGGATGAAAACCTGGGAGTGATGCAGAACTGGCCACGACTGGCTCTCGGCTATGGAGCGCGGGCGATGTGTTTGCCTCCACAAAAAGACAGAGGTAGAATCGCTGCCGCCAGTCGTTAGCGATTGGCAGTGGCTGAGGAGAGTTGCATGGCAATCACGGCTATTGTAGATCCCGACGACCTGAGCTGGGACGATTTCGACGTGACTCCAGATCGCATTCGGGATCCCGGCGACGGGACTTTGGTTGACGCGTTCACGCGATTCAACTTTGACTTCCCCGATCTGCCGGCCCGGAAGATTGGCCGCGAGTTTGCCCTTTCAGACCCCAACGTGATCACCATCTCTCCCAACGCTCAGGTCTTCGCCAATGTGCTGCAAACGGACGAACTGCTTTCCCATGAACAGCTGCACTATGACATCGGCTTTGTCACAGCGCGGGCGCTGGCGCGGGAATTGACCCGCATGCGGGCGCCGAATCTTGCCGCTCTTAGAGCGGCCCTTCGAGACTCCTTCAACCTGCACTTCAAAACGCGCGCCGGTCTAATCCAACACCGGTATGACAAGGACACCAGCCACGGGACAATCGCTCACTATCAGAAAATATGGAAGGACAGCATGGCCGGCTGCCTGGCCAACGAGCGAGCCGACCACCTGCTCGGATGGTGGCTGTGAAGGCCCTGAGCGCATTCAGGGAATTCGGCACGTTAGCTACCCTACAACTGCAGAAGGCATCGCTTTACTTCCAGCAGGCAATAACTATCGCCGTCACAGTTGACGAAATCAGGCCATAGATAGGATGAGGTCGATCCCCGATCACGGATGGCGCTAAGCTACCGGTGATCAACGCACTCTAAGGTGCAATCACAGTGGACAAGGAGATCGACCTTGAAGAAGTATATCAATTCTCCCGAAGAGTGAACCGACATCGAAGCGGGCGAGGTCACGGTAGAAGGTCGGTCTCCGGTGGGATGCTTTGCCCAGTTGCACGTGATCGCGTCGGTTCAGCCGTACCACGCGATTGACGATGGCCGTTTTGCGGAGAGCCACATCGGACATGATCGCGCCAGTCGTACCTATCCCTTCCGCACATTTCTGGACTATGGCGTTCGTCTGGCTTTTGGCACCGACTGGGACGTAGCCCCGCTGGACCCCATGCTCGGAGTCTATGCCGCCGTTACTCGCGCAACACTGGACGGGAAGAATCCCAATGGCTGGTTTCCGGAGCAGAAGCTCACCGTTGCGGAAGCCGTCGACGCCTATACGATGGGCTCAGCTTATGCCGAATTTCAAGAAAAGGAAAAAGGTTCAATCACTCCCGGCAAACTGGCTGATATGGTCCTTCTCAGCGACGACATCTTCTTGATTGATCCCGCGAGAATCCGTGATACTAAGGTTCTTAAAACGATTGTCGGTGGAAAACTCGTGTGGGACGCAAGCGCGGCACCCTACCGGGGGTCAAGATAGCACCGAGAAATCGTTGCCGATGCCTCAACTCCCTTCGGGATTCTTCCTCGGTCCGATCCACCACCTGACCGGACGCTATTTAGAGACCCCTGTTGCTCTCTGTTGCAAAATCGCCTCTCTGACAATGTCGGCGGTGTCAAGCATTTTTCGAGCGTACAAATCCGTGCACTCGGAAGAGAGCACGGTCCGTATCGCTTCTTCGATCTCTGTTTTCTGCACCCGCCGCGCCAGCCCGAAGTCCGCACCTTCACCCGCCCGTCCGCCGTGATCATCACAGTGGCGGTTTTGAAATCACGGTGCACAATGCCGAGTTCATGGGCATAAGCCAGACTGTCTGCGATCTGCTCCCCATAGCGCACGACCATTTCCACCGGAAGTCCATCGTGCGGGACCTGCTGGCTCAGCGGACGGACTTCAACGTATTCCATCGCCACATATGTCTGGTCTGGCCACGAACCCGCGAAACTGATCTCCGCTACGCCCTGATTGCTTTTTGCAGAACTTCGCGTAGACGCTTTGCAACTATCATGTCTTCCCCGGGCTGCAACATCCAAACACCAACGACGATCGTGTTGGGTCCGCCCGGTAACCCAGCGCTAGCGGGGGCTCCGCCGGTGGATGGATTCAGTTCAATTCGCGGATTGCCTTTCCGCATCTCTTGCATGACTGCCGCGCTTGTGATCTTGACTCGATTCTGGTCGTAGGTAATGAGCAGGTGCGGAACATGATTCGCAACTTCAGGAATAAAAATCTGAGTCTGAACTGTTGGAATCGCGGTCAGGTGCTTTGCAATACGGTCAGCCCGCTGCCGGCACTGTGCTTCGATAGCCGCATCATCCTGCTTAAGGAACCAGTCCACGGCAGCGACCAGACCTACGATTTCCTCTTTGGCTACCTTCATCCCGCGCCCAATTGTGTTTGAGTTTGGGGAATTGTTTTTCTTGGCCGCGTCGATCAGGTCCTTTCTGCCCAACAACAAGCCTGTACACTGCGGCCCGCGAAGGCCTTTTCCTCCAGAAAACGTCACAAGATCGAAGCCCATCTGAGTGTAGTGCCATAGATTGGAAATCGGCGGGACATCAGCAGCAGCGTCGTTGAAGCAGGGCACTCCATGCTTGTGGGCCACTCGCACCCAATCTTCGCGACTGATGGTTCCGGAGCCTGCGTTAAAAAAATGGGCCATCACTGTACGCTCAGTGAACGCTTGTTCGTATTGCTCAAGAGTCTCCACCTCCACAAAGAGAATGCCGCAATTGCGGAGGGCATGGTCATATCCGTAGCGATGAGTTTTTTGAACGATCACTTCATTCTTAAGCCCGGACATATCCGTTGGAATGTCTAGAACGGGCTGCTCATTTCCCATGGTGATGCATGCTGCCGTTCCCACCACGAGCGCCGCGGCAGCGCCGGCAGTAACGAGAGCGGCCTCACATCGAAGTCGCTTCGCCAGATACGCACCTGACGCTTCGATGAGTTCATTGAGATTTACGGGTTGTCGCGCAGCGAGTTCGATAGCCGCCCGTACCTCGTCTCGCATCGTGGAAGCCGAAAGGACGGTATAGGTGCCGGCCGCGTTGATGAACGGAGTCACCCCGAGCCTCTGGTAATAGTCCACGGCTTTGGGCGCCGATTTGGCCGAACCCTGAGCCTCTAGATTTGGAATTCCAGAAAGTGCTGCGCTTCCCGCGAGAACCGCTTGTGCTCCGTTGCGCAGGAGCTTTCGCCGACTCATCTGTCGCATAATTAGACCCTTTCAACAACAACTGGCGTTACAGAGTTCAGTCCCGTGGATAATCGTCTGCTCTCGCCGGCAATGACTCACCGCGATCCGGAATCGTGAAATACTGCGGACGCGCTTTTTCCCATTCGACCATGCTGAGACCGGTAGGATCGTACACAATACGCCCCGCGCGGACCGTCATGCGGGCCAACAATCGTACGTTGCCATCCATTTTGGCGACGCCGCTATCGATGTAGCCGAAGCGACCTTTTATCAGTTCTAGAACCGCAATATCAGCATCCTTGCCTACCGATAGCGTTCCCAGTTCCGGCCGGTGAATCTCGCTCGCCGGATTCACCGTGGAGCGGCGAATGACATCGTCCAGAGGCACGCCCATCGCCAGGAATTTCGACATCACATTGTTCATGCTGACGACAGTGTAATTGCCGGTATGCAAGTCAGTAGAGATGGAATCAGGAATAAATCCCTGCTTCTCAGCGCGCACCGCATTGCGAAACCAGAAGCTGCCGCTTCCATGGCCCACATCAAAAATGACGCCGCGGGTGCGAGCCTGCTCCAGGGCGGGATTGATTTTTCCATCGGGAAGAATAATGGGAAATTGTTGAGCGAACACGTGAGTGTGAATGTCGCCCGGTCGCATCTTTTTCAGGATCAGGTCCTCGTAAGTTCTCTCCGGTCGCGGCCAGAAATCAAACATGACGGGAACATTCGCGAGCGTGCCGCATTCAATGGCGCGGTCAACCGCAGCCCAGGGGACGTGCTCCGCATCCCACGTCTCCTTCGTCCAGTAGTGGGCGGTTTTTACTCCGACGATGAGGTCCGGGTATCTTTTGATGGTGGCGGCGCAAAGCTTGGAGTCCATCTGGTCCAGGCTCTGCTCGAGTCCGCCGCCCATGCCATTCGCCACGACGTTCAGAAAAGCGAGCACTCGCACTTTCGCTCGATCAATGACTTCTTCTTTTTCCATTAGAAATGTCTCGGCGCCCGCAGTGCCTGCATCCACGATCGTAGTCACTCCTGACTGCAATGCTAGATCTGCTGGAATTCCCAGGGGCAGAGCATGCGCTCTCGCTTCAGGAGCGAACCAGTTCAGTGGCGCGCCTCCGTGGCCAACATGGTAGTGAATATCGATGAGCCCAGGCGTTACATAGAACTTTGATACGTCCACAACCTTGCCCGCCAGCTCGGCCGGAATGCTTTTTTCAACGGCAGCAATTTTGCCCTGGAAAACAGCAACATCTCGTATCTCATCGATATGATTGGCCGGATCAATCATATGACCGCCCTTTAACAGCAAGTCATAGCGAGGTGATTGGGCAAATGACACGAAAGGAATTCCGAGGAAGACTGCGATCACCGTAACTACCGCGGCTGGCATCTTGATCCGGTTCTGCATAGGCCTCTCAGTTTGTCGAAGCGAAAGTGTACCCAGTGGAAATGAGATTATCACCATTGCTGCTGACTCAAGGTCAGGCAAGTTGTAAGAAGATCGCCGCTAGCGTAATCTGATCGCTCTTTGTTCTTCATTTGACTGGATTAGACCCGGATCAGGGAACCGACTTATGGATCGCCGTACTTTCGTCAAGGCCGGTTGCATTGGAAGCGCCTCGCTGCTCATGCAGGGGCTGGATCCGATGATGCGGGCAGAGTCGGCCCCGATTGCGGTGCCGCCCATCGAACTCCGCGGGCTTGCCGACTACAAACCGTCGCCGCTGGGCATGCCGGGGCTGTTCCCAGCCCGAGTCATCGAGATCCGCGAGGCGAACGCCATCGTACGCAACCGTGTTTCGCAGTCCATTGTGGGTCGTATGCTTGAGCGGGCAATGAAAGAGCTGACCGGAGAGAAGTCCGCGCGCGAGGCATGGGCGAAGTTTATTCAGCCGAGCGATGTGATCGGAATCAAGATCAATCCATCGGGAGCACCGGCGTGTTGTTCGTCCCCCGAGATTGTACGCGAGATCATCAGCTCGGTTCAGTCGCTCGGAGTTCCTGCACGAAACATCGTTGTGTACGACCGGTACTCCTACGAGATCGACGTCGGCAGCTATCAAGCACTGCTGCCTGCAGAGGTTCGAATCGTGGGCATTCAGGAGGCTTTCGCGAGCGGCGGTGGTTACGAATCGAATGTTTATTGTGATGCGACTTTTTTTGGAGAGTGGGAAACCCGCTCGTATATGGCGAGTATTGTGGTTCACGAGGTAAACAAGATTATCAACCTGCCGACGATGAAGGACCACTCGGCTTCCGGTGTCACTGGAGCTCTCAAGAATCTCGCTTACGGCACGTTCAACAATGTAGCACGTACCCATCGTCCACCCTATTCTTTCACGAACCCATTAATCGGGCTGATGTGCACTGTCGAACCCTTACGGTCAAAATCTGTGCTGCATATCATGGACGGCATGCGGCAAGTGTGGCACGGCGGTCCGCTGACCCAAGTCCAGGACTTCATCGATCAACCCGGAGTTCTCCTGGTGGCGACGGATCCGGTCGCGATGGACACTATCGAGCTGGAGGCGATTGAAAAGACACGGCGGGACCGGGGCGCGCCTTCGTTGTGGCAGCACGATTCAAAGAGCATTACTGCGGACAATGATGAATTCCATCGCGACGCCTCGAAGAATCTGTTCTATCGCCAGCCAGGACACATTGCGGCAGCCGGACACCTCGGGCTTGGTGTCGCCGACCTGAAGCAAATCGATCATCGTGTCCTCTCTGTCTGAATCTTAATGTCTGAATCTTAATGATGAGGGAAACAGTCAATTCCAACGCTGCAGCAGACTGGCCCACACTGCTCAAAGACAACGCCCGCAGCGGGGGCCAGAAGCCATATCCCGCGCGCTCGCCAGAACGGGCAGTATGGCAATTTCGAGCCGGCGGCTCTGTGCGTTCGGCGCCGATTCTCAGAGACGGCAACTTGTACGTCACCTCTGTGGCCGGTGCACTGCACGCCATCGATGTCGTCACAGGCGCTGCAAAGTGGACATTTCAGGCTGGCGGTCAGGTTCATTCCACTCCATCACTGTTTGCAGACCAGGTTCTTTTCGGATGCGACGACGGCGCAGTGTATGCAGTTAATCGCCAGGACGGAACAAAGCTGTGGGAGGTTCCGACCGGAGCTGAGGTTTGGGCATCTCCGGTCATTCGCAACGGCGTTGCCTTTTTCGGAAGTGCGGACACGCGGGTCTATGCGGTCGAAGCGGCGAGCGGGGAGATACGATGGGTTCAGGAGCTGGGGGGGAGAATCTATTCGACGATCTACGCCAGCGAGCGGCAACTGTACCTAGGCTGTGGAGACGGCAAAATATATTGTCTCGACTCCTCATCCGGGAAGATATTGTGGAGTACGTCGACTGGCAACGGCATCGACTCGTCGCCGGCGGTAGTTGATGATCTGGTTCTGATCGGCTCAGAAGATTTTTTCTTCTATGCAATAAGCGCCACGACCGGGCAGGTGCGCTGGAAGTACGAAACAGGATTGGGCATTGCGTCATCGCCCGCCATCTGGAGCGACTTGACGTTTGTCGGTAGTAAAGATGGTTTCCTCTATGCGCTTGAGACTCAAACTGGAAAGCTGCGCTGGAAAACCCCTGTGGGCGAGGTGGTCACTGCGCCTCCGATGGTCGGCGATGGAGTTGTGTGTATCCAGGCGGGAGGTACGTTCGCGTTGGACGCCGCCAGCGGCAAGATTGTATGGAGAGCCGGTCTTGCGGGGGCAATCCAATCTGTTCCTGTGCTGGCGGGCGAGACTATTTATCTGGCGGGCCTGAGTGGTGAGGTTTATGCGCTGCGGTAAACAAAGGGCGGCGGTGCTGGTCATCTTTTTCTTCTCAATCGTTTCGAGCATTCGGAGTTCAGAAAACCAACTTCTTGTTTACAAAAAGAAATACATCATGGGTACAGTCTTCGAGATTGCTGCCTATGACCAAACATCGCAGCATGCGTCGGATGCGCTGGAGAGCGCATTTCAAGAGATTGTTCGGGTCGATACTCTGCTAAGCAACTACAAAACCGACAGCGCTCTGAGCAACCTGAACCGCTCCGCTCATTTTCATCCGGAAAAGGTTCCGTCTGACTTGTACCGCGTAGTCGAGGAGTCCGTGCGGTTTTCCAGGCTGTCGGGTGGCAAATTCGACATTTCCATAGCGCCCTTGGTCGATTTGTGGAAGGCCGCGATCGCTGGTGAAGGTACACCATCGCTTGCCCGGCAACAGGCCGCCAGAGATTGCGTCGGTTACGAGAAGATCGAGTTGACTCCTCCGGATCAGATTACTTTTCACTCCTCATGCATGCAGTTGGACCTAGGCGCCATCGGCAAAGGTTATGCTGTCGACCGGGCCGCGGAAGTCCTACACGCTTCGGGAATTCGCGATGCATTGATTAACGCAGGCGGTAGCACGATCTTAGCGATCGGTTCGCCTCCGGGTCAGACCGCCTGGCTTGTACGCTTGCGAGACCCTTCCCACAAGGTTGATCCACAGGTGATGCTCAAGGATGATAGCGTTTCCACCTCCGAGCAAACGGCGCCATCTTTGCTAGGGGACGATTCATTGGGACATATCATCGATCCGGATACAGGGGGACCGTTAAGAACGGGATTCGCGGTCAGCGTCATTGCTCAAACCGGGACGGCCTCAGACGCACTTTCAACGACCTCACTGCTGCTGGGCCCGGCGAAAGGCAAGGCGTTATTGCATCGTATGCCTGGCATTTCTGCAATTTGGATTTCGCGTGACGCACAGATTGAAACGGTGACGGGCGGACCGCAGATTGTGTTCGGCAGAAAGTTCTAATCTCACAACCTGGATTACAACCGCATGATCGGTCGCAGGATGGTTCTTTGCTTTTTTGTATTGTTCTCCACGGCTGCTTGGAGCAGCGTTTTTGTACGTTGGACTCAACCCGACTTGCCGCCGGCACGCGACTTGGGGATCAGTGATCTCGTGGTCTCCTGGGACGGCAGAACCTCTTCCTTCGTGAAAGTGGCTCAGAAGCAAGGGTATCGAGTGTATGCAGAGGTGCCGTTGCAGCAAGCCGCAACGGCTGCAGAAAGCGCGGGGAAGAAGGGCTTGGCAGGCCTCGTTCTGGATGTTGCCGACTCGGATCGTCCGGCAGCCGAGAGCGCGCTTCAGCGGCTTCGGTCCGCCCATCCCAACCTCA
>WNGK01039962.1_pt1 | contig 14772 bp, 16 predicted proteins | sample 5400601 | NCBI WGS metagenome assembly WNGK01 (sample SAMN13153376, study PRJNA577476) | soil metagenome | isolation source: 60 cm soil or saprolite under Garry oak tree replicate 1 | place: USA:California | collected 2016-06-15 | reverse complement strand
TCAGCACCTGGCTGCTGGCCGAGGTTGTGGCGGCGGCGTGCAGGGTGAGACTGAGCCCAGGCTTGAGGGTTCCGCTGGCCGTATAGAGCGACGAAACTCTTGCGCAGCAGCGCCAGACCCTCGGCTGGTCTTGTCGTCGTTGATCAGCAGTTTCGCTGATCACCAGTCCGCCGCTGGGCAGGCAGCCGAAGGTCTTGGCCACGATCTGCCGGTCCTGGCCGGGCGTGAAGGAGTGCAGGATAAGCGACAACAGGGCGATGTCGTGCCCGGTGGGATAGGAGGCGGGCGCGAAAAGATCACCAGCGGCGGTGGTGATGATGATGATCCGGTCGGACAGCCCGGCGGCCGCGATCTTCGCGGCGGCGAACTCGGTGACATGCTGCAAGTCGAACACTGTGGCGGTCATGCTGGGCAGGAACGGCAGAGTTCGGTGGCGATGGCACCGGAGCCGCCGCCGACGTCCAGCAAGCGGCACCGGGCGCGGATGCGGAGTCATGAAGCCGGCAGACACGGTCACCTGGCCTCCCGGCATTTCGGCATCGCCTTCTGGACGACTCCGGGGGTCACCGAGTGCGCGCGAAACTCAAGCTTCACCTCGTCCAGGTGACCGGCGGCGAGAGCCTCGCGCGTCTTCATGAATCATCGCCTCTACTCCCATAGCCCTTCGCCTTGCCAGCCGCGCACGGTTGGCCTCCAGAATGGCACCACCGTAGGGACGCGGATGTTCAAAATGCAGGCAGGCAAGGCTACGCACGGCCAGCCATGCCCGCACTATCTCCCGGCGGCCCGAGAGCTTAACCAGCAGGTCGTCATCCTGACAACCCCAGCCCACGTAAGCGGTGCAATAGCCGCCGACCTCTTCGAATAGTTCCCTGTCAAGTAGCACGCCACCCCAATGGCAAGGTAAATGAATCCGGCCCTTGCCGGGTATGCCCAACGCGCCTGTCACACTGGGCGGGGCAAGGACTGCGATGTACTCGCCGCGGCCCACGAACTGCTCCTCCGGCATTGGCGTGAGCACGCCGTTTGCATCCGTGGTGACATAGCAAGCATGCTTCGTGTTTGGCGGATGCCAGGTGCGGATATCTGGTCGACTTTCTGCGGAAACCAACCGGAACATCCATGGCTGGGCAACAACCATCCGCTTGGGTCCGCTCGCCAAGCTAAGTGCTCTGCGAAGATAGTCGGGCCGCAACGGAAGGACATCTGCGTCGGAGAGATACAGGAATCTGGACCGCGCCGACTGCGCCCCCAGGTTGCGCAACCGCCCGGCGGACTTCCACGACCGCGGCCCTCGAACAAGGTGCAGCCCACCATTGTCCGAAACATTGTCGGGCGGCCCCACGTCGACTTCACCTGCGGTGGCCACGACTACCTCGCACGGCACATCCTGCTCAAGCCATGCGCGGACGACCGTCCTGAGGGTCTCGAAGCCCCGGTGACTGCCGAATAACGGCAGGATTACGCTCGCCTCTGGCTCCTTAAGTAAGCCAACGTCAGAGGATTGCATCTACGGACTCTCCTATCATTGCTGACACATGCATCTGGTCTGCCCGAGGTGCCGTTTCTCTCATAACGCAGGCGAGCTGAGGAGCTCTCATTTCGCCAGACCCTCCAGGAGCGGTATGATAGCGTCCGCGCTTGTGAGAGCCTCATTAGCTGCGGAGATCTGCCTGGCTGCCCGGCGGTAGGATTGGTCGCCGAGCACGATACCTACCGCATCGCGGATCTGCTCGGATAGTCGCTGGTGAGGGAGAACGGCGCGACCGACTCCAAGGCACTCGCATCGTCGCGCGCAGTACGGCTGATCCCCGGCCATAGGAATCACGACCAGCGGGACGCCTTTGGCCAAGGCTTCCATCGTACTGTTGAACCCCCCATGTGTGACGAAGACATCGCACATTGGGAATAGCAATGGCAGCGGAAGCCAGCGCTCGACGTGGACGTTGGGCGGCTGCTGGCCAAGGCACTCTGGATCCTGATCGAAGCCGACCGCTACGCCGACCTCCACCTTCTCATCACGCAGCTGTTCAATGATCGCACGATAAACGTCGATGAAGCGATGAAATACAGTGCCAAGACTGACCAGGACAAGCGGAAGTGAAATGTCGGACACCCATTCGGGGAGACGCTCTCCATTTTGGAGGCACTCGCCACGGCGCAGGAAGCGGATCGTCGGCGGGAACACTGCCTTTGAGCCATCGAACATCGGCGGCGTGAAGGAAAGGTGAAGGTAGCGGTAAAGAACGCTGACCAACGGGTCCGGTGGAAGGCCGACAGCGTCGCGCAACCACATCATCGGCTCGACGAGCTGCATAGTCAGATCTCGTGCGGTACCGGCTCCACCTCCGATCGAGACATGCGGTATCCCTAACTTCTCGGCTGCGATGAAGCCGCCGAGTTCGATCATGTTCGGAGCGATCAGGTCGGCGTTCCAGGCTGCCGCGATATCCCGGACGTCGGCATACATTGCTCGAGCGGCGTTGCGCATGAACCAGTTGTTGGTTGCCCAATGCGCCCAAGTGTCGGGATCTGGACCCGCGAGCGCCGACAGATCGGGCCCGGTGGCGTCGGCCAGACGTCGCAGCAGTCGTGCGTCGTTGACCAGCCAGTCCACACCTGCCGTGAAGTAACGCCGTCCGTAGAGCTTGACCTGTGGTTCGAACGATGCGGCCGAGCAAAAGGCGGTCTCGTGGCCCGCCTCCTCGAGTGCGCTAGCCAGCGGCAGCGCCGCGTGCAGGGCACCCTGGCCGGGTGGGATCGTGAACAGTACACGCACAGTGACACCTCGATAGTCGTCCTACGCTGGCCCATTCAACGACCACCCATTAGTGGGCACAAGGGACAGATACCAGATTTCGACACAAAAGATGATCATCCTCAAGTCGGTCTCAATGTGGTCTCAAAGGCCCGGGCAATAATCCGGGTAAGGGATCCATGAGTCGTAACAGCGGGCAATCCGTTCGAGTTTCTGCATATTCAGGCCGCATCAAATACCGGAGGTAGCAATGAAGACCGGGGTCGTCGTCCCAACCAAGGATCGCCGTCAGAACCTTGAGTGGCTGCTGGCCTCGCTCGGACGCCAGACTTTGCGCGAGTTCACCGTCGTGGTAGCTGATGACGGATCGAGTGACGGCACGCGGGAGGTGGTCGAGCGCCAGGCTAGCGATCCGTTTTGGGATGGTCGTTTGCGTTGGGTTGGCTGCGGCCCACGTGGCGGTCGGCGAGCCCGGGCTCGCAATATCGGCATGTCCAATCTGCCTGCTGATACCACATTTGTGGTCATGCTCGACAGCGACTTAATACTCCAGTCTTCGGCCATTGAGCAGTTCGTCGAACTGCATGCATTGCATCGAGATGCCGTGCTGCTCGGACCGGTAGACCGGCTGCCCCACATGGACGCAGCAGACGTTCGCTCTTACCTGGCGACCGGAGACCTCGAGGGCCTGCGCGAACGTGTACCTAACCAATATTCGGCGTCGGTACCGCAGGCGTCAGATCCAGTAAACCCGCAGATGGGACCAGATTACCGACCGGCAATGTTCAACGCAGAGTCCGATCAGCCAGTCGCGATGATCCCATACGGGCCGGTGAACAACAATGCAGGATGGCCCCTTGCCGCCGTATGGTCGTTGGGGGGCCTGGACGAACGGATGGACGGCTGGGGGCATGCGGATCTCGAATTTGGGACCCGCGCAGCAAATGCAGGACTGCGATGCGTATTCCGGCCTGAACTCTGGGCCCTGCATGTCTGGCATCCCCACCCCGCTGGGTCTGGATATGAATGGCAGCGCAATCTGGACTATTACATCCGACGTCACGGGGTCGATATGGAGCCATTATCCGACTGGACCCTGTGGTTCCACTATCACGTTGAGCGGGGTGGCACTGTTGCGCGCTCCCGAGGCAAACTATGGGCATTCAGCAGATCTGGTCAGGACCGCATTTACCTGCCCGATCCCAGCTGGCTGAAGAAGCTGGGTCATTGTGGTCACCGAATCCCGGCTGCTACCGATGCCGATCTCGCCAAGGCGACCGATCGTGGACGTGCTGTAGACAGGTCCATGCTTCAGCAAGCGCACTCCAGTGTGAGTGGACCGGAAGGAGGTCGTAAATTACCGGATGATGTCAGAGCCCGCCCACCATGACACGGCGACTAATTAAGACCGCTGTGCTCGTCCTTGAGTGAGTGGCAATGACTCTGCACAGTTGAAAGCCAGAATCCGAGACCTCGGGACTGAACGCAGCCGAGGGCATCCGAGGTCTCCAGATGCTTCAGAAGCAGATCCGGCATCGTATTCGGGCTATCTTTCAGGTTCGTTCCACGACCAATGAGAAATTACTCCGTTCCTCTCCAAGTTCGGCCGGCTGGAGCAGAGGCCGTATTTCGCTAACCGCCCGTAAGGTGGGACTTGCTTTGGTCGAAATCAACAATAATAGAAGAGCTTTGGGCTGATAATCCGCCGAGCAGTGCGACTACGACCGCGCAGACATATATCTGTCATCTTCGCAAGATCCTCAGTCATCTCACTTCGATTGGCCGACCGCCGCAGCTTCTAACCACGATCGGTCCCGGCTATGCCTTTCACATGAACGATGCTCAATCGGATGTCGAAAAGTACCGGCGGTTCCATGGTCTTGGGCGGGCGCTGATCGCGGAAGGCCATCCCGATCAGGCCGCATCATATCTACGTGATGCGCTTCAGATCTGGCGGGGCCACCCACTAGTGAACATCCGCCTTGGTCGGCTGCTGGATGCACAGACCACCAAGCTCAAGGAAGAACGTGCCCACACCCTGGAACTACGAATCGAAGCGGATTTGCAACTCGGTCGGCACCGAGAGTTGATCGCAGAACTAAGATCACTTGTATTGATCCATCCTTTGAATGAATGGTTCCACGCTCGATTGATCGAGGCGCTCGGTCGCTGCGGCCGACGACGAGAGGCGCTGGAGGCCTACCGCAGCCTCTACGATACCCTGTATTGCGAGCTTGGCATGGTGCCTTCGCAAGAGGTCCAGGAGCTACAGCGAGCAATTCTGAAGGATGGACTGGCGAATTGGCACATACCAGAACAGCGCCGAGTCCGGCGATAGGTTCGCCCGCCAAGGAATGCTTTCGGCCACTAGGGAGATCACTGGTCGATGGACCCTCTGGCTTCGGTGGTTCGCCGGAGTGCGGGTAGTAAAACGGGCTGCAGCGAGTGACGCGGGATGGTCTGAGCGGCTGGGTCCGGCAAGCCGAACTGGTAAAGCCGATCAAGCAAATTGAACCGACGTATACCCAGCCCAGATAAGTTGTACGTCAGAATGTGCTGCAACCGCAGGTTCGCCCTGTTCTGCCGTAGCATATAGCGTCGGCCAGCACGCGCATACCATGAGGTCGCAGCGAACATCGTCGCTAGATTGTGACTCAGCCGGCAAACGTAGTCCATGCGCTCGCGCCGTGCTGCCTCGTATCGGCGCAACGCGTCATCGACCTCCTCAGCGCCAGGCCTCCGACTGGCCGTCAACTGTTCGCTTAGGGCCCATGCATCGGCGATGGCGGCGTTCATCCCCTGAGCCGCCATGGGGTGGACGCAATGGGCGGCGTCGCCCAACAGAGCGAGGCCGGGCCGCGTCCACGTGGCCGCATTGAAGCGAAAGGCTGACATCACCTGGGCGGTAGACGGGCTTGATGTGAGCTGCTCGCGGACGTGGTCAAGGGCGGGAGTCGTCTCGATTAGCCATTGCGCGAAGGCAGTCATTCCCGCACGGCCGGTGGAACGAAACGCCCCCGTGGGCACCTGTGCGTACAGGTGCGCCTGCCCAGCTGGCATCGGGAAGAGGACGCGGAAGCCGTACCTGGTCAAGTAGGCATCCACCTGGGGGTCGAGCCCGACCACGGTCGACAACTCGAATGCGACGAGTTGATGGTCATATCGCTCGATCGTCACCGCAATGCCAGCCGCGGCCCTAAGGCGAGACGCCTGCCCGTCGCATGCCACCGTCAGCCCGGTGCTGACAAGCGAGCGCTGGCCGCCCTCGGCCAACATGACTCCACCCACCCGTCCTGAGCCGTCTACGACCAAGTTCGTCGCGCTGACACCACGTCGCAGTTCCACGCTGGCCGGCAGGTGGTCGGCAAGCGCTCGCTTGATCTCCCGGTGGTGGTGAATGAGGCAATGGCCGAAGGTGCTGGACGGAGGCCCGACTGATGTGTAGTCGAGGGCGCAGATCTCGGCACCGGCGTAGCTGCGGCAGGAGAGCCGCCCCACTGACACCGCTCCACGCTCTACCAGCGTGGGAAGCACTCCCAGCGCCGCAAGGATCTCCAATGAGCGTGGCTGCAGTATCTCGCCCTTGTATAGGCCGCGGGGCGCGCGCTGCCGGTCAACGATCAGGACCCGCAGATCCTGAAGCCCCAGGGCCACGGCCAGAGTGAGGCCGCATTGAGGTCGGGCTGACATTAAGCTAAGGATCACCTGGGTTAGATTCGACGTCGATTTGAAGGCCGCCAGCTGAGCCTTGCGAAGTGTGATTCCGTGCAGGTACATTCCAGATTACCGAACTCATCCGTAAAGCCAGATCAGTTGAAAGGCCGTTAATGCGCATATCGAAATTGGAAAGAGAGTCGGCCGGGTTCGCCTCAACGGAATCCACGACTACCGGCGGTATCCGCAGTATGGATTGGCTTCGTGCCAGGATGGATTACCTGGCTAGCCTAATAAGCGGTGAGCTTGAGCGCAGATGGCCGACCTCCTCGCAATCGCTCGTCGCTGCGTGCAGACATGCGCTCCTGCCGACCGGAAAGCTATTCCGACCTATTATGATGCTTGAGTCAACCATGGCGGTAGGTGGTGATCCGAAGGCAGCTCTCCCGGCAGCGGTCGGCGCCGAATGCGGTCACGCGGCGAGCCTGGTACATGACGACATCATTGACAACGACGACATGCGTCGCGGACAGCCGTCTGTGCATCGCAATTTCGGGACCGAAGAGGCAATAATCGCCGGAGACGCGCTGATCTTCCATCTCTTCGCCGGCCTAGCCGAGTGCCGCGACACGGGTATTCCCGACGAGCGCATCACCCTTGCCTTGGGGGCTGTAGCGCGCGCCGGAATCGATATGTGCACGGGACAGAGCCTCGAAGCGGCGCTCGGTCGGAATGCCGGGTGCACCACCGAGGACTACCTCACGGTGGTACGGCTCAAGACCGGGGCGTTCTTCCGTGGCGTATGCCAATGCGGCGCAATCCTCGGCGGGGCACGGCCGGACTGGGTGGACGCGGTCGGCCGTTACGGAGAACGGCTAGGAGTCGCCTTCCAAATCCACGACGACCTGCTCGACTACATCAGTGACAGTCTCACCATGGGGAAGTCGGCCACGAGCGACATCCGTAACCGCCGTTTCACCCTGCCGGTCATCTACGCGTACGCCGCCGCGGGCGCGCAGGATCGTCTGCGCATCGACCATGCATACAGCGGGAGCATGGAGCCGGATGAAGCGCTCGCGTCCATGCGCGAGGTGCTGTGGCGTACCTACGGGATCGCCGCGGCGGAGCACACCGCACGAGACAACGCACACCAGGCCGGAGAGGCGCTGAGCGGGCTGCCCGCTTCGCCCAGCCGTCAGGTTCTGGCGCGCTTCGCCGAGCTCGCCGTCGACCGGAAGTACTGAACGGAACAGGCGATGCGGGCTACATGGCGGATCTCCACTCCGTTCACAAGGCAAATCTTCGCTCACATGGAGACGTGGCGCCCGTACACGCTGTTCTACCCAGGGCTGGTCGGCCTTTCGGGTGCCGGGCTGGCGAGCGACCATGTGTCGGCGCTGCGGCTGCTCGGATCCTGGCTCGTGCCGACGCTGGGCTGGATCGCCGGACTCTATGGCGGCGACTACTTCGACCGGACACTTGACGCCGCCGCTAAGCCGCATCGCCCCATCCCGTCGGGGAGGATCAGTCCGCGCACCGCGCTCGCCAGCGCGATCACGTGCGTTCTAGTCGGCTGCGCGATCGGCGTGCTGCTCAACTGGCGGACTGTGCCGCTTGCCGTCGCAGCCCTCTGCTTAGGCATCGCCTACAGCACGTGGTTCAAGGCACGCGGGCTCGCGGGTAACGCTGTTCGGGGCAGCCTGACCATGTTCGCGTTCCTCTCCGGGGCCCTGATGGCAAGCCCGTATCCGCCTGCGGGTGTCATTGCGGTCGCCGTGGTCTTCTGGCTGCACGACACAGGATCGAATCTGGTCGGGGCGCTACGGGACGTCGAGGGTGACCGGCGCGGCGGCTACCGCACGATGCCCGTCCGGCATGGGACCGGCTCTGCACTGCTCACTGTCGCGGCGCTCACCGCGGCGTGGCAGATCCTCGCGTTCGCCGCACCTGCAGTCATGGCGCGTCCCGCCGGACCTCGGGTGCGTGACTGCTCTCGTGCGCTCGGCGCGGCCGCTGCCGCGGGCCCGTGCGCTGGCTGGCCACGAGATCCTCGTCGCTGAACGGCTCCTTCTTGCAGGAGCCTGCATCAACTGGGGGATCGGCACGGCGCTTGGGCTGCCGATGACAGCGGCGGCGCTCGTGTTGACCTGGATCTTCCAGCGCACGATGCGGCACATGTACGAATTCGGCCCGGCTAGCTGCCTCCCGGTTGTGGCACCGGACCCGGCGCCGGATGCCGCAGCGGTTGAGAGCTATGTCGAAAGCCAAATCACGGCGCTTGTGCCTGGCGCGCTTACCGCCCTGACGGGTTGGAACCGGCATATCGACATCCAACTCACAGATCCAGATCTGACGGTGCGGATGACCATCGAGAACGGTGCGATCCGCCGCACGCGGCCAGGTACGCAGGCCACTGACCTCCCACGACTCACCATCTCCACATCCGGCGCGACCTTCCGTGACATCTTCCTCCTCGGCAGGTGCAATCCCCGGCAGGCCTATCTCGCCGGGAATATCCGCATGGATGCTTCGCCCAGAGACATGATTCATCTGAATCAGCTGTTCAACGAATTCCGACGTCGGTCAGGGCACCTGCCCATGACGAGCGTGCATGAGCGGACCGCCGCAAAAGTCACCGCCGAACGGCTGCCAGAAACGATCGTCATTAGTGACACGACACTTCGAGATGGCGAGCAGATGCCGGGTGCCGTCTTTACGATCGCGGAGAAGGTGGAGATTGCACGGAGGCTGGCGGCCATCGGAATCCCGCTCGTCGAGGCAGGCTTTCCGGCTGCGGGCGCGCAGGAACTTGATGCCGTACGCGCCATCGTGGAGCAATGCCTTGACACGGTCGTCCAGGTCATCGCCCGGCCGATCGAGCGGGACATCGACCTCGCCGTGCAGACCGGGGCGCAGAGCATCGCGCTATTCGCCGGGACGTCCGACTCCCACGTACAGGCCAAGCTCCGCATTGAACCAGGCCGGCTGATCAGGCAGATCGGCGACGCGGTCGGTTACGCCAAGGAATCCGGCCGACAGGTGGTCTTCACCGCGGAGGACGCGACCCGCAGTGATCACGGGTTCCTGGCCGAGGTGTGCGCCGCAGCCGAGCAGGCTGGGGCCGATGCACTGGGCCTAGCCGATACTGTCGGCGTCGCCACGCCGTGGACGATGCACGCGCTTGTGCGGCGGATCACCGCTGCCTGCTCAACTCCAATTGCCGTGCACTGCCACAACGATCTCGGCATGGCGACCGCAAATTCAATCGCGGCTCTCCTTGCGGGCGCATCTGGGGTGCAGTGTTCCGTGCTGGGAATTGGGGAGCGAGCCGGGAATGCGCCGCTTGAGCAGGTAGCCCTGGCCCTTGAAGCCGCGTTCGGACATCCCAGCGGTCTTCATCTGCCCGGCTTGGCGCCCCTCGCCCGGCATGTCGCCTCGTTGCTCGGCATTGAAATCGCGCCCTGCACGCCGGTCGTGGGCGACCACGCTTTCGTGCATGAGAGCGGATTGCATGTCGACGCGATTCTGCGCGACCCCTCCACCTACGAGCCGTATCCGCCCGGTCTGGTGGGCTGTGAGCGGCGAATCGCCGTGGGCAAGCACTCGGGGCGCTCGGCAGTGCGTCACGCCCTGCGGGTACGCGGCTTCACGCTGTCCGATGGCGAACTCGCCGCGCTGGTGCGGCAGATCAAGCGGGACGGCGAGAAAGGAAATTCCGACGCAGGCAAACACTCAGAAAGTGACGGCACCTTATGACCGACGACAACGCCTGGCTGGCGGACTATCTTGAGCAGGGCCGACAGGGACTTCTCGCCGCGCCGCCCTCCGCCTTCTGGATCGTCACGCGGGCATGCAACCTGAAATGCCACTACTGCTTCGCTGATGCCAGGAAGCGGGATCCCGACGAACTCACCACCGTGCAAGCGTTCGCTGTCCTCGACGACCTAGCTGAACATGGCGTCGCCTTCGTCACCTATCTGGGCGGAGAGCCGCTCATGCGCCGCGACCTCTTCGATCTCGTCGACTACTCAACCGACCTGGGCATCTACACGGCGGTGCTGAGCAACGGACTGCTGGTCAAGCGGGGGGCGGTACAGCGGCTGAAGGACGCCGGGTGCCAGATGCTTGGAATCAGCATCGACAGCAACGACCCGCTGGTGCACGATGCGATCCGCGGTGTGCGGGGGTCCCTCATCGGGGCCAAGCGGGCCGTCCGTGAGGCGGTCGCGTCGGACATGCGATGCAGTTCGGCCGCGCCGCGGGGACCGCCAACGACCGGCGTGCGGACATACTTGGCAAGCAACTCTTTTTCGAAGCACTGCGGGAACTGCGGAAACTCACCGGGCCATTGGGCCTGACTGTGCCGCACGAGGACCTGGCCTGCGCCGTCGGAATCGAGCTCAGTCCGCCGCAGGCTGCCCATCGCCATGCCGGGCATGCTGTCGGTTTCGAGAAGACCGTTGGGTGTAAGGTGGGCCGGTTCTTCACCAGCATTCAGCCCAACGGGGAGGTTTACCTCTGCCCGTTCGTGCATCACCCGATCGGCAGCTTGCGCACCCAAAGCATCGCGGAGATCTGGCAGCATCCGCTGCTGCGCAAGGCGAGGGAACATGACCTGGGCTGCTTGGCACGGTCAGTGATCCATCAGGGCAGGCTGGACGTGCCCGACCCGACATATCGGCGTACTACCGAGGAACTACTGGAAGCCCTGGCGGGGGCAGCGGCACCGGACCAGCCAAAGCAAGCGCATGGAGTCTTCGTGCCCTTTGAGCGGAGCACGACCCGGCGATGACCGGCAGGAAAGCAGGCCCGAAGATGCAAGAGCCCGGAATCCCGGAATCTGTCCGCGATCTGGTCAAGGTGCTCCGCGCGATCCTGACTATCAGCTCCCGTGATGAGAAGTTGCTCAAGCGCGCCACGAGCATCACCATCCAGTACGAACTCCTCGAAGGGGAGGGTGTCTATCCGTATTACTGCCGGTCGGATGGCGCCCACTGGGAACTCGCGCCGGGATCTTTGCCCGATGAGGAGTGCGACATCATCGTGCGGACTTTCGCCGAGGACCTCACCGAGATTCTGCAGGGTGGGCTGAGCGGACGCGAGGCCATCGCGAGCGGCAAGATGAGCCTGCGCAAGGCCCCGTCAATGCCGATGCTCCTGGTCATGCGGGCCATGTACAACCGTTACGCCAAGGCACAGACCGTGGGCCGCCTTTCACCAGGCGCTCAGGGCAAGCCGTGACGCGCAAGGCGGCCGAACGGACGGCACCCAGCCGTGCTGAGTTGGATCGCGGCATCGCAGCCGCGACTGCGGCTTTGCTCTCGGCGCGGCGCGCCGACGGCTCGTGGCGGGACACCTTGCCATCGTCGCCCAGTGCCACCGGATCGGCCATCATCGCCCTGCATATTGCCGACCCACAAGGCTCAGCATGCCTTATCGCGGCCGGCGCTGCCTGGCTCCGGCAGGCTCAGGGAGCCGACGGCGGCTGGGGTGACGCGCCGGGCGCGGCTGCCACCCTCAACGGCACCGCGATCGCCGTGGCCGCCCTAGTAATCGTTGCCGCGGACGAGTCAGGACTCCAGATCAAGAAAGGGCTGGAATGCATCTGCAGGTTCGGTGGGGTCGCGGCCGTCGGGGATAAACGAAAGTGCTCGCTGCGTGCCGTCTGCCAGCACTACCTCTACTTAGCCGGGCTTTATCCGTCCAGCGAGCTAACCGCCATCCCGATCGAACTCGCTCTTGTCCCCGCGCGGCTGCGCCAGAAGCTGTCCTTCACCGTGCCTGGCGCCATGTCCTGGGGGGTCATGCAGGCGCGGACAGGTGCTTCCGGGCCGATGCGCCGGGCGATCAAACGGGTGGCCGAGTTGGCCGCATTGGCCTACTTGGACTGGATCCAGGGCTATGAAGGCCACGGAGGCGGCTTTGAGGAGTCGCCGCTGATGGTATCGATCGTATGCGTCGGAGTAGCGCGCGCCGGGGTCGCGCCGCAGATCGCCCGCCGCTGCGTTGACTATCTGAGCGCGACAACGCGTCCCGACGGATCATGGCCGGTTAACCGCGACCTGGAACTCTCCGCGACTACATTCGTCGCGATCGGATTGCAGGAGTCCGGCGTGCAGACCGACCAGACAAGTCCGACCTTATCGTGGATCCGTCGCTGCCAGCGCGGTACACCTTTCATGCCCACGGGCTGCCCGGCAGGCGGCTGGGGTTGGTCGCTTCCATCCGGCTGGCCGAACGCTGACGACACCGCGGACGCATTAATCGCTCTTGCCGGCTTCGGGCTGAACCCCGCCGACGACACGATTCGGCGGGGTATTGCGTGGCTTCTCCGGATGCAGAACAAGAATGGGTCATGGAGTTGCTTCTGCAGGGACACCCCGTTCAGCTTGGACTCACCGTGCGCCGTCATGACCTCCCACGCCGTGACCGCGCTACGCGTTGCGGGCGGTCATCATGCCGCTGATCGGCCTATGGCACGGGCGGTGCGCTGGTTCGCCTCAGTCCAGCACGACGACGGAGCGATGGGCTGCATTTGGTACGCCGGACTCACAGCAGGCACGGGATGCGTGCTCGACGCGCTCGGCGGACTCGGCCTGTCGGCAACCCCCACCGCGCAGAGGTGCATGAACTGGCTGCTGGTCCATCAGGGAGACGACGGCGGGTGGGGAGCCGGCCAGGGCAAGACCGCCACCGTGGAGGAGACGGCTTGGGCAATGCTCGGGTTGCTCGGCGCGGACCTCGATCCGCGGCACACCGCGCTGCGCCGCGCCGCTAGCTGGCTCCTGTCCCAGCAGCAGCCTGACGGCTTGTGGGCTCCCGCGCTGCTAGGCGTCTACTTCCTTGACTTGCTCTATACATGCGATCACCTCGCGAATGGGTACGCGTTGCAGGCCCTTGGCCGATATCGGCACGCGCTCGGCTCAGTGAACGGATGACCCATGGACGCCGCCCTATGTCTTCACCGAATCGCGTCGGCCGCCACTGAGGCTGGGCGCCAGCTTTGGCCGTACCCTGCGCCTTGCCCCTTGTGCGAGGAACCGACGGCGCGATGGGCCTCGCCGGCAGCCCAACGTCGGCCGACAGCTCAAGCGATGGCGGAACCAGGAGCTTGGCAATGGTGACGCAACCCGCGACTGAGCTGGCGGCAGGAACGAGGCGCGGACTGGGCGATGACCACAGATCACCCTCCACGAATCCCATGCTCTCCTTCTGGAACTCCCTGGAGCGGACGTTCGGGGTGATCCTGGCTACCACCGCCTCCTACGCCAGTCCGATCCCGGTCGTCGTCATAGGGCTGATCCTCGTCATCGTCTGGGGCGTTTCGCGGTACCTGTGGCCGCTCGCTAGGTGCCGCAAGTGTGCCGGCAGCGGAAAGAATTGGGGCAGCACCGGGAAGCGCTGGGGCGAGTGCAAACGATGCGGCGGCTCGGGGCGGCGGCTCTCAGGTGACCCGGGCCCATTGCACCCCCAGGCTGTCTCGGCTGGAGAACCGCTCGATGTTGCGGCCGATGATTCCGCTGTCTCCGGGCGCGGAGTTTTGTGGGCGTGACGTGAATCCTTTGGTGATCGTTACCCAGCGGAGAGCCACGGCGGAGGAGGCCCCAGGACGAGGCGGCAATCTGACTCCCGCCCCGCGACCGGTGCGGGTCATGCCTGATCCTGTTCCTCGGCGAGGAGCCGGGCAACCGCATCCCGCTGCTCGCTCAGCGGCGCATCCACGGTGCGGGCGTATGATCTGAGTGTCTACGCGGTAGTGATGGGCAGCAGGTCACGCAGCCGCGCGATCTCTGGCCACGGAACCTGGGGCTGCCGCGCGAGCAGGTGCTCGGGCAGCGCCTTGACTGCCTCGCCGATCACCACTAGCCGGTACAGCAGCGCATCGAAGGCCAGCTGCGCCTCATCCTCCGCACCGTCGGCCTCGGCCCGCTCCAGCGCCCCCATCGCCCGGCTGACCCGCTCCGCGGCGTCGCGGATGTCGGCCAACCGCTCCGATGAAGTCCGCGTCACAGCGGAACCGCCTCGGCAAGCGCCCGCTCGCGCACCGTTCTGGCCATCACCTCCACCGCGACCACATCCACTGGCCTGCCCACCAGCACCTCGATCTCTCTGGCCAGCCGCGGCAACGGGAACAGCCGGCGCTCCCCGGCCGGGAAGTCCACGAGCAAGCAGGTCGACATCCGACTCTGGCGTCTCCTCCCCCCGCGCCACCGACCCGAACACCCGGACGTTCTCCGCACCGACGGCCTGCGCCGCCTCGCGGATCTCCGCCCGGTGGTCTCGCAGCAAGGCCGCCGCCGGGCCTGGTGAGTCCTTGGTCCTCGCCGGGCCCGCCTCGCCGGAACCCGCCGACCGACCTT
>WNGK01007028.1_pt1 | contig 14776 bp, 8 predicted proteins | sample 5400601 | NCBI WGS metagenome assembly WNGK01 (sample SAMN13153376, study PRJNA577476) | soil metagenome | isolation source: 60 cm soil or saprolite under Garry oak tree replicate 1 | place: USA:California | collected 2016-06-15 | reverse complement strand
AATGTCGGACAAATATTTACCCAACAGAAAAAATACCCAGAAGCGATTGCCACATTTCGCCGGGCAATTGCGGCCGAACCCTATAACGAAACCGCCCTGTACAACCTCGGAATCCTTTTGACGCGGACGGGTAATAAAGCCGAAGCCCAAAGGGTGCTGCAGAAGTTTCAGGAACTTAAGCAAAGCGGCGCGGGAACGACGATCGGCGCAAATTATCTCGAGGGCGGGCATTATGCGGAAGCGGTAGTTTCGACGGGAATTGAATCGGAACTAGTTGAACGAACTACGCCGGATGTGAAGTTCATTGAAGTAACGCAAAGCTGGCTTGGTGCAGCCTCCGGTCTGGGCCTGAACGTTTTCTCGAGCCGGGGGCCTCAGGGAGAGCTGAATATACCCGTGCAAGAGGTTTTTGCGCGCGCCGCGCCCATGGTTCTCTTTGATTATAACGCCGACGGTAAGCTGGACATTTTCGATGCGAGAGTTCCTCAGCGACTGCTGCGCAATGACGGTGGAAAATTCACCGATGTCACATCGCAGTCAGGCCTGGGCTATTACGGAGACGACCGTAATTCTGCCGTCGTTGCCGGTGATTACGATAACGATGGCAAGCCAGATCTATTCGTCGTACGGGGCTCGCAGACAACTTTTGTCTTGTATCACAACGATGGCGGTGGACACTTCTCTGACAGGACAAAGGAGTCTGGCATCTTGTCTGTGCCAAAATCGAGTACGCCACATATCTCTTGCGCGTTTGTTGATTTCGACCACGACGGCGATTTGGACGTTTTCATAACCGGACCACCAAATATTCTGCTTCGTAACAACGGAAACGGCACGTTCACAAACATAACGGAGTCAGCGAAAGTCGTCGGTCAGAAATCTTTCGTGGCGTCGGTAGCGGTTGTGCCGACTGATTTCGACAACCGTCGCGACGTCGACCTTTTCGTCCTGAATGGCAGCGAGAACCCGCCGGCACTGTTCCGCAACATGCGCGATGGGACGTTTGCCGATGTTGCGAAAGATGTCGGACTCGGCCAGACAGGCCAGTACACCTGTGCTGCTGCGGGCGACACTAACAAGGATGGGTTCACTGATTTTTTTCTTGGCCGACGTTTTGCTGCCGGGGTTTTCGCGATGAGCGACGGAAAAGCGCACTTTCGCCTGACGCCGGCGCCTAAGGAAACCCAGAGCGCCCTGGGCGCACAATTCCTTGATTACGATAACGATGGACTTCTTGACCTTATACTTGTCACGACCAGAGGCTTGCGCGTGTGGCGCAATACCGGCAACAACTTCGTAGATGTATCAAATCGCGCTCTGCCTAACGCTTTCCAGGAGCTTTATGCCAAGGTTAATTCAGTTTGGTTAGGCAGCATTGCATTTGCCTCGGGCGACCTCGATGGCGATGGCGACGTCGACTTGGTCATGCGCGGAGTTTCGGGAGAATTGCGCATCTTGCGCAATGATGGCAGTAATCGGAATCACTCGATTAAGGTTGATTTGCGCGGCCGCGTCAGCAACAAGAGCGCGGTCGAAGCGAAGGTCGAAATGCGCGCCGGCAGCTTGTACCAGAAATTGGAAATCTATTCGGCATCACCGGCGCCGGCACCTGCTGATTTGATCTTTGGTTTGGGCAAACGGGAAAAGCCGGATGCCGTGCGCGTAATCTGGCCGGCGGGGATTATTCAGGCTGAGACTGAGTTTCCAGCAAAATTATCAGCAGGTCTTAAGTTGGACATCACCGAACTCGATCGCAAGCCCTCGTCGTGTCCTTATTTATATACGTGGAATGGCGAGCGCTTTGAATTCGTAACTGATTTCATGGGCGGCGGCGAAATGGGTTACCTCGAAGAACCAGGTCACTATAACAAGCCCGACCCCGAAGAATACGTACGCATTCGCGCCGACCAATTGAAAGAGAAAGATGGTCGCTATGAATTGCGAATTACCAACGAGCTTGAGGAAGCGATGTTTGTCGATCGGCTTCAGCTAATCGCCGTAGCTCATCCGGTTGGCACCGAAGTGTATCCGAACGAGGGAATGAGCGAACCGCCGAAACCCTATAAGCTTTTCGCTACACACAACGCTCGGCCGCCGTTGAGTGCGACGGACGACCACGGGCATGATGTGCTCGATCTGATTTCGAGAATGGATCGCCGCTGGCCGGATGATTTCAAACTCGATCGGATCCGAGGGTATGCCGACGAGCACACGTTGACGATGAAGCTCGAAGAAAAGTCCAAAGTCCAAAGTCCAAGGTCCAAAGTCCAAAGTCCAACGTCCAAAGCCCATAGGCGAGACATCGCTGCAAGCAAAGACTCCAACCATTCAACTGTGCAACGCAAGACGTTGGACGTTGGACCTTGGACTTTGGACAGGGAGCGGACAAACGCTCCGGATCGAGTCCTGTTGTTGCTTACCGGCTGGACCGACTACGCGTGGTCGAGTGATAACGTTGCCGCGACGCAGGCCGGAAAGGCGTCGAAGCCTCCAGCGCTTCAGGTTAAAGATAAGAAGGGAAACTGGCGCACGGTAATCGAAGACATCGGAATTCCCGTCGGCCGGCCACAGACTGTGACTGTCGATCTTACCGGAAGGTTTCTCAGCTCTAATCGCGACGTACGCATCGTCACAAATATGCGCGTTTACTGGGACCAGATTCTGGTCGACACGTCCGATGGAACTGCGCCGGTTCAAGCAACGCGACTTGACCCGGTGCGCGCCGATTTACACTGGCGTGGCTTCTCAGCAGAAGTAACGCCCGATAAACGCGAACCGTTTGGCTATGATTACGAACGCATGTCTTTCACTTCTCCCTGGAAAGTAATGACCGGGCGATACACGCGGGAAGGTGATGTGCTTGAGTTACTCTTAAGCAGCGACGATATGTTTGTAATCAGCCGGCCAGGAGATGAGATCAGTCTCTCGTTCAATGCGTCAGCTTTGCCGCCGTTGCCGGCCGGTTGGACGCGGACGTTTCTGCTTTACGCCGACGGTTTCAGTAAAGAGATGGACATTAACTCCGCGAGTCCTGATCAGCTTGCGCCTTTGCCGTTTCACCACATGAGCCATTATCCCTATTTATGGCCCGAGCACTATCCGCTGACCGAAGAGCGGAGGAAATACCTTGAGAAATATAATACCCGGATAGTGGCTTCGCAGGTGCCGCAACTCCTGGTTTCAAGTCTCAGGTTCCAAGTTTCAAGTTCGGGAGAACGTTAAGCCAACAAGACTCGAAACCTGTAACTTGAAACCTGAAACTGGCTGAATTGAATTATGGATCACATTCGATATTCAGTGGCGTGTTGCCAGACGGATCTGCCTAATCCGATCGAACGAATGGCGATGCGAGCGAACACGGACCGCATGCTCTCGATGATCGATTCGGCGGTTGCTGGAGCGGTGCCTTTCCTGCCAGTGCGGCTGGTTGTCTTTCCTGAGTTCGCTCATGCAGCGCCGGTTTTCGAAACCGCCAAAGAGCTGGTCGATAAACTCGCAATTGAAATTCCAAACGAGCATACCGAACGTTTGGAACTAAAAGCCCGCGAGCACGACATCTATATTCAAAGCGGCTCAATGCTGGAAACCGATCGCCGATGGCCCGGTCACGTCTTCAACACAACCTGTCTCGTCGGGCCCAGAGGAATACTTTACAAGTATCGAAAAGTGAACACCTGGCTTCCGTACGAAGTGCATACCAGTCCGCACGATCTGCAAGGCTACGATGAACCGCTATTTCCTGTCGCGGAAACGCCAATCGGCCGCATCGGTTGCGCTATCTGTTACGATTGGTTGTTTCCCGAAGCAATGCGCCAGTTGGCCGCCAATGGAGCGGAAGTTCTGGTGCGTGTTTCCGCGTATATGGATCCATGGGGTGCGACCGAGCCGATGGCCTGGTGGACGGTGATCAATCGCGCGCGCGCGATTGAGAACATCTCTTATGTGGTCGCTGCGAATCAGGGTGCAAGTCTGAAACACTATCCGCCCTACTCATGGCCCGGCGGCAGTCAGGTAGTGGATTACGACGGTCGGCTTTTGGCGGAAGCTTCGCCGGGTCCCGGCGAACGGATCGTCGTAGCACCGATCGACATTTCGGCGCTGCGGCACGAACGCGCGTCGCGCCGGGGACATCACATGCTCGCGCATCTGCGCACCGAAGCTTACCCGGTTTATCGACGGCGCCGGTATCCGCCGACGGTTGGCGAGAATGCGCAGAACTCGTTTGAGCGGAACAATCAATTGATTGATGAAGCAAAGCAGCGACTGAACGAGTCCGATTTGATCAGTTGATGAAGTTGTCGATATTGAGTTCATGGTCCGGCAATGAAAAGATTCCGGGTAAAGCAGTTTCCTTCAATTCATAAATTGTTAGTCTGAGATTAGAGCGATGCGAGTTGGCGTACTTACAGGGGGCGGTGATGCACCCGGACTAAACCCGGCGATCAAGGGCTTGGTTTATCGTGGATCGCAACTGGAACTGGAGGTCTTTGGGCTGTTCGATGGCTGGAGAAGTCTTTTGAATCCTCTACCGGAGGTCCTGCCGCTAAACCGTGAGACTGTGCGACGGTGGGACCGCGATGGCGGAACCAACCTTGGCTCTTCGCGGACCAATCCGTTCAGGCAGCCAAATGGAGAGGGCGGCTTTCAAGATCGCTCCGCCGAAGTAATACAGAACATTGAAAAGCTCGGCCTTGATGCGGTCGTTGTCTGTGGAGGAGAGGACACCCTGGGCGTGGCGGCGAGGCTCGCTCTCGCCGGCGTGCGGGTAGTTGGAGTTCCGAAGACCATCGACAAGGACATTGCCGGCACCGACTATACGCTTGGTTTTGACACCGCACTGCGAAATATTTCCGAAGTAATCGAACGGTCCCGCACGCCCGCGGGCTCGCACGGGTGGGTGCAGATTGTCGAAGTGATGGGACGTCACGCCGGCCATCTGGCATTGTGGTCAGGCGTGGCCGGCCAGGCGCACGTTATCCTCATACCTGAACATCCTTTTCGATACGAGCGCGTTTTTCAACTTCTAAAAAGTCGGCTTGGCGAGCCCGGACTTAGTCGCGGCCCATCGCAGCGCCCGCGCTATGCGGTGATTGTCGTCGCCGAAGGATCCCGGGCCGAAGATGGCGAAATGGTTACTATTGATGACCATCAAGACACGTTCGGGCATGCACGCCTGGGAGGAATCGGAGACGTGCTGGCACGCAAAATTGCCAGCGAAACTCCGTATGAATCTCGGGCGGTAATATTGGGACACCCGCAGCGTGGCGGTCCGCCGAGCGCAATTGACCGCATCATGGGATTGATGTTTGGAGCCCGGGCAGCCGAGGCGGTTGCTGAGGACAAGTTTGGCAAGATGGTCTCAGCCAGGGGAATCGCACCAGCATGTGAATTGTCTCTGGTGGACATCACGAGGGCCCTGGGGAAACTAAATCTGGTGGATATCGATCGCGATTACGATACCGACCGCTATCATCTCAAGGCGATTGGTATGTGAAGTGGGACTTCATGACCGCGAGTGTCCGAACTCTCGTAAATCGAGCCAGTCGTTGTTTCAATTCCCCGGTTTGTTTTATCTCTTCCGACTGCGAAAGTATTAATCGGGTGCTATCGATTCGGGCCTGGATTTTTCAGATGTTTCGTGGTGCCCTCAGTTATGCCAAAGCTGGGGGGAACGAATTCAGCAGTGTTGGCAGATCGCAGCGCGGGAGTTACACCTGCATTCCCCAGGAGATTCTCTCGCGAGCGTTCTGCTCGTTCGGCAATCTCAGCCTGCTTCTTGCTTACGAACCAGCCGTTGATGATTAGGGCGACGCCCACCAAAAAGGGAATTATTCCGGCAACCCAAATGCGGCTCAGAATCGCCGCATCGCCTGGCCGGATCTGGCCACTCGAAATGATGCCCTGCATTAAGATGTTCAGGAAAATCATTACTCCGACGCCAACAGAGCTGGTGATGACGCCGGCCTTGATTTCGGTGTAGCGTTTCATATTCGGAGTGATGCCGCGTTCGCGCTCAATCTGTTCCTTGCGCCTCTTGCGCTCGCTTTCGGAGAGAAACATCTCCGCGACCCAGGTTCTGCTCCAATCGAACTTCTCGCCTGGTTCACGCAAAGCCACCGCCTGTCGTACCGCATCCAGATTCACGCCGCATGATTTGCAGAAATTCAATTCTTCGCTTTGAGTGACGCCACATTGCGGACAGAACATGAGTTAACTCCTTTGAAGGTTCGCTGATTGATACGACTGATACCGGCTACAGGTTCAATTGTAACCCGACTGAAAACCGAATGCAGAAGGGTCTCAATCTGGCTGCGGACGACAACTTCGTTGTCTCAAGGTCAGCAAGAGGCTTGTACCCCGCTGCTTTGGTCTCCGTTGACTTGAAGCCGGCATTGTAATATTAATCCGTTCACGCTTCTCTTGAGTCGCGACCTACAGGGGCTCTGACCCCGGAATATCAGCCACCACCAGGATTGAGGTCAAGCCAGTGCGCCGAATTGATCTGAGAAAAGTTCAGGCCGCCAACCCGCACACCATCCGCGATATTAATCGGCAGATAGTACTGAACTACGTTCGCGAAAGGGAGCCGATCTCACGAGCTGCAATCGCCCGCGAAACAGCTCTGCAGCGATCCACGATCTCCGAGATCGTCGAGGCGTTGACCGGCGAAGGGTTGGTCGAAGAGATCGGTGAAGGTAAATCAACCGGCGGCCGAAGACCGACGTTGTTGCGATTGCGCATTGTTGGCGCGATTGCGATTGGCGTTAATATCACGCCGACCTACACAACAATCGCGAGTAGTGATCTGGCCGGAGTCGTGGTCCAGCAGGAAGCCTTTCCAACCGATCCGGCTCCCGAACGCACCTTGAACCGGATTAATGAAATCATTCGCAAGTTTTCTGATCAGAGTTCAATCGAAGGAATCGGCGTCAGTGTTCCCGGATTGGTTGATCCGGCAACCGGTAAGGTGATCTTCGTTCCGTATTTTAAGTGGCGTGATTTGCCGATTGCCGAGATGATCTCTCGATCGACCGGGCTGCCCGTTACCATAGACAATGATGCCAATGCGGTCGCCCTCGCCGAGTTGTGGTTCGGACGACCCGAAGTCAGGGACGCGCGGGACTTCATTCTTGTGCTGGTTGCGGACGGCGTAGGGACCGGGATTATTTTTGACGGTCAGGTCTATCGCGGAGTGCGCGGAGCAGCGGGTGAATTTGGTCATATGATCGTCGGCAGTAATGCACCCGTCCTCTGCTCGTGCGGAAACGACGATTGCTGGGAAGCCTTTTCATCGGAGCGCGCGGCGTCCGCGCGCTACCGGAAATTTAGCGGTGGCCGCGGCGCGCCGAACTTTGCCACGTTAATCGATCGCGCGCTGGATGGAGAGCGGGAGGCAAAAACCGCCCTCACTGAGACGGCCCGCTTTCTCGGCACCGGCATCTCAAATCTGATCGTTGGCTTTAGTCCGGAAGTTGTAATCGTGAGCGGTGCGATAACGCGGGCCTGGCCGTTGATTGAAAAAGCTCTGACGGAAAAAATTGAGCGCAGTGTTCGTCGAGGATTGCCGTCAGCGCGAATTCTTCGCTCGACTCTTAACGGGGACCCGACGTTGATGGGAGCCTTGAGTCTGGTCCTGGCGGGCAAGTTTGCCGGCGCGGTGGCGGCTTGACGCAGGAGTTACGAGCAGCGTTTAGCAAATAGATCGTCTGTCTAAGGTTTCTGTTTGTCCACGCGCTTCTTTATCGCGTCGCTGATTTCCACCACGCTCTGAAGATCGCGGCGAGCCTTTCTTAGTTGTTGAGCATCGACCGTGCCCGGTGTCTCAATAATTGGATTTCGCACAAAGTTCTCGATCTGCCGGCAGAGGAGGATCAGCCCGTCCTTAATCTCCATCACTTTGGGATCGGCCGCCGGCTCCTCGTTTGGCTCAGGTTTCGGTAGTTGTAATGAAGACTGCAGCCGGGCCGAGCGCTTTCGAATCTCACCAGCCGCCTCTGAAATGAATTGAAGATTGAACGATTGTTTGGCGTCGATGGCGCGAACGATTCCGTTATGCAGAGTCAGGATTCGCTGAAAGTCCTCGCTTACCTGATTCATCATTGCTTGAGTGCGTTTAGGATCGGTGGGCCGTCCGCTGTCTTCGGCCCCTCTGTTTAGTTGCAACTCACGTCGATCCATCTCCTGCATGCGCGCCTTGGCCGGGTCGCCAACAGTCTGACCGGCGGCGGGTGCGGAAAAGACAATCGAGCAGCCGAGGGAAATTATCACCATGCTCCACGGTCGAACATTCGCTTTATCTCGATGTGGTTGCATTGCGCACTCCGGAGATTTGCATGATTTGTAGGACAGTATAGAACTACCGCGAACTCGTCACAAATCCTCTCGAGACTTACTGGGGCGCGGGCACCAAACGGATTGAGTCTGGTCGCAGTCCTAAATGCGACCTTAAAGAGAAAAGGGTTGACTGGGCGACGCGGATATACTACTTAATAGCACTTGCCGACAAAAGTCATTTCCATGACTGCGAAATAAGATCGATTTACCAACACGTAGCTTTCATAGCGGGGAGCCTGGTGCGTCGAATAGATCTCAAGAAAGCGAATGCCGCCCGCTCGAACACAATCCGGGACATAAACCGCCAGATTGTGCTTAATTATGTTCGCGAATTAGGGCCGATCTCGCGCGCGGACATCGCCCGCGAAACTGCCTTACAACGCTCAACTATCTCTCTGATCGTCGACGAGCTTCGCGTGGATGGCTTGATCGAGGAAGTGAGTGGTGAATCCACCGGTGGGCGTCCGCCGAACCTGCTGTCGTTACGGACGGCCGACGCGGTTGCAATCGGCGTCGACCTCGGCACAGTTAAGACCGTGATGGCGAGCAGTGACCTGGCCGGAAGGGTGCTGGTGCAGGAAGAATTTCCCACCGACCACGACATAAAGAGGACGCTGGCGAAGATTGTTGAATGCGCAAATCGCCTGAAGGGAAAAACAAGAAGCGCGATTGAGGGAATCGGCATCAGCCTGCCCGGAGTTGTTGACCCGCAAACCGGAAATCTGTATGTCCCTCACTTTAACTGGCGGAACGAACCCATAGCCGAAACACTGACGCGTGCCACTTCACTACCTGTCAGTATTGACAACGATGCCAATGCTGCAGCGCTGGCGGAATTATGGTTTGGCCGACCGGAAATTCGTGAAGTCCGAGACTTTATTATGGTTCTGGTAGAAGAAGGAGTGGGCACAGGCATCGTCTTCGACGGACAAGTCTATCGCGGGGAAGGCGGTACCGCCGGCGAGTTCGGTCACATGACAATTGGTTCGGGAGCGCCGGTCTCATGCGCCGTCGGCAGCAGGGAATGCTGGGAAGCATTTGCCTCGGAACGGTCAGCCCTTGCACGTTATCAAAAGCTGTCACGCACCAACGGCGGTAATAATATTAATTTCGCAGACCTGATGGATTTGGCGCTCAGGGGTGAGCGAAATGCGAGAGCAGCCTTGAAAGAGACAGCTCGTTATCTCGGCATAGGCATCGCGAATCTGATTCAGGGCCTGGCTCCCGAGGCGGTGATCGTTGGTGGTCCCATTGCTCGCGTCTGGCCGGTGATTGTCGACGATGTTAAAGCGTCTGTGGACTCCAGCATCTGCCGAGGTTTCCCTTCAATGCCAATCATGGAATCAACGCTCGGTCCTCAGCCAACGCTGATGGGAGCCTTGAGTTTGGTCCTCGCCAGTAAGTTTGCTTCAGCCGAGATTGCTTAGGAAAACGATCAATACTTAGTTCGCCTGGGCACCAAAGATCCGAGATTGGACTTTGCGGGGTCACATCCGCGTGGAATTTGCGCAAAAAGTTCTTGACAACTTTTTCCATTAGGAGTAAACCTTTTGCGCGGTAGTGCAACAAAGTCCTAACCAGTAAATTTAGCATCGATTTCTGAAGTAGTTTGAGTTTCTTGCAACGCTCCAATCAGTAACGCGAGCTGGTTGCTTTTAAGAAGCCTGGTCCAAAAAATATTTTATTGCCTCTCCAGTAAGCAGCGATGAAGGGTGTAGTTTAAGAGGCAGCGAATTCCCGGGAATGCCTCTCGGGGTTTCGTAATGTACCAGTTGAACTCGGCGCTTTGACTTTCCGAAAAGTTCGTTCGCTCACGCGATCCGGAACAGCGGTCGTGCGAGCGCTAAACCCGCAGGAGGTTCGTATGCTGAAGAAGCTCGGCTTGCAAGTAGTATTGATTGCGATTGGTGCGCTCCTTTTCAGTGCCCACGCACAGACCACGACGGTAGGAACAATCAGCGGCACGGTTCGCGATGAGAAGGGAGCTGTTGTTCCCAAGGCCGAAGTTTCTGTCCAGGGCGAGGGCACCGGCACATCGCGCACGGTGACTTCCGACGACAATGGATTCTATTTGGTTCCTAGTGTGCCCGCGGGACGCTACACCATTACTACTTCACCCAGCGGCTTCAAAAAGACGGTTGCCTCAGGAGTCGATCTCCACGTGGCGGAAAACAAAGTCGTCAACCTCGATTTGCAGGTAGGCCAGGTGAGTGAAACAGTAACCGTCACTTCCGAAGCCGCACCAGTCGAAACCCGGAGCGGAGAAGTAAGCAGTCTGATCACCGAAAAACAAGTAACCGAGTTGCCTCTGAATGGCCGCAACTACGCGCAACTCGCGCTGATGGTTCCTGGGGTTTCGCCGGTGACGCAGAACGGCGCCGGCGGTGCTTTCGGCACGCAGGGTACCGGGCTCGATTCTCACGTCGACATGTCGGTTAACGGCAATCAGTCAAATGCCAACCTGTGGACAGTTGACGGTGTCAACAATATGGACGTTGGTTCGAACGCTACACTCCTGATCTTTCCGTCGATCGATTCCATTCAGGAATTCCGCGTAGAGCGTAACAGTTTCAGTGCGGAGTATGGCCAGGCCCAGGGCGCGGTAATCAATCTCATTACCAAAGGCGGCAGCAACCAGTTTCACGGCGGCGCCTTTGAATTTTACCGCAGTGACAAATTTAATTCGACTGATTTCTTTCTTGAGAAAGCGAATCAGCCAAAACAAAAGTTGAAGTATAACAATTACGGCTTCAATTTCAGTGGTCCGATCAAGAAGAACAGGGCCTTCTTTTTCTGGAACGAAGAGTGGCGTCGCGAACGGCGCGGGGTGGTGCTTCGTAGCAAGGTTCCCACCGCCGCCGAGAGAATCGGAGACTTTAGTGGCGCTCTAACTGACCCATTGCCACACGATCCTTTTACCGGGCTGCCTTTCCCCGGCAATAAAATTCCGGCTAACAAGCTGAGCCCGGCGGGTCTGGCAATTTTAAAGATATTTCCACTTCCCAATACTACCGGTTCGACAAACTGGGTTTCGTCTTTGTTGGAGCCGATCAATACCCGTCAGGACAGTATTCGCGGCGATGCTAACATCACCAAAAAGGTGAACCTGCTGGTGAAGTATACGAACGAGACGTGGACGCATGGGAGTGCGGCCGGCAACTTCTGGGGCGACTCTCCGTTTCCGACCTTGAGTTCGGACTGGGACCAGCCCAGTCATAGTCTCGCCATCAAGCTGGCGACCACTCTGAGTTCCACTGCGGTTAACGAGTTTCAGTTTTCGCGCGCGGGCAATAACATATTTATCGTCGAAGTTTCCGACTGTTTTCCCCAGGGCCCCCGGCGTAGGGCTGCCCACGAACTGGGGCGCGGATGGATATCCTGCGCTTTGGCATCAGGCGCCCTGGCAAAATCACGAAGACCTCTTCATTTGGAAAGACGACTTCTCCAAGGTTTCCGGCGCGCACGATCTCAAATTCGGTGGCTTAGTCAGTCACAATATCAAGAACGAACTGGCACAGGGTGCCAATGGCATCGCTCAGTACTGTGGCACGGCCACTCGCACCGGCAATGCTATCGCAGAGTTGCTGTACAAGGATTTGCCGCTCGGATGCTATACCGAGATCGATCATGACGAGCCTTCACTGGGTCGATGGCGTGACTTTGAATTCTACGGGAACGATACGTGGAAAGCGCGAAAGAATGTGACCCTTACCCTGGGGATGCGCTGGTCCAGATATTCACCGGCTTTCTCAGCCAACGATCGCATCAGCAACTACATTCCGCGATTGTATGACGGCGTCCATCCGCTCAGCGGTTTGATAAAGCCCGGCGAGGCTGGATTCGGCCGCTCACTGTGGCACTCATATAACAAAGGTTTCCAACCACGAGTGGGTTTGGCCTGGGACGTCAAAGGCGATGGCAAGACCGCCATCCGCATGGGTTTCGGTCGCTTCATGAGCCGTTCGAATGTGATCGAGGATATATTGCGGCTGGCAGGCAATCCTCCCTGGACTACAGTCGTAAATTCGAATTGGGGAGGCGGCACGGCTAATCTCGCTGACGACCCAACCTTCCGCAGTCTGGATACCATCAATCCCGGCCTTATAAAGGCAGTAGCTGGAGTCAGCAACAGCACAGGCTTCAACGCCGTGAGCGAGAACTTCAAACCACCCGAGAGCTGGCAGTGGAACTTAACGGTCTCTCGTGAAATTTTCAGGAACACGGTGGCCGAAGTTTCTTACATTGGCAATCACGGTTTGCACATCTGGCGGCGGGCAGTGAATTTTAACGAAGTTCCGCCAGAGAGAAGGGCAGCCGTAGTCCAGGCATTCACCAGCAATAATCCCAACGCGCAAGCGATCGCGAATGCTAATCGCCGGTTCCCAAATCTTGGACCTATTACCATGAGCGAATCGACCGGCGACTCGCGTTACAAAGCGCTGCAGCTCTGGATCAACCGGCGCTTTACAAATCGCCTGTCCTGGCAGGTTTCTTATACCTACTCGCACGCGGTTTCAAACGTGCCGTTAACTTCGTTCACGAGTGCTACCACGGATCCCTTCAACTATGATTTGGACAAGGGTGATTCCGACCTTGACCGCAGGCATATGTTTGTTTCCAACGCGGTTTATGTCTTGCCCTCGCTCAAGAACCATGGTTCGTTTGTGAGTAAGATCCTCGGAGATTGGCAACTTAATGGGATTGTCACTGCGTATAGTGGCATACCTCTCGACGTTGTGACGAACGCTCCTAATTTGTATTTCGGTCTGTCTCGCAGTGCCCCTGGCGGCTTCCGTCCCGATGTGGTTGGTAATCAGCCTTTCTTCTTCCATGGCCCTGACCAGACGATATATCTGAATCCGGCCGCGTTCGCGATGCCTGCTCCCGGACATTTCGGTAATCTTCGGCGCGGAGCCGTGCGGCAGCCGGGACTTACTAATGTCGATTTCTCGGTGGCCAAGAATTGGAAGGTTCATGAACGGTATGGTATTCAGTTTCGCGCGGAGATGTTCAACCTTTTCAACCGTCCGAATTTCAACGGCTTCGATCCTAACTTGGGCGCCAACTTCAACAACGGCCAATTTGTTCAATTTAATAACACACTCGGCAGCGGAACTTTTGGCCAGCTGAATACTAGCCGCGGACCGCGCAACATCCAGTTCGGGATTAAGTTTAACTTCTGATATAGTACGGCACGGCTGAAACAAAGACGGAGGGCCAGGTTCTACTTCAGCCCTCCGTTTTATTTTTTCCAGGGGTCATAGAAGTTTCGCTTGGGGCATTTACCTTCGACCTTGTTTCCTTTTCTCCTGCTGGTCTTTGTTTTCCAATCTCCTCAGGATGCGTAGCAGAAAAAGAATACGCTGCTGTCCTTGCCGAAGCCTACGGACAGCTCGGAAAAGTCTACGCGGCCGAGAAGAAATATCAACAGGCCATTGACGCCCTCACGTCAGCCTCTCTCTACCGGCCTGAATCGCAGGAGGTTTTGATCGACCTGGCGATTGCTTACTTCGACGCTGAGCAATATGAAAAAGCTCTCGAGCCGCTGGCCAAAGCATTACGTCTCAATCCTCAGAGCGCGGGCGCGCACCATATGCTGGGCAAGAGTTATTTCATGCTCGGCGACTTTGACAAGTCGGCAGCCGAGTTGCAAACAGCACTCAAGATCACACCGAAAGATAACGACATCGCGTATACGTTAGGACTGGCCTATCTCAAGCAGCACCAGCTGGCGCCGGCGCAGCAGATCTACGAGCGCATGCTCAAACAATTTGGCGACCGGCCGCAGTTGCGTATTGTGTTTGGCCGCGCCTACCGAGAAACGGGTTTTTTGGCCGAAGCGATAGAGGAATTCAAGAAAGCTGTCGCCCTCGATCCCCACTTTGCCCGGGCTCATTATTATCTTGGACTGACGTATTTATTAAAGGACGGCGCGTCGAGGCTTCCGGATGCGGAACAGGAATTCAAGGTTGAATTGGAATCACATCCGGATGAATTCTTCGCCAACTATTACCTCGGCATTACTTACTTGATGGATAGAAAATGGGACTCGGCCATTGACCTGCTGCGGAAGGCTACTCTGATTCAGCCGAATAACCCTGATCCGTATTTTCATTTGGGCCAGGCGTATCAAGCGACCGAACGCTACGCGGAGGCAATTGAAGTACTGAGGAAATCGATCTCTCTCAATCCATCGCTTAGTCACAATGATTACCAGGTGGCTACGGCGCATTACCGTTTGGGGCAATCTCTTTTGAAAGCCGGGCAGGACGAAGCCGCCCAAAAGGAGTTGCAGGTGGCCGCGGACCTGAAGTCAAAATCGTTGAAACGCGATAAGGAGAGGAACGAGATTTATTTGAATGCGGAAAACCTGCACGAGCAAAACAGTAAATTCCCGGAGATCGTCTCGACTGAAGGCGTAATTGCGGAATCGGACTCACCT
>WNGK01007313.1_pt1 | contig 14779 bp, 8 predicted proteins | sample 5400601 | NCBI WGS metagenome assembly WNGK01 (sample SAMN13153376, study PRJNA577476) | soil metagenome | isolation source: 60 cm soil or saprolite under Garry oak tree replicate 1 | place: USA:California | collected 2016-06-15 | reverse complement strand
TCCCCTGCTGGCAAACTATGCTCAAGCGCAACAGTATCAAGGTCATGTCTCAGCCGCGCAGCAACGCCTTGAAGCACTCAAACGCTTCCGTGATGCCCTTAAAGCAGGCAACATACAACGCATTGTGGCAAGCTCAGCTTCTGTCCTCTACAATAGTAATGCCATCACCCTTGAGGAGCAGCAATGTCTATCGCTAGCACAAACCTTTCATAATGCCTATCAGAAAGATGATGACGAGGGCATAGTTATTGCCCATAACGAGATCACCACATCCCCTTTGCGAAAGCGTTTCATTTTCACGCCTCAAGAGAAACAGCGCATCCAGCTTGCCCAACGTTACAAGACAGCTTTAACTCGTTTCCGGCTGGCCTGGTATCGTACCAAGAATGCGAAAGAAATTGTTGCGGCTTACGATCCTCTGTTCGAGACCTACAAAAGTATGCCTTCAGATGATCAAGAGGTTTTGCAAGCTGCACAACGCTTCATCACTATGTATGAAGCTACAAGGGAAGCAATTGCAGCCAACAATAATGCAGGAGATGACCAAAGAATTTTTGCTGTGTATGACAAAGATCTCGCTGAACGTTTTACTGACTTTACCCTTGCAGAAAAAGAGCGTATCAAATTAGCCCTCAACCGGCAACTGCTGAAATATGCTATACAGCGTAATATCTATCGAGAGGTCATCCGGCGTACTCAAGAAATCGAGAACCAGACACAAGAGGTACTGAAAGATGAGGTGCAAAGAAAAGCTGTGAGCGAGGCGAAAAGGAGATATCTTGCACAATTTCAACCAAAGAATGTTGAGGTGCAGGTAAAGGCTCAGAATAGTTGTCTGGCTGTAACGTGGCAATGGCCTGTAGATACTCTCATACAATATGCATTCGTTGTATGGCACTACGATAGATGGCCGCTCTATCCCGGTGAAGCGGGAGCATTTCGCTCGTCGCCCATTCTCCGTCAAAGCTATGAGTTACAAAAAGGGTTTCAGCTTCCTGTAGATCAACAACTGCACCCTATGGTATACCTGCAAGTCTATTTTGCCATTCAGGATGGAGAGACCTTCACTCACGGTCCTTCTTGGCTCTATTCAAGTGGAACTGAACCAACTTCTAGATGTGTAGTGAAGCTCTGTTAGAATCAGGGACAGCAAGGACTCCTACTGCTCGCCAGCACTCATTTTTTGAAAAGATAGATATCCATACTTACAGTACTTGCACTGCTGCCGAGAGTATACAGATGAACATAGTAAGAGGATCGCTGGAATGCGAAGCCTTGGGCTCCCAGCTCTTTCAGGATAGCATACACTTTGTCAGCTACATCAAATGCCTGCCCGATATCATTATCTGTAGGAGCACCCCCATAGACAATAGCCAGACCAACACTGCGATTTTGCAGGACAGGTTGTGCCCGTATCCTCTGCTCCACATCATTAATAGCTTGTGGAGAGTTATTGAGCAAACCTACATAATCAACATTCAGAAGAGTAATTCTTTGAGAGTTAAAATCCAGACGTGGCTCTTGTGTGGGTGCCAACGTAGGGGTAGGGGTAGATGTTGCAACGACTATTGGCGTAGGAGTTGGAATGGGATGGGGCTTTACTCCAACAGTATTGGCAGCAAGAAAGAGTACCGCCAGAGCCAGCAGTAAATCGGCAAAGATCCAGCCACTTATCATAACGGTATCTTTTACTTGTGGCTGACGACCAGATTGACGCATAAGTACACCTTCTTCAAGAATTTATTTGACTGGCCTGGCAAGATGGTTTTGCAGTTCGTCTATCATATCTGATAGCTTTTGACCGGCATCATAAATCGCTATAGCAGATGCATTGAGTGAGTTACCACTCTTCTCGATAACTTGTGCTGCATGTGCGTAGGTCTGAACAATACTTGAGTTATCACTTGAGCGTTGTAAATCAGCAATATCTTTCATGTCATGGGCCATACTACGCAAGGAGCGTCCGCCCTCACCGATGCTCGCTAATGCTTCCTTCACGCTGATGCGTGAAATTACCTGTACTTGATGCTAACTGTACTGCCTTCTCCACTGCTATGTTCAAGGTATCCAGCACGTCGCTGAGATCACTACTCCACGCGTCCTGTTTCCTGCTCAGGTCTACCAGCATCTTTGCGGACCCCTGGAGTAAAGCAACGGACTCTTTCACTGAGTCAGCCAGACGTCTCTGTTGTTCCGAGAGCTCCTTAGCTGGCCCCACCAGACCATTCACGCTGGCAACCAGATCGTTATTCGTATTTCTGAGCGTCTGGGCAGAGGTGTGCATCTCTTTTGCCAGGACATCCAGGTCTGAGGCAAAGGTATTGAGCTTTTGCAGGTAAGCATTCCCTGCGTTGAGCTGGTCATCCATCTTTTGTGTCATGGCGTTAAACTGATTGAGTACTTGCTTCGTTGTCGCACTGAACTGCTCAACAACCTGCTTGGTCATAGCGTTAAACTGGTTGAGTATCTGCTGGATCATGTTATCAAATTTGGCGCCTGTCTGGCGTGTCACAGCCGTGAGGGGGACCTGCTTCCGTCTACTTAAAAGGAACAAGGATGTGCCAGCCAGGGCATGTACCAGTGCCGAACGCAGTTGTTGTGCCTCTCGTTCGCTGCGATTAGCGTTGCTTTGCGCCAACGCAAAAGTAAAAAAAGTCAGGAAAAAGATGAAAACCAGAAGTCCCGCATCAATCAAGGCAACATTGCTCAATGTCAGCCATAATGGTAGTCTTCCTCCAAATCCCTCCTGCCATAGATAGAGGAACGGTTGTGAAACCTGATCAGGATGTGTTTTTAGCAATTCGCCCAGGAGAATATGATACTTATCCGTGGCCTGCGATATCCCGTACCAGGTGACAATAATCGGGGCCAGGATAAAGGTATTCCGCAGCAGTTCCAGGATATCCACGATCTTTCCGCGAATCTGGCTGCTTCTGAAGCGTTCTACAATACCGTCGGGATCAATGATCTTGTAGATGTCGCTTTCGACCCACACCTCAGCATTTGTCCCATTCTCAACGGCATCGCTAAGCAAGCGTAGACGAACAGCCGCACCGACATCATATTCACGTACCTGGTCTGCCAGCTCAAGTAAACTTTGCTTTGTAGAATTGTTATCTATCATCACTCTCTCCAGAAATCTAAATGAGTTCTGCCACGGCCCTACCAGACGACGTACTTATATAGACCACCCTGTACATTCGTTAGTTGCTGGGATGGTCGCCTTCCTTCTGAAAGCAAATATGGATTTGGAGACGATGCGTTATTAGCACCACTACCTCCACTTGCATTATACTGTGGAGGTAGTGGTGCTAATGCTCCAGAGCGCGTCGGCTGAAAACGCTTTCTCTTTTCACGATACGCACTCCATTTTATAGCTGTCGCGTTATCCCAGATGATACTATTACTCTTTTCTATTTTGTCGAGTATCTCATCACTTGCACTCTCCAAAAGACGATCGAGGAACTGCTCTCTGAACAGTATCTGCACATCCATAGAGAAGATACCATGAAAAACGCTATCTGCATATAAGACAAAATTGACGTACTGTATCAGGCGAGGGTCCCATCCTTTATATAGAGGTAACTCGTCTCGTACAATCTCGGCCATACCAAGGAGTATCTGGAACAGATAGCCCTTGTAAGAGGGGAATGAACTCACTGTACTTATGACCATCGCAAGTTCGACTGCGTTAGTAACGCGCCTAGCAAGCTCCCCAGACAACTTCTCTATAAGCGCAAAACCAGGCTGAGGTATACTATTGCCAAGAGCTTTCACCATGTCTTTACTGTTCACAGAATCTGAGAAGAGTGAGTTCAGGTTGGAAAACTGTTGGAGCATTCCCTGGATATCAGGTGGCAGGTCCGGCCCACATTCATTGCTTAAAAATGACACAAACCTCTGTGTAGGTATAGAGGCTTGCAAGAATGTATCTAGACTCAAGCCCTTCAAATACGCTCTGATATACTGTGCCATGCATGTTCTTGATGAGGTACGATATGGTCGATCATATCGTGAGAGATAGTATTGACCATGCTCTTCTAAAAAGTCGACACTTTCGTCAGGTGTGAGAGATGCAGACTGCAGCAGCTTCTCCAGATTGTCCCCATTTCCTGGTGATTCGAGCCATGCAACAAATTGCTGGGGACGTGCCTCTCTTCCTGTACGAGAACGTAGCCAAGTATACAACACGTCCTTTTTTTCACCTGGATACTTCTGTAATTGCGCGAATTGCTCCAGAATGATGGCTTGTCTTTGAGGATGTGAAAGATATGCATAACCGTATTGTTTGAGGAACCATACCCGCTCCTGCACGCTAAGGGGTACTTTATCGATTACGTACCTTTCGCGGCCAGCACTCAAAGGGGAATTCAGGAGAATAGCTAGCCATATATTTCTATATGGGCTATGAACAACTTTTCCAAACAGCTCAATGGCTTTGTTCCAGTCGCCTTTCTCTAAGAGGTAGGTGAGGACACGCTCAACAGTCCGCTGGAAATTTTCTCCAGGGTTTTGTATGACCTGTGGGGATATAGGATCAGCCTGTAAAGCGGTATACATCCATTCAGCAGGCCATGATGAGTGGGAAAAGAAAACTTCGCTCTCTTGATTTGATGACCAGGGTACTCTGAGGAATGGCTCTACGTCGCTCGGATTCACTGATGGTAATATTGCAGCCCATTTATCAAGTAACGAATAAAGATCGCGGTTCTTGAAATATACTAGTTTTTTCTTTGGGCTTATAGGACGTATTTCTTGTAAGAGTACGTTCCACACATTCGGACTATGAGTAAGGTCACTCGTCGCTTCCACACTACCCATAATGAGCATCAAGATACTACCGCCTGTCATTCCTCGTTCTATCACAGTAGGTATGGTGCGTGCTGCATTTACTCCGAATGAATAGAGTACCTGTGCTAGCTCATTGTCTCGATATGCGATGGAGTAAGTCGTTAAATCTGCTAAACCTTTCACTAGAACGCTTTCTCCCCATACTAGGTCTTCCATAGCAAAAGTTATGGCACTATCTTGTACCCTGGACCTTTTCAACCGCATCACTGCGCGATTTTTGAGAGACGATCCTAGACTCCCTTTGTCAGGCTGATCACCTTTGATAACGATATCTTCATAGGCAATAAGGAACTTATCCACGTTCATATCCGGAATTGTTTGCACTTCATCAAGAAATTCTTTCAGTTCTTGTGAACCGGGTATCCCTTGTATTACCAATTGTGTGACATAGTTAGCAAAATGAGCAGCAAGAGGAGAGTTTTCAAGTGTCGTTCCTCGTCCTGCATAGCAGTTGAGTGCTACCCCTGTTTCATAACAGGAAGGTGGGAGGTCTCTACCAGCATTGAGCATCTCTTGTGTGAAGGTTGTCCCAATGATCATCGCGTGCGTATCGGTGAGTACGTCTTTCTCATAGGTGCTAAATGTCACATTCTCAAGGAGCGCATCAGGAAGGCAGAGGGCCAGAGTCACCAGAAAAGCTCCAAGAATGTCGGCGGAGATAGCAATATAGAAACGGGGTAACTCTTGTTCATGACCTCGATTGTTTCGCCAGTACTCCCATCCCTTACGCCACATTAAATAAGCACGGATGAACAGTGGCAGAAAATCGCGCACTTCTGCACTACTGACATGTGGGAGTCGCAAGAGATCAACATTTCCAGGTTGGAACTCCCAATCATGTTGAAGGGTATTCAACGAGGTGGGTTTAAGATAGAGATCACTACCTATACTCTTATCAGAGGATTCCCAAAATTTTGATTGCCAGAGTAAGAATGCATCTCTCACCGTAAAATTGTTGGGTAAATTGGCTAGCAGGTGTACAAAGAAGGCTCCTGGGCGTCCTTGACCGTCACGCCCAGTATAGGTCTTATTGAGTAGAATACGCTCACCATCAACGGATTGTAGCAGTGAGAGGCATATGGGTGCAGAAGACGGATTGAAGCGATCAGCTCCATCTGGCAAGGTATAACGCAGGTATTGATCAAGGTTTTTTACACGTGGACTCGTCACCTCTCTCAAAGAGCCAGAGGCTGCTCGAATACGAAACCCTGCTGTGACAGAACTCAGCCCAATAGGAGACCAGGTATACCACAATTGCTCAATGGCTGGCTCATCACCTCGCTGGCTATTGTTGTTCCAGTTATTGCTCATCTTGCCTTCCATCTTTCATTTCTGTTTGCTCACACTATGATACAGCTACCTTGCATCAATAATACCTAATTGGTGAAGAACCCAGAGGACGGGATCGAGACAGCGACGTGGCTCAACTGCTGGATACGCTCCAGCTGCGTTTGGTGAATGGCCCGTTGCTGAAGCGGCAAAAAACTGTGCATTTAATGCACTTGTTGCTTGCAAAAGGGTGCGATCTCCAAAATCATCAAGGAGTTGTCGTACCTCTGCATCAATGATACGTAAATCTTCTAAATCAACACCACCTCCATAGCCATATTTCGGGTTCGTTAAGAAGTTGTACGGATCACTCACTCCTCTCAGATACTTGAGCAAGTCCGACTTAGAAAGTGTGATCGCAATCGGTGTTCTAATCATACGGGATCCCGGTTCTAAACCGTGTTTCCGTTCGAGCAACTGTATAATTGAATTGAGTACATCAGAGGCTCTTCTTCCTGTTGCTGACTGATTTTGTAGATGAGGTGGCAACCGATCCAGAATATCAGGCATACTGACAGGGTCAGCCAGGAAAACAATACCAGCAGCAGTGAGTACATAACGACCGAACTGTACAACTCTATCGGGGTTGGCATAGTCTTCGCCAGAAGCATCATATAAGATCAAATTGGTCTTCCGGGCTGGATGCGCGGGTGACTTCTTCACAATAAGCTCATAAACTAATGGTTCATTAGGTTTTTGGGCCGTCGCGGGTTGAGTAGCATCTAATACTTCCTTTTTCTTAAATAGGGTGTCAAGATAATACTGATTATACTTATCAAACACCTTTGGCGTAAGACAGACAAAGCGCGTGGATTGATTGGGATTGTGTACCTGGCCGGCCTGTATCTGACGGATAAGTGCGGCGAGATAGTGACTTTTGCCAGAGTAGGTGTCACCTACGACGACGACGCTTCGTGCATCAACACTCTCGATATTGTATGGCAAGAGATACTTGCAGTGTGGACACTCGCGGCACGCGAGTTCGTTCACGTACTTGTCACCGACCAGAGGTTCTGGATAGCGACGCGCACGCTGTCTTTCAAGCCAGCCAGTTGGTGCCGCCTTGATTATTTTTCCAGCCGTTATTTGAGACACGATATTGCATTCCCCAGGATAGAACGGCTGGGCACAGTTGGGGCATATACGTATATTGCTGTCCCCAATAAACATGCTCATTGTAATCTCTGCCTCCAAATTGCAAAATGTGTGAAAGTAACCAACCCCCACGCTTACTTTTGACGATTTTCTGTTTAAATAATCAAGTCTTGTTTCGCATTACGTTTGTTAACTATACGTTCTCCATGTGATCCGCTCACTGCCGGCCTCGCTTTGTGAACTGGGTTCGAGGCCATCCGAGTAACGCCATTGTGCGTGCTCGTAATCCCACTCATCGAGGATACGAGTAAAAATCTGTACATAAATATGGGTAGCTCGCCCTATTGAGAAAGTGTGGCTGTCTTCGGAACTTTTGCGACGAAGTTCAATGTGATGCCATTCCGGGTCTTGCCAGCACTTCTCACGTGGACGCTGTGGCCAGGTGTCGGTGCGCCAGACAAGCAGTGCATCCTGCACAAGATCATTGAACGGCCAACGCCAGTGTGCCTCCGCGTGATTGATGCTTGTCCAGGTATTTTCCTCTATATGCACTTGCAAGCCTGTCACATCAAGTTTGCGGATGAAGCGCATGGTGGCTGTGTGTAGTCCAAGCTTCAAAAACTCGTCTATCTCCTTGCGGCTGTCTATGACGATTCTACGTGCCAGCCTGATCGCTGGCTCATAGTCCTTGTTATCCAGGAGTTGCTTGACCTCTACTACCTGCATGGCTTTGTTGATGCGCTGCCGCTCGGTGCTGTTGAAGGAAGGAAAAAGCTGATCAAGCCGCTTGTCAAAGGCACGACGGATAGCGTCATCATCATCGGCGAGAATAGCGGCGTGGACCTCCTGGTACATCTGCAAACAACTCCGTGCATCTTCAATACGCGCACGCTGCTCTGGTGTAATGCTACTACTTTCGTCAAGCAACATACCGTCGTAAGCGGCGAGCAGTTGATCCGCACTCTGTGTATTGTTGTTCCAGGCCCGATGAAATGTTTCTAAAGCAGCGGAGCGACGCATAGCCAGGTCGATGCGCTGTTGCTGCTCAGCAGTAAACGCAAAGGTCACATTTTTCTGCTGCAGTTCTTGCCTGAGCCTGATGAGTGCATCATCGTCGTCTTGCTTGTATGCTTGCACGAAGCTGCGGGCCAGGGAGAGCTGTATATATTCTTGCGGTGTTACATCCTTACAGGTATCTAACACAGGATCGTAGGTTACAACAATCTCGCCAGGCAATCCTGTTCGCAAGGCATCACGAAACTTGAGCAGAGCTGCTTTGCGTTGTCTGGCGTTTGCCACATGCTGTTGTTCTGCAGGGGTCAAAACAAAGACGCTTTGATGGGGAGAAGCTTGTAGAGCGTCTGCAGCTAGAATAAGCTCATCATCACTGCCGTGATCGTATGCTTTGATCAAGCGCAGGCCCAGTGCCAGTTGGCTGCGCTCATGCAAGGTGATAGCAGTACTTTGGTCTAGGACAGGCTTGTAGGCGTTGATAATCTGACGCAAACTTTTGCTTGTCAAGGCACTGCGGAATGTTGTAAGGGCCTCAGTGCGCTCTTTCGCAAGTGTGAGACGCTGCTGTTGCTGGGGAGTGAAGATAAAAGCGTTACCGAAAGGTAATCTCTGTATGGTGTCATAGGCTGTACTGATGGCATGATCGTCGCTTCCCGCGCAGACCTGTACAAAGGTATGGGCTGCCTCTGCCTGTTGTCGCTCCTGTGGCGTGAGTTCCTGAAAGAAGGTATGCCCAGGAGTATAGGCTGCCGCAATGGACGCGATTTCGCGCATTTGTAATGCCGAGCGCAGCCGCTGTAGTGCCAGTTTCTTCTCATAATCGGGATCAATAATGTGCAGGGGGAAGCGTATCTGATCTATAGGCTGTAGGCAGGCATGCACCAACTCCTGAGCTACATCGCGCACACGTTGATCGTGAAGGTGGAGCAACTCCTGGAACAGTGCTGACTGGTGAGGGTCTTTGAAATCCCTTTCGGTAAATAAGAGATTGGTATCCAGGAATTTTCCCTGTTGCATATGCTTATTCCACAGTTCAGGGGATATTGCTAAGGCCAGGAGAGCAGTATAGATCACCAGCGCAGAGAAATCATCCATACCTTCTGCAAAGCGACGATGACTCATTTGCGGATGCTGATAATCTGCCTGGCCGCTGACCATTTGCTTCCTTCCCGCAAACTCGGGAATGTACACACCATCGTAGTCAATCAGTACGAGGTTGCCATCTGGTCGGACCATGACGTTGGCTGCGGCCAGGTCTCCATGAGCAATATGAGCCTGACGCATCTTTTGCAATAATTCGAGCCATTGCTGACCTATGCGTTGCAGAGCCACTCGATCACGTTTGCCACAAAGCTCATTGACCTTGTCGAACAAGGTCATCCCCTCTATCCACTCCATCTCAATGACAGGATAGATATGCTCTTGCCCTTTCTCTCTGAGAAGAATACCTGTATCATGATAGCGGAAGCCGGCAGTCAACTCTGGGATATGTGTTTGGAAATAGGGGCCTATACGTCCATAGCGGAACTCTGTCTCGGAATCCACCCGTTTTATAAAGCAGCGCAGAGCGCGGAACTGTCCACTTTTGGTGCAAAATTTGTAGACAATGGCAAAGCCACCCTGCAATCCCCACGGTCTCTCATAAGAACCGATCTTTGCCTGAATGGTCATCATCTCTACCCTCCCCTCTTTCAGATCAGGGTCTTGAACCTTCAGGCGAAACGATGAAGCCCTCATAGCTTCATCATATGTAAGACGATCAGGCACGTTACGGTTCCTCTACTGAAATCCCTCTTGATATTTATTCAATCCTCAAAGGACAGCTACGTTCCAGTATTATACAATCATAGACGATGTTTTGGAGAAGCTCGCAATACATAAGAACTGAACCGCTCATGAGCGGTTTGTTTCACTGTATATCATGCTTTCTCATGTACAGATGCCTATATTTCAATAGTATAGCTGTGCCGTGTTTTGCTGTCAAGCATTTCTTAATACTACTGAATGTGCATAGTACATGTACACGGACAGCAAGCTCTCAGGAGTTTGATTACAACATAGGCATCTTAATTTATTAAGTATATTTTTCCATATATTACCGATTGAATATTGCTACTCTTTTCTGCTATACTACTCATGAGTATTTTTCAGAACAGGCAGGAGGCATATGATGGCCGGATCACGTATATTTGTCAGCTCTACTTTGGAGCCAGAGGCTACCCAATGTGCTAACGAACTGGCAAATTATTTAAGAGGAAATTATATAGATGTTGTGGCAGCTAACCCCTTGGATTACAGCGGGAACAAGCAACACATGCTTGCAAGTTCGCAATGGTTTATTCTTGTGCGTACCAAGGCAGCGATGCAAGAAAATAGTCCTGTTTACGCAGATGTCGAAACTGCATTGAACCTATATACGAGAGGTCAATTACAAGGGGTATTAGCTATCGCCGCCGATCAAACGGAAGCCGAAGACATCCCGCCGCGCTGGTCTACCATCCGCACTTACAATGCTATAACTCTACAAGACCGCCCGCAAGCTTTCAACAGTATTATAAAAACGCTCAATTACCATGCAAAAGCACCTGCAAGCACGGCACCAACTCCAGGCCAGACCCAATCTCCTGTTCAGCAATATAATCCTGCAGTGGTGCAGCCTTCTGGCTCTCGAAGTGTGAAGCGGTTTCAACGGCTAATACTTCCTATAGGTATCATCGTTGTCATCACTCTTATAATAGGGGCAGGTATACTCGTTAGCGGTCTGCTAAACACCCCACGCGGAGAAACAGTCATTAGCACAACCCCCGGCACTTCAACAGTAATAACCCCCGCAAACTCTACTACACCGACGCCATCGACCACACCGACTCAGCAAGAAGTAAAGCAGGCCAACGACCTCTTTAAAAAGAGTACACAAGGAAGTACTGCACTTACTTTTGCATCAACTAATGACAGTAAAACCTCGCTGTGGAGTACCGATCTTACCCAATGTGTATTGAGCCCGAACAATAAAACGTATACAGTCACGGCTTTTGCTGGGCAAGTACATTTATGCATGGCAACAGGAATGAACTTCACTCAGAACTTGGCTTATCAGGCTACTATGAACATTGAGAAGGGGGGAGATGCTGGCGGCTTAGTCTTCCGCTCAAGTGCAGATATAGCCGTGTATTATCGCTTCTCGTTGGACAGTCAGGGGAAATATGGACTCATCCTTGTCACACAGAATAGTACTACTCAGGCTTCTCAAGATACAGTGTTAAGAAGTTCAGATACAAGCGTAAAGGGATGGAATGCTGCTCAATCTAATACGCTGACCGTCATTGTATCTAGCAACGTTATCTATCTCTATATAAACAACACCTATATTGACCACTATGACACCAAGAACGATAGGGTTGATGCCAGTTTCGGCCAGGTAGGTGTAGATGCTCTTTCAAGGACCGCTAAACCGACAACAATAATCTTCAGTGATCTGAAGGTATGGAAGTTCTAGTGTGGCTAGCTGTCATAGGAGTGCAAAGGGAGAGGGCTTCCCTGGCAGTTTTTCGATAAGGATAAAAGATAGAGGGCAACTTTTTGGGTTGTGCGAGAAAGGATTTACCCTTCGGTTAGTATCGAAAATATTTGCCAAAGGATCAGAGCGTACACTCTGATCCTTTGTGAAGCTTATGGTAACCTGTTCAAGACATAACGAACATGGAGATAGGCACTTGTGCTCAGGAAGATAATGCCCAGGAGGGTGACGATGACCGGCTCATAGACGCTCATTGATGGAAGCCATAAAGAAATGCTTCCTCCGATCACAATGCCCACATAGCCCCAGTATAAAGCTACCATTAAGCCACAAAATACTGAGACTTTAGGGTTTACGAAGCAGATACACAGGAAAAACAGCACAAGTGAAAAAAAGAGTCCAAAAATGGCGGCGATGGGAGAAGGTGGCACACTGAGCACTCCTACAATAATTGCAGAGATAACATTTAAGATAAGACCAAACTCTCGGAAGGCTTTGTTCTTCTGTAACCTGGCGAACTCCCAATCGAGCTCAAGCCATCCTCCTGGTGACTGTGTGAGGGTATGCCATCCCTTTTGTAGCATTCCTGTGAGACTATCATCAGCTTGACCTGAAGAAGTCCCTTGGCCGTGGGCACCACCTCCTATCACACTTGTAGTTGTGTTATTATGACCTGTGTACCCTGGAAACGGATTCACGTAGATCGGCCCCTGTTGTTGTCCTCCTGGATTTGGCTGATATTGTCCTGCTTGCTGGCCTGGACCCGCCTGTTGCTGCTGTGGTTGACCGCCAGGATGGCCCCATTGATACCCAGGGTTCGCTTGGTGCTGTTGGTATTGTCCCCCTGCATTTGGCTGATACTGCCCCCCTTGATAAGCAGGATTTGCCTGCTGTTGCGCTCCACCGCCAGGATTGCCCCAAGGCTGTCCTGCTTGATAGCCAGGGTTCGCTTGTTGTTGCTGTGGTTGACCGCCAGGATTACCCCATGCCTGTCTCCCTTGATAAGCGGGATTGGCTTGCTGTTGTTGCTGTCCAGCCCCTGGATTAGCCCACTGTTGCCCCCCTTGATAAGCGGGATTGGCTTGCTGTTGCTGTCCAGCCCCTGGATTAGCCCACTGTTGCCCCCCTTGCTGGGCAGGATTAGCTTGCTGCTGTTGTTGATTGCCCTGCGGCTGTTGATTTCCTGGCATCTGGTACGCTTGTTGCGAGGCCGGGCCTAGAGCGGCTAAAAGGGCGTTGGCAAACTCTTTTATTGAGGGATAACGCCGCGCAGGGTCTTTCTCCAATGCCTTCATGACAACCTGTTCGACCTCTTGGGAGATATGATTATACACTCCATAGAGGGGAGGCGGCTTCTTGTTGATCTGCATGTAGATAACCTGGTCTTGTGTTCCCTCAAAAGGACGCACACCGGTGAGCCACTCGTAGACTACAATACCTAGAGCGTACTGATCACAGGCCGCACTCGTGGTGCCAAACTCAAGTCGTTCAGGGGCAAAATAGGCGAGCGTTCCCCGCAGTGCCGTATTTTTTATTACTGCAGGATCTCTAGAGGTATGACCAGTGACAGCAATACCAAAGTCGCTCAATAAAATATCGTTCGAGCCACTCACTTCGATCAGCATATTTTCGGGCTTCACATCACAATGGATGATGAATTGATTATGGGCATATTGGAGGGCGTCAGCAATTTGATCAACATATAGGGCAATCTCATTCAATGGAACGATCGTGCTATGAGGATAACGATTGCGAAGTGTTCCATCTGGTGCATAAGCCATCACGAGATAAGGAACCCCAGTACCCCCTCCTAATAAATTAGTTTCTATACCGTAGTCCATCACTTTAACAATATGAGGATGTTTTAATCTTGCAATAGTTCGTGCTTCGGTACGAAAGCCGTTCTGATCCTCTGTACTTAATACATTTTCATTCAGTACTTTGACCGCCGCTTCGGATTGTAGATGAAGGTGTTCGCCAAGATAGACTTTGGCAAAGCCTCCTTCTCCAAGAAGTCGTACCAGGCGATAGTTGCCTAATTGTTGTCCCACACGATCCTGATTTTGCATCGTTGTATCCCCTCAGATAACCTGTTATTTTCATCCGCTCATCCATTGACTGAGTACAATGTATAGGAATATAACCAGATTGTCAAGATGTTTTGTATATTTAATAATGCATTAAACAAAAACGCATTTATAATATATTATATAAATTTATAAAACAAAAAATTATTTATTAATCATCTATGAGATGTAAAACTCAGTTTTACTTAGCGGAAAGCGGGGAGATTTTGTCATAGAGGTAGTTTGGCTTGTTGCATCACAAGCCAAACTACCTCTATGACAAAGAAGTTTATCCCAACTGCTTCATCATCGTTGCCAAGAACTGGGCATTGTTCTTGGTTTTGGACATCTGTTGTAAGAACGCTTCCATGGCTTCCAGGCCCTGTTGATCTGAGAGGTGTGAGAACATGCGGCGCATGGTGATGATAGCGCGATACGTTTGCGCATCGTAGAGCAGCTCTTCGCGGCGGGTGCTGGAGAGCGGAATATCAATGGCGGGGAAGATGCGGCGTTCGGCCAGCTTACGATTGAGTACCAGTTCCATATTGCCGGTACCCTTGAACTCTTCGTAGATTACATCATCCATACGGCTACCCGTATCAACAAGAACGGTGGCGAGAATGGTCAGGCTGCCACCTTCTTCGAGTTTACGGGCTGCACCAAAGAAACGCTTGGGTTGCGCTAATGCTCCTGCTTCTAGACCACCGGAGAGGCTGCGTCCGCTCGATTCCACGGCCAGATTGTAGGCGCGGCTCAAGCGGGTCAAGCTGTCTAGTAACACCACCACGTCTTGTCCACTTTCTACAAGCCGCTTGGCACGCTCTAAGACCATTTCGGACAGGTAGGTATGGGCCTTGGTTGGCTCATCAAAGGTGGAACTGACCACTTCGGCCTGGACAGAACGTTT
>WNGK01004556.1_pt1 | contig 14785 bp, 6 predicted proteins | sample 5400601 | NCBI WGS metagenome assembly WNGK01 (sample SAMN13153376, study PRJNA577476) | soil metagenome | isolation source: 60 cm soil or saprolite under Garry oak tree replicate 1 | place: USA:California | collected 2016-06-15 | reverse complement strand
GGTGACCGACGGGGTTCTGGGCAGTGGGATCGAAGGTTGAGAAACGCCCGTGCTGTTCGTACAACCCGCCCTGCCAATCAAATCGCAGGCCAAAGGTCAGCGTGAGCTTGGGGGTTACCTTAAAGTCGTCGTTGATCCAAGGCGAAGAATATTTCTGCTTCGGCATATAGTTGAACGGGATATTGAAATTGGCGTTATCAACTTGTCCCAATAGGAGAGAAGCGAACCCGTTCCCGGTAAAGGCGCTTCTGTTGGCGCCGGTTGCATCAAAGCCTGCAGTTTCATTGGAGCTGAAGTTAAAACTGCCTCCGGTGTTCACGGCCCAGCCAGTTTGTGGGAAAGTCATGAAACGGTATTCAATCCCGGCCTTGAGAGTATGTTTGCCGGTTATCCACGTAACGTCGTCCAAAAATTGATAGCGATTGTTGATGTCGCTCCCGCCGCTCGCCCACGGCGTGCCGTAGGCCGTATAACCCTGCGGCCCGGAGAAGTTCACCGAGGGAAAGCCCGCATTGTTGAATACAGGTGCGTTAGGCAAGCCAAGCCCGAGCTTCTGATTCCAGCCTACTCCACCGGACAACTGACTACCCTGCATATGCCAGCGGTCGTACGCCAGCGTGGTGTGATTGAAGAGGTTCGGCTTGATTACCCAGTTCATCTGCAGGTGCTCGAAATGGTTGGTGATGCGCTGGAAGAACCCCTGGCCGATGTAGGTGTCGTTGGCCGCAGAATCTGTTATCCCGTTATGCACAGTAGTGCAGCCCTCTGGCCCCCCGCAGTGCGCAATGCGCGGGCGGTTGTTCTGGTAATAGGTATTGCTAACAGAAAACTTATTGTTGAACGTATGATCGATGCGGAAAAGCCAGGTCCTTACGTTGATCTTATTATTGTCGTCCGAGCTCCCGCCAAACCCGTTCAGGGCCAATTTGTTGCGGTCTAGGGCCGGGATATTAGGAATCATAAATGCCGCCAACGAGCTACGCAGTGAATCGTTAGCCGGAATGATGTTCGCCAGACCGGCAATTGGGAGACCCGTGGTGGTATCGAACCCATAGCCATCGCGAACTGGTACGCCATTAACCAGCCGCGTGGTGGCAGGATTGAAGATTTCGCCCACGAAGATGGGTCGACCGAGAGCGTCAAAAATGGCCTGTTTGGTGACAGGGTCCACTGCTTGTGCACCCGTCAGAATCCGCGGGTCGCTAAAGTCGCCATTCCTCTCGTTAGGCGTCGGCAGGGTGTTCACAAATCCTGTATTGACCGTGCTGTGGTAGTCCAATCCATCTACGTTGAAGAACCAGAACGTTTTGCCCCCGTAGGTAATTTTCGGAACTGGCCCGCCCACGGCGGCCCCCCAGTTATCCTGAGTCAGAGGAAGTTTCTTATTGGGGATTGTCGGTATGCCGGCAAAGAAGAAGTTTCCTGCATCGAGTTTGTCGTTGCTGAAGAAATTGTACACATTCCCGTGAAATTTGTCCGTGCCCGACTTCGTGGTATAGGTAATGAAACCGCCGCTGGTGTGCCCGTACTGCGCGGAAAATGTATTCTCGACGACCGTCATTTCTTGTACCGACGTGTAGGGCACCGAACTTTCCTGCGTCCCCTGATGGCCTTCCGCGTAGCCAAAAGCCGCGCCGTCAAACCAGTTCTCCGTGGCCAGGGTTTGGCCGCCGTTGATCCGGGAGGTAAACTGGCTGCCGCGGAAGATTGCGTCGCCGTTCGGCTGCATGGGTGTGAAGCCGGGCTGCAATTGCAGCAGGGATTCGGCCAGCCGGATGTCCGCCCCCATGGCCGCGGGTAGATCGCGATAATACGTTTCGCCAATCGTGTGCGAGACCGTCGGATTGTCCGTATTGATCTGCTCCACCCCGCCTTCGACGGTAACCGTCTGGCTTACCGCTCCGACTTCCAGTTTGACGTCCTCACGGTAGGTCTGCCCGCCGCTCACCACAATTCCCTTCGTGGAAGAGAGCTTGAAGCCCTCCTTTTCCACCTCGACCGTATACGTGCCTAAAATGAGCGGTGGAGTGCTGTAGTTGCCAGCGCTGTTCGTGCCCACAACAATTTTTGTGTTGGTGTCCGTGCTAATAATCGTGACTTTTGCATCGGGAATAGCCGACCCGCTAGAGTCGGTGACAATGCCGGAAATCACCGCCCGGTCGGCCAACTGCGCGTACAAGCTTTGCCCACTGAATGCAACCAAAACAGACAACAGCAGCACTACGAGAGTCGATGTCCGTTTCATCTTCACACCTCCCCCAAACTTGAGCGCAACCTCAATCCGCGTCTAATCTCGACGGAAGTGCTTGGAACGGCGGCGAACCTTGGCTTCGGAAGCTATGTTCGGCCTGGGACCTCTAAAAGTGAGGACCCATAAGCGGAGCGCCCGAAACTTTCAATTTGCGCGCTTCCAGCGCCATTCTGAGCGAATTTCCTGCAAGATTCAGAATCACCCCAAATGGCTCGGATTGACGGAGTAAACGTTTTCTCCGAACCATTGTCCGGCACTATTACTCCTCTCAAGAGCCGATGTCAAGAAATTTCTTTGTACCATCAAAAAAATTTCTTGCCCGATCAAATAGAGGTCTGAGATGCCCCCCCTCAATCCATGCTAGGGCAACACGTTGTTCCATTGGGAAGTGATTTCCACACCCGGCTAATCACAACGTCTCCGCCCTTTGTCAGCGCGGTAGACCGCTTCCGGCTCGTCTTCAGAACCCGACGACTCATCCTTGAGGCGGCTATCCCTGAAATGCGAATGCGATTACTGCCGAAGTGCTCGCGATCCGCTATGTCTCGCTCGGGTTGCGCAGAAATGCGCTAGGGAAGGAAGTGATTCTCTTTTGAGCGATTTGCTTGGGCGCTATCCTTATCATGCGCTATTATCCCGGCTTGGGGCGGCCCAACGATGAGTGCGAATCGGCATTGATCGGGTTGACGGCCCTCCCATCAACTTTGTTGTTTGCAAGAGAACAAAGAAATTGATAGCCGGTTGGAGATTTCGATAGTCCCACCATGCGGAGATATTTACACGCGCGTATCTGGATCGTGTCCTTTGGACTTTCCTTCTGTGTGATCGCCGCTACAGCCGGGCCGGACGTGCAGTTCACCGATATCACCCGGTCCGCGAACATCGATTTCAAGCACGAAAACTCCCCAACTTCCAGCAAGTACTTGATCGAAACCATGGGAGGAGGCGTGGCCCTCCTGGACTATGACAACGACGGGCGGCTGGATATCTTCTTCACCAACGGAGCGAAGATCGGCGATCCGATGACGGACAGCAAGTTCGTTGACAAATCCGATCGCAGATTTTGGAACCGGCTCTATCATCAAAACGCCGACGGCACATTCTCGGATGTGACGGAGAGAGCCGGCCTCACTGGAAGGGAGCAGAACTATTACTCGATGGGTGTAGCGGTGGGCGACTACGACAATGACGGCCTCGAAGACATCTACGTGACGGGCTATGGCGGCAACACGCTCTACCACAATAATGGGGACGGCACGTTCACGGACGTAACGAAGCGCGCTGGAGTTGCCGCCGGGGGATGGAGCGCAAGTGCGGGGTTTTTCGATTACGACAATGACGGCAATCTTGACCTCTTCGTGACCCGTTATGTGGATTGGAGCTTTCGGAACAATCCTTATTGTGGAGAACAGAAACCTGGTATGCGCGCCTACTGTCACCCCGACAACTTTAAGGGCGTCCAGAACATCCTCTACCACAATAATGGCGACGGAACATTTACCGACGTTTCCGCTAAGGCTGGCATCGCAAACCCTGAAGGCAAGGGGCTGGGCGTAGCTTTTGCCGATTATGACGACGACGGTTTTACGGACATTTTTGTCGCCAACGATTCGGTTCCAAGCTTCTTGTACCACAACAACGGAAATGGCACGTTCACCGAAGTCGGCCTGCCCGCAGGCGTTGCCTACAATGAGGACGGCAAAACGTTTGCCGGGATGGGGGCCGACTTCAGCGATTACGACAACGACGGCCGCCCGGATATTGTGGTTACGGATCTTTCCAACGAACGTTATCACCTCTTTCGCAACAACGGCGACGGCAGCTTCCGGGATGTGACCAACTCGTCTGGCTTGGGCGGAGCCACTTTCGCTTTTTCCGGTTGGAGCACGCACCTGTTCGATTACGACAATGATGGCTGGAAGGATCTCTTCGTTGCACAAGGGCATGTGATGGACACCATCGAGCAGACCTCATCCAACATGAAATACCTTGAACCGCCGCTGCTTCTGAAAAATGAGTCAGGCCATTTCACGAGGGCGCTTGCCGGTGTCGTTTTTCAAAGAGTGTGGGCCGGCCGGGGCGCTGCTTTCGGAGATATCGACAACGACGGTGGTGTCGACATCGTGGTTAGCAACGTAGGCCAAAGGGCATACTTACTGGGAAATGACGGTGGGAACCGCAGAAACTGGTTGGGAATTCAAACCATTGGCAGGAAATCAAACCGTGACGGCATCGGCTGTCGCGTCAAAGTTGTTTCCGCGTCTGGACTGGCTCAATATTTCACCGTCAACACGGCCGTCGGTTATCTCTCAGCCAGTGACAAGAGGCTGCTAGTGGGCTTAGGCGGCGATGCCAGTGCCAAGTTGGTCGAAATCCGGTGGCCGTCCGGGGTTGTCCAGAAATTCGAGAACGTCAAGGCTGGTCAGATGTTGAAGGCGACCGAGCCGGCCCAGCAATCTGCCGATACAAAATGAGGTGCGACATCTGCCTTGCCAGGACCGGAGACGTGTGGTAAGCGTTTACCCTTGAAAATTGATCGGGCCATCGCTTCACCTGCAAGGAGAATGCACATATGTTTTCCGCTGATAGACGCGATTTTTTGCATCAAGCCGGGAAAGCAGGAGCTGCATGGGGCGTGAGTTCTTTGTTTGGCGGCGCTTTCCTACGCGCTCAAACTTCGTCGCCGAACACCAGCGACGTAGTCCGCGTTTACCTAGACTCGCGTCGCGTCATTGCTCCGCTCGACCGCAATCTTTTCGGCTCATTTCTCGAGCACCTGGGCCGCGCTATCTACGAAGGCGTTTACGATCCGGGTTCGAAACTATCGGACGGCAATGGCCTTCGCAAAGATGTCATCAGTGAAATCCGGCAGATGGGTGTTCCCATCGTCCGTTATCCCGGTGGGAATTTCGTCTCAGGCTACAATTGGCTCGACGGCGTCGGTCCCAAGGAAAGCCGTCCCCGCGTGCTTGACAAGGCATGGAATGCAATCAACACAAACCAGTTCGGCACCAATGAATTCATGGCGTGGTGCAAGGCTGCCGGCACTGAGCCGTTGATGGGCCTCAACCTTGGGACGGGAACTCCGGAAGAGGCAGCTGCACTGGTTGAATACTGCAACCTGGATCAGGGAACAAAGTGGAGCGATCTCCGCCGCAAGCACGGCGTGGCCGAACCTTACAAGGTCAAACGCTGGTGTCTCGGCAACGAAATGGACGGCCCTTGGCAGATAGGCCACATGACCGCCACTGCATATGGCATGAAGGCTCAGGACGCGGCCCGGCAAATGCGCTACGTTGATCCTTCTCTCCAATTAATTGCTTGCGGATCAAGCGGCCCGTTCATGCCCACGTATCTCGAGTGGGACCGTGAAGTTTTGGAGCAATGCTACGACTATGTCGACGGTCTTTCCCTACATCGTTATTTCACCAATGCCCCTGCGGACACCGGCGGCGATAGTTCAAAGTTCCTGGCGATGAACCTCAGTATGGAGCAGCAAATCGCGGAGACGGTCGCGGTTTGTGACCTCGTGCGTGGACACAAGCGCTCGCCGAAAAAATTGTGGCTGTCATTTGACGAATGGAACGTGTGGTATCGAGCGCGAAACGGCGATTTCGCTAACGGGCATCACAAGGAAGCGCCGCACTTGCTTGAGGAGGTCTACAACCTGGAAGATGCTTTGCTCCTTGGCGGTCTGGTCAATTCTCTGCTGCGCAATGCGGACCGCGTCAAGGTGGCGTGCCTAGCCCAATTAATCAACGTCATTGCGCCAATATCAACCAATGTAAACGGTTTGCTGCGGCAGACTATCTACTATCCCTATAACTGGGCGCTTCAGTATGCCCGCGGTTGCGTGCTCAATCTTCTCGTGGAGTCACCGAGTTATGAAGTTGCCCGAATGGGTCAGGTTCCCTACGTGGACGCGGCCGCAACTATTAGTCCTCAGGATGGAAAGGTCGGGATTTTCGTTCTGAATCGCGACCTTTCAAAACCGCATGTCGTGGAAATTAACTGGCAGGACAAAACGCCTGGCCAAGTGCTTGTCTCCGCGGTCCTTACGGGAACTGATCTGAAAGCGTCCAACACGTTCGAAGCACCGCAGCAGATTGCGCCGCAAGTGTTTGGAAAGCCTTCCACAACTGGTGGCAGGACCAAGTTTGAAGTGCCTGCGAGATCATACACCGTGCTTCAGTGGTCGACTTGAGTAAACCGTCGACGGTCAATTTTTTGACGGTGTTCTCTAGGGGGTTGCAAATACCCGTTGATTCACGCGTGATCAGCGCAGTCTTCAACACATATTCGGACCCTTCAGAAAGTGGCTCTTCGCGTTCGACTTCAGCGAGCTGGGCATCGAAGGCTAGCTGCGCTAACTCCACTTGAGACATTTGCACGGTCGTGAGGGGTAGGAGCATTCAAGGCTTGTTCTTTGGTCCGCATTGATTCAGAGAATACGTACGAAAAAAGCAGGCTGGCACGATTTGGACCATTGTCCCAGAGCGCTGGCCTGATTCATCAGTGTGCCTGACAACCGCTCGCGGGGAGAAAGAGGTACACTACGTTGACCAAACAATGGCCGTTTTGGTAAGAAAAACTTGGACCCCGGTCGATGAACACTCGCGCAAAAGTGAATCGAACCCTAAGCTTGGTCGTCGTTTTCGTGGTGGGTTCAATTCTGCCCGGCCAGTCACAGACAAGCAAAAATGCCCCGGCATCGGTCAGCGAGATTCAAAATGAAATAAAACAACATCCTGAAAGCCCCAAGCTCTACGTCGCTCTTGGCTTGGCGTATTGGGACCGGAACGATTACTCGCATGCACTCGAATCCTTTCAGATCGCCGTGAAGATAGGCCCCACCTCCGCCGAGGCACACAACTGGCTGGGTGTTGCTACTTTAGAGAAAGGCGATTTGCCCGGCGCTGTGGGTGAATTCAGAAAGGCCGTCTCGCTTGACCCGAAATACGCGCGGGCATACACGAACCTGGGATCGGCACTAGCCAAGAATGGCGACTTGGCCGAGGCGGTTGTGGTCTTTCAAAAGGCTCTTGCGCTTGAGCCGAACAATCTAGTGGCGCACCTGAATCTGGGCGTCGCTCTTCGGGAAAGGGGGGATGCCAAGGGCGCTCTTGCGCATGTTCGGCTTGTCGCCGAGCGCCAGCCGAACAGCGCCGATGTTCAGTACGTGCTGGGCCAGACTCTCAACCAGGGCGGGGATCTTCCCGGCGCAATCGAAGCGTTTGAGAGCGCGGTGCGCATCAATCCGGAGTTCCACGAAGGTTATTACGCGCTTGGCTTGGCGCTGAAACAGCAGGCCACATCACTGCGCAAGCCACGCCAGCCTCCGGTTAGTCTGGCGGACGACCTCTACAAGCGCGGACAGCACGCGGCCACAAGAGGCGAGCTAAAAGAAGCCGAACAACTACTCAACGAAGCACTAAGTGAAGATGATAGTCAGGCTGACGCCCAGAATCTGCTGGGTTTCGTCTTGGGCCAAGAGGGAGATTTGGTTTCTGCGTTGGTCCACTTGGAGCGTGCTATTTCGCTCCGGCCGGACCTTTCAGACGCGCACTACAATTTTGGCGTTGCACTATGGTACAGCGGTTCGAAAACCAAAGGGATATCCGAGCTGCAAGAGGCTGTTCGCCTTGATCCTGCTGCAGGCGCCAGCTATGCCTTTCTTGGAATTGCTCTGCGCGAAACGGGTCAATTAGAGAGCGCACGACGGAACCTGCAACGCGCTATTGCGCTCCTGCCGTCTTTCCCTTCTACATACATCGACCTCGGAACTGTTTATCTCCGCGCGGGCGATCTCGATAAAGCGCTGGGGCAATTTGAGGCCGGGCTCAATATCACTTCATCTGGTCCCACGCCCGATTGGGATATGGCTGTCGTGGGTATTCGTGAAGCGTTGGCCGCTAAGCCGGATCGCGCCGAGGGACACAACGTGCTCGGACTCGTGCTTGGGCGCAAGGGTGCAGACAGCAGGGAGGTTCTGGCGGAGTTCCGGGAGGCCGTGCGCCTGCGGCCGGATTTCGCCGATGCACACAACAACACCGGGCTGGTGCTGGCACAAGCTAACGAGGACAAAGCGGCGATCGCCGAGTTTCGTGCAGCTCTGCGCATCCGGCCCGATTTTGCGGACGCGCACGCGAATCTTGGCACAGCCCTCATTTCCACTGACAGTCGAGAGGCGGTGCTGGAACTCCAGAAGGCTATCGCGCTCGCGCCGGGACTGTTGAAAGCACAGTTCAATTTAGCGGTAGCCTACGGCTCAAACCCGAGCGATGGGCCAGCCAAAGAAATCGAGCAGCTGCGCAAAGTGATCGCCACCGAACCGGCCTTTGCGCCTGCGCACCTCAATTTGGGTAAGGCGCTTCTCAGCGACGGGAAAGTGGAGGAAGCCATCGGGGAACTCCGAGAAGCGGTGCGGCTTGAGCCACAGCCACAGAGTAACAGGGCTCACTACCAACTTGGTCTGGCTCTGGCAAGGGCGGGACGAAAAGATGAAGCTGCGGCTGAGTTGCACAAGAGCCGCGAATTAGCTTCTTCCGATGACCGAAAACAGAATGCTGACTTGGATATCGCGGAAGGCCGCGTCGCGCTGAATAGTGACGAGCTGGACCAAGCCGCTGCCAAATTTCGGCACGCGCTTGAGCTCCAGCCCGAATCTTCAGACGCCGAGCATTTTTTGGGAATTGTTCTTGAAAGAGAAGGCGATGCTCAAGGTGCTTCTGCGGCGTATCGAAAGGCAGTTGAGTTCAATCCGGGCGATATATTCGCCAGAGAAAAAGTCCGGGCCCTTTCGAAGGACGAAGCCGCTGCGGACGACCCCCAACGTATCACGGAGTTCGATGGCTACATCCGAGCGGGGCGGTTCCAGGAGGTTGAGCCGCTCCTCAGTGCTTATGTAAAAGAGCACCCGAAATCCTCTTGGGGTTGGTATGCCTTGGGTTACAGCCTGTTCGCCCAGAGAAAGGTCGGTGAGTCCATACCGCCGCTCGCGAAATCACTGCAACTCAACACCAAGAACGCCGAGGCCCACAAGATTCTCGGCCGCGATCTAATGTTTATCGGAAAGTTCGCCGCCGCACAGACGGAGTTCGAGCAGGGAATCCGATATGATCCGCAATCCGCTGAGTTGCATTTCGACCTTGGCAAACTATTTTCCATCCAGGATATATGGAACTCCGCGCGAAAGGAATTTGAAGCGGCACTCCGTATCGACCCTTTGTACATGGAAAGTTTGGATGGTCTCGGTTTTGCTCAGGAGGCTCTGGGCGACGAGGTTGGAGCTGTGGCCAGTTATGAGAAAGCTATTGCGATCAACGAGGCGCGGAAGGGAAAATTAGCGTCGGCGCATGTGAACCTGAGCGCCTTTTACAATCGGAAGGGTGATTCCGAAAAGGCTCTCGAGTATGCTCGCGCGGCCCGGGAGCTCGATCCTAAGTCGGATGGCGCCTGGTTCCAGCAGGCAAAGGCGATGGAGTCCCAGGGACGACTGGTTGATGCTGTCGATGCCCTGAACCGGGCTATTTCACTGAATCCTCAAGTATCCACATATTACTACGTTCTGGCTCACGTTTATCGGCGGCTTGGCAAAGTAGAGGACAGCCGCAAGGCTCTCGATTCGTTTACGCGCCTAAAGATGGAGACTAGTAAAGTCGAAGAAATGATGCGAAGTCTCGGTAAGAGCTCTTCCAACCCACTTCAACCGTAGAGCAAACACAATAGCGAGTTCCATCGAAGTGTTACGACCGCGCTCCGATGCGCAAAACCAGTTTGGAGATTAGCTGGGAAATAGGGAGCGCTGCGCCGAACACTGTCCAAACCAGATGCTGCGACGCGCGGAATAGCCTAGACGAATCAAATTAGGCTTCCTGTCGAAAAAGTGCGGTCTTGGACCGAACGGATCGAGAATCGAATTGAAGCTGTTCAGGAAATCGCGGTAAAGGTCGGATAGAAGGTTACGCCTGCTCGGCGTTCAGCACAGTTTGTGCGAGCACTTACCAAGAGAGCAGGTGGTCATTCTCGCGAAAATCTATTAGAATCATATAGTTATCGTGGGGTGCAGCTCAGCTGGGAGAGCACCTGCTTTGCAAGAAGAAGGTCACCTTGAAGAGCGATTCTTCTTACTCTTTTCAGTTCAATGAGATGGCGCGCCCGGCAGGACTCGAACGTGCAACATTCTGCTTAGAAGGTAGACGCTCCACTGGTACACTTCTCAAGACTTTGGACTCAATTCAGGTTGTCTGGAGCGCATTCCGTTTTCCATCATTTTCCAATTACAAGGGTTTTGGTTTTAACTAAGTGCCGCCGCTCCAGCGAGTTACGGTTTACTAGAGGAAGCTTGGGAAGCTCCCGTTCTGCCACTGAACTACGCCCGCCTTCATTCGTTTGAAGAATACTAGCGATTGGGGCGCTGAAGCAAGAGCTTCGTTTTGCGACTCGGCAGTCCACCTGAATAGCGAGGCGCGTATTTGATCATCTTTCTTCCACCAACTAGTCTGTCGGGATTTTGAGCCTACGCGGACTTGCGGAATGAACCATAGTCCAAATGGACCATGCGAGAAGAACTGGCTTTTCATAGTCTCTCGTTCGTAGAAGCGAAATCGTCTTCGGCCGGACGGAAGTAGGTGAATCGAACATCGAGCGGTGTCACGATACGTGAAGTGGCAAAGTAGCGGGCCTGTCGAGCGCGACTGTTTCAAGGGTGTTCAATCACGTTGCCAATGGCTTCAGCAAAGCCACGGAGAAGAAAGTTCGAGCGATTATTCGAAGTATGAAATGGATACCCAATGACGATGCTCAAATACTCGCTCGCCAGAACAGTCGTAAGCCTCGGAAACATCGGGCACCAGAGAATGGCAGAACGGAATGGAAGGAACCATGTTTATTCTCCATCGAATAGCGACGTCAAGGCTAGGCACTAGGCATATCCTTTGCATGCGTTGAAACAGGCAGAGCCAGTGTCGCAATTCCGAATTTGAAGAGTATCGGCTCCCGGATGAACTCGCACAGGATCCCATTGTGAGCCTCGAGGTTTTTGCGGTCTAGATCTCTTTGTGTCTTTGCCGTTTTTTTGTGGCGATAAACGGAGGATCTCTTGAAACTGAATCGATTGTGTGCCTGCATACTTTTTTTTCGGCTCTTCTGTGTGATCCGGTGCATTCCCTAGCGCAGGCCCATGTTCCGCGCTGGACCGAAGAACAAGCAAGAAATTGGTACGCGAAGCAACCCTGGCTTGTCGGAAGCAATTACATACCGGCCACGGCGATCAATCAGTTGGAGATGTGGCAGGCAGAGACCTTTGATGCGAATCGGATTGACAAGGAATTGGGATGGGCCGAGTCCATCGGGCTCAATACGACGCGTGTGTTTCTCCACGATCTCCTTTTCCAGCAGGACGCTTCTGGTTTCCAGAAGCGCATCGACACCTTTCTATCCATCGCCGCGAAGCACCACATCCGGATTCTGTTCGTGCTCTTCGATTCCGTCTGGGACCCGAATCCTCATCTTGGCAAGCAACATGATCTGACGCCCGGGGTTCACAATTCCGGTTGGGTACAGAGCCCCGGCGCAGTCGCGCTGAAAGACCCCGCGCAATGGCCTCGAGGCCTACGTGAAAGCCGTAGTCGGCGCCTTTGCCAACGACCCTCGCGTTCTCGGCTGGGACGTCTGGTATGAGCCGAGCAACACCAATGTTCCTGCCTACCGCAAAAACGAGCCGACCAACAAAAAAGAGATTGTGCGCGAACTGTTGCCGAAAGTGTTTGTTTGGGCCCGCGAGGCGGGCGCCACGCAGCCGCTAACGAGTGGCTTGTGGTTCGATGTGACCAGAACCCGCTGGCACAAACGACAAGTCACCCTACAGGGCTGACCAAATATCAGCCGCTGCTCGGCACAAAATGAACTTATGTAGCTACGTTCTGGTAAAGGCAATAGGATTCGTCGCGGATCGCCGCAAAGGGACGAAATGTTATTTTCCCGGCGTCGCCCTGCACCAGCCAGTCTTCTGATGATTGAGAGGCGGTCGCAGCGGCGAGCAACTGTGCACGAGTAAACTTGGTGGGCAGATTGCCGACACCAAAGAGAGCCAGTGGCCCTCGCAGCAACGCCGCGGTCTGCGGATTCTGCGCATCCACCGCTTGCAGGCGTAGCGGCATTCCTATTTCAAACTCCACCCGATCTCCATTCTTCCAGGTTCGTGGCAGAGCGAAGAATTTTCCTGCCGCAATTTCGCCTTCCACGCGTTTGCCGTTGACGAAAATCCGCGTTTTTGCGTCCGTCCACGCAGGAACTCGCAGATAGACTATGAAGTTTTCAGGACGCGCCATCTCGAGCTGAAGTTGCGTTGTGTTGGACGTGGGATAGTTTGTTTGTTGAGTCAAATTACATTGCGTTCCGCCTTGCATCCAGCTGACACGAGAGGGAAGAAAGAGATTGACGTAAATACCTTCTTTGGCTGGGTAGTATGAGCTCATGCCATAATCGGCGGTTAGCTGCGGGAAAGTCCCGGAACAGCAAGGCCATTTGTCTTTGTAATAGACCTTCTTCGCGCCATCACCGTTGTAATCCGAATAGTAGAAGCTGGTACCGTCGGCGAGAATCGGTTTGGCGCCCGCAACTGTGTTGTACAACACTTGCTCCATGCTGTCTCCGTAACGAGAGTCGCGCGTGACTCGCAGCAAATATCGAGTAATCTTGAACTGTCCATAGGCGCCGCACGGAGTTTCAAAACTCGAGCGGGTCTTGCCCAGGCTCTCGGCAAGCAGCCCTTTCCCTGGTTCGACGAACGCCTCATCCGGTCCCCACCCTCCGGTGGCGTAGCTTTGTTCCTGAACCATCCGCAGCCCGTTCGTGGCTGCACGGAGGTATTTTTCATCGCCCAGGACCAAATAAGCTTGCATCGCGGAGCTCAGTGTATTGACGTGACTGTAGGCGTGCTTGCCGGGGAGTGCATTGTGATTTTCCGCGAGAGCGTTGTAATACTCGTGATAGATGAACCGCTCTCCCAAATCCTTATAACGCTTGTCGCCGCTTCGCTGATAGGCCAGGAAGAAATTTTCGGGCAGCGTGTAGGTTTCATCCCAGGTATAGGCGATGGTCCTATGCGGCCGGGCTTCCTGTTCGGCTCGGCTTAGAGCTTTCTCCGGTAAATGCGGCAGAACCGCGTCCGTAGCTCGCTTGAGGACATCGAGGGCGATAGGATCCGCTGCAAATTCATGAGCATCGATTAGACCACAGCACGTCTTGTCAAAGGTGTAGCCTGGCAGGCGGTAATCGACGTAGAACTTCCCGGTGGGTTCTACGGTTTGGGCAAAAGCGCGCACCAGGCGGTGAACCTTCTCTTGCGTCGCCTTCGATCCGGTAACGGCATAGGCGCGTGCTAAACCGGAAAGGTATTGGCCGAAGGAATGTCCGGCAATAAATGCATGAAAATTGTCCTTCTCGTTAAAGTCATCGGCATCGTCATACCACCCACCCAGGTCGGGGCCTGGTGCCGGCAATCCCTGACGTTTCCGAAAGGGCTTCAGCAAACCGTCTTCATCGAGATTGAGAAACAACTTATGGTTCTCGTCAAACTGCTTTCGGAAGGGTCCTTCAAGCAACTGCACTTTGGAGTAGCCGAAAACCGAGAGCGGAGGCGTGATCCGCGCTGTCACTTCAGGCCTTACCCAAGCAGGAACAGACCGCACCGCACAAAGGCCCGCCGTAGAAATCCCAGCTGCTTTGAGGAACTGCCGTCTAGTCTTAACTAGCATAGTGAAGCCTCCTGAGCTTGCTTAGGGGTTGCCCTCTGCATATTATGAGAATTGCGCTAGACAATTTGCGGCACGCCAGAATCTCAGCAAGCGTTTTCTGCGACGACCTACATATAGCGCGTGTGGGGTCCGGCGTCAAACACTTGCTGTGACCGATCTCCCGGTTGAAGTATCCTGACTTTGCACAAATGCAGCCTCGTAACCAATCCACGATGAGTTTATGCAGGAATCTTGGCTTGGCAATTGTTCTACTTGCTTCGCGTTCTTTGGCATTTTCGCGGACGCAAGAAAGTCAAACCGAGCCAATTAGCAGCGCGTTGCGTGCCGGAGAATTTGATAAAGCCGTTGACCTGAGTCGCTCGGCTCTACAAAGGTCCCCAAACAATGTTCAATTGTGGGTTCTGCAAGGCATCGCCTATGTCAGGAAGGGTGACAGCAAAGAAGCCCTGACGTCCTTTCAGCACGCTCTTAAGATTTCTCCAAACAATATTGCCGCGCTTGCGGGGGCCGCTGAGATTGAGTACCAGGCGGGTAATCGAAGTGCCGTGCCCTTGCTGAATCAACTTGTGCAATTGCGTCCAGGGGATCGCACCGCTAACGCTATGTTGGCCGTGCTGGAATACCGGCAGGGGAACTGCGCCGCCGCTGTTCCCCATTTCGAAAAAGCCGGCCAACTGCTCGACACTCAGCTCGACGCTTTGCATGCTTTTGCCACCTGCCTCGTCAAGCTCAAGCGATTCGATGAAGCCGCAACCGCTTTTCAAAGGGCCGTGGC
>WNGK01014510.1_pt1 | contig 14786 bp, 9 predicted proteins | sample 5400601 | NCBI WGS metagenome assembly WNGK01 (sample SAMN13153376, study PRJNA577476) | soil metagenome | isolation source: 60 cm soil or saprolite under Garry oak tree replicate 1 | place: USA:California | collected 2016-06-15 | reverse complement strand
TCCGAATCGGCTTCCGGGAAGGCTTCCACGGCCAGATAGGCGCGGCCCAGGTCGAAGCGGCTGATCCAGGTGTCCACTAACTTCTGCGACTCCCCAATCAAGCGGACCGCTTCCGGAATGCTTCCCTTTTTAAGCGCGATCTCACCCTCAATGAGCTTTCCGTACGCCTGCGGCTCTTTCCCCAGCTTGCTCGAAAGCTGTTGAGCTACTTCCCGGGCCTTGACCTCCTGGCCGGCATCCACTAGAACGCGTGCAGCGAGGAATTGGGTTTCCGGATTCTTGGTCGCCTTGCGCGCCTGCTCGGCGGCAGCAATAGCCTGTCCGCGCTGCCCCAGCAACAGCAAAGTGTACGCAAGCTCCACTTGTTTTTCTGCAAACAATTGCTGCTCGCCGGCGGCGAGGTCGGCCTTGATCCCTGCCTGCAGTAACGCGAGGGCGTCCGAGGTCCGCCCCTCAAAAAGCGCTATGTCCCCGAGCCCCTTTAGGCGGTAAGAAGCGCCCCGTGCGCTGGACTTGGCAGCTTGCTCGTAATACGCGGCCGCCTGGTCAGGCTTCTCTCCAGCCAGCGCTGCCAGCGCTTTGACCAGATATGCCTGCTCAAACGCGGGGTTCAGCTTGATGACTTCGTCCGCCTCGCGGGCTGCCTCCTCGAACTTTCCCGTGTACAGCAGGAACAACGCAACGTTGGCGCGCTGTCCCACGTTCCTCGGATAGATCTGGATCGCTTTGCACGCTTCTTCGACGGCCCGCGGCAAATTGCGCAGGTATAAGTAGGCGATCGCGACGTTCGCGTGCCCTGCATTGTCCCCTGGAAACTGCTCGAGTAGCGAGTTGTACTCGTCCACTGCCTTCTCGTAACTATGGTTCGTGACATAGTTCCCACCGCGAATCCGAAACCGCTCGCGCTGGCTCAATCCGGGCTTCGATAGCGCGATCTTGAAGTTTTCCTCGGCCTTGTCCAAATCTCCGAGGTTACGATAGATCACAGCCATGCCGGAGTAGGCGCGCGCCAGGTTGGGGTCCAAAGCCAGGGCTTGCTGGTAATACTGGATGGCATCTTTGTATTTCACGGCAAGCGCTGCGTCCGCACCGAGAGTGTAGATGTGGGCCGCCTCCAGAGAACCCGCCGTAAACGTGTTGGCCTCTTCGGCCTTGCTCGAAGCCGACGCGCGGTCGCCCAGCGCCTTGCGAATCGGCTGGGCCAGTTTGGGAATGGAAGCGAGCAGTGTCTCCTTGTTCGCTTTGATTTGCGATTGAGTGATCTGCTTCCCGGAAGCATCCACGACTTTCACCGAAACCGTATAGTCCGCGCCCGCCTTTGCAATTTCACCGGAGATGACCACGTTCAACCCGTCGCGGAGCGCCACCAGGCGAGCCCCGGCCTCGTTGAGCGCCTGTGCGCCTAACTGGACCGCCTCCTTACGAGCATTCGAGCGATTGTACGAGTTGATGAACGCGGCGCCTTCTACAGCAGTGCCCAGAGCCTGTTCCAGGACTCCATCGACTGCGGAATCCTGCGTAGAGTTTTGGAAGTCCGCGATCAGTACGGATACGGGTTTTTGCTCGGCGGGTGGAATCGACTTCCATGCATACCACCAGGCGCCTCCCGCCAGCATGAGCGCCAGCGCGATCCCTGCGGCCACGACCGGGAGGCTGACGACTCGACGGACTGGGAGCAGTTCCCCGTTGTCATCCACCCGGTCAAGCGCGGCCACAAGTTCGGCCGTTGTCTGGAACCGATCTGCAGGATCGGGCTGAACGCATCGCGAGACCAACTGATCGGTGGCTTCCGGAATGCTCGCGTCGACCGATCGAGGACTTGGCGGCGCTTCCTTCATCCGGCTTTGCAATTCCTGGATCGAGCGCGCACCACCGGGACGCGATTTCCACCCGAGCAGCATGTCGGAAAGAATCAGGCCGAATGCGTAGATGTCCGCCCGTTGATCGACATCTTCCCCTTTGGCTTGCTCGGGCGGCATGTAATGGATCGTGCCAACCGTCGCACCGGTACCGGTGACCCCAGGCGCCGTCCAGGCCCGTTGTTTCTCGCCCGGCGGCGGGTTGTCCGGACTCAGCGCCGACTGCACGCCGGACGTGGATCGCGCGATTCCGAAATCCATGATAATCGCGCTATCGCCTTCGACCATGATGTTGGCCGGTTTGAGGTCCCGATGCACTACTCCTGCCTCATGCGCGGCAAGCAACCCCGCGGCCGTCTGACGGGCGATTTGGAGGGCTTTGGAGATCGGCAGTTTGCCATCTCGTTTGAGTACCGTCGCGAGATCTTCACCTTCGATATACGACATCGTGATGTACTTGATACCGTCGATCTCGCCCAGGTCGTGAATCCGGACAACGTTCTTGTGTGTGACCTGCCGCGCAAGCAGCAGCTCCCGCTTGAACCGGCGCTCGATCTCACGAAAGACAGCCGGATCGCTGGCCGCCTCCGGGAGGATCACCTTGAGCGCAACCACGACACCGAGCGTCGAGTCCCACGCCTGATACACCGCGCCCATCCCTCCCGCGCCCAGCAGGCGGAGGATCTGATAGCGCTTCCCGAACGGGCCCGCCGGAAGCGGCCCGCCCAACACAGACGCTGGCCTTACGGGCACAGGCTGAAGCGTCGGCGTATCGTCGGAGGTGGAAGGCTGGAGCGTCGGCATATCATCCGTTAGAGCAGGCTGAAGCGTCGGAGTGTCATCCGAAGCCCCATAGGTGCGTTCGGAACCTAATGTTCGGTCAGAGTCTTTCATTGCTGATGAGCCCTAACGAATCGTATAGCGATCTATCCGGGCGGATAGTGTACCACCGAAGAACGAATCCATCGCTTCCGGTAGTCCATCGAACTAAGTCCCTCATTTTACGAAATTCCCTCAACGGGCGCTATTTCGGTGTAGAAATTGCCCATCGCGGTGGTATGTGCATACCACGAACCATTTACCAATTCGACGATTTTCGTGTGGACACGGGATCATTCCTTCTGATGAAGGACGGCCGTGCTGCAGCGATCACGCCGACCGTGTTCAGAATTCTGCTCGCGCTTCTAGAGCAAGCCGGGCAGGTTGTAATGAAGGACGACCTGATCCGGTTTGTATGGCCGGACAGTTTTGTGGAAGAGGGCAATCTCAATCGCAATATCTCGACGCTGCGAAAAGCGCTTGGAGAAAGACCCTGCGACCACAGGTTCATCGAAACCATTCCCAAAACGGGATATCGGTTCGTCGCCCCCGTCCGGAGTTTCGAATATCAGCCGCCCACAGGAAGCGGCTGCAACGTCGTGAATGGCTGTGTGAGTCACATCGTAGGACGCGATCGTGAGCGGAAGGAGCTGCGCCGCGCGTACGAACTGGCGCAACAAGGCCATGGAGGCCTGGTGTGCATCAGCGGTGACGTGGGACTCGGAAAGACGGCGCTCGTTGACGCCTTTCTCAGAGACCTCGTTCAGGATGGACACGCGTTCCACCTCGCGCGCGGCCGCTCCTCCGAATCGCTCACCGAAACCGAGCCGTTCATGCCCTGGATCGAGGCCCTCAGTTCGCTCGCCCGAGAACAATCCATCCGGGCGCTCATGCACAGAACCGCGCCGGCCTGGCATCGCGAGATTTCACATGCAGGCTCGGGAGCGGCCCGGAGAATGAAGCGAGAGCTCCTGGATTTTTTTACGGAAACCTCTATGGCACATCCTTTGATCGTTGTGCTCGACGATTTCCAATGGGCGGATATTGCATCCGTCGATTTGGTCGCGTTCCTGGCCACACGACTCGAGTCCACCCGGACGCTGCTGGTCATTTGCTACCGCCCGGCTGAAATGCGGATCCATAACCACCCGTTTTTGCAGCTTCGGTCGGACCTGCTCGGCCGCCACCTCTTGACCGAGATCCAGCCTGCCTTGCTGCAACGCAAAGACGTAGAAAAACTCCTTGCGCTCTCATCTCGGCAGGAGCAGTTTCGGGACAACGATGCCGGAACTCTCCATGCCAGAAGCGAAGGCAATCCGCTTTTTATCCAGGAGCTTGCGCGCGCAACCGGTGATCTGCCGGAGTCCCTCCGGAGCGTTATCCGGACCAGGCTCGACCGGCTCTCGACGTCCGATCGCGAGTTGCTCGCGATAGCAAGCGCGCAGGGGCGCGAGTTTGATTCCGCTATCCTCTCCCGATCACTGGGACGGAATTCAGAAGATGTCGAAGAACGGCTCCGAGCGCTAGATGACGTCCATGGACTCATCCAACGCATCCGCGAAGAAGAACTTCCAGATGGCCGGTTTACCGTGCGGTACCGTTTCGCTTACGGCTTGTATCGGGAGATTTGCTATGCCTCACTGGTGCCGAGGCGAAAAGCGTGCGTGAATGCGTCGACGGCAGAGGCATTGCTGACGTATTAAGACGGGAAATTCGGGGACGAAATTGGGACAGGTCACTAATTTCAGAAGTACGGAAAATTAGTGACCTGTCCCCGAATTTCCGCGTTGGCGTTGGGTTTTAGGGCAGTCTCGCGCGTTTTTCGGCTTTGTAGAGCTTTACTTTCCACACCCTGTCGGCCTAGAATACACGGGCATGTAGAAATCAGGTTTCAAAATTCGAATACGGCGCTTGGTCTCAGGGATACGAGGGATGGCGACAAACGGCAGGAAGCCAAAAGACACGGAAGTCCTCACTGCGATAGATGATCGCAAGATTGCCACGCTGAGATTACTGCTTGCGACCTCGGTACTGCTCATCATTTATCTAGAGCCCTGGGAACCGGATCGTCACGTTTGGCTGACCAACCTGTGTCTCGTCTTCTATACGGTATACAGCGCCGTAATCTACGCAGTTACGCTTTGGAGGAGAAGCTTTTCCTGGCGCGTTTTTGTTGGGCTGAAGGCGGCCGACCTGGCGTTGTTTACGGTCTTGATTTCCCTCAGCACTGGAACCAACAGCCTGTTTTTCTTTTCCTATCCGTTCGCCGTACTTATTGGTGCGATGCGGGAGGGCCGCGCGTTTGGTTTCGGCTTGACGATCATCTCGGCCGTTCTTTTTACTGTTTTCAGCTATATCAGTGCTCCCGGCGGCGTGCAAAAGCTGAGCCCATTTCTGTTACGGCCACTAGGCCTGCTGGTGTTTGGTTACATCATCGCGTACTGGGCAGGCGCCGAGTTTCAGTTGAAGAGAAGACTCGCTCTGCTCAAGGAAATGTCGCTTACAGCAAATCCGCGGTTCGACGTGGGACGGATCATTGGCGGTTTTATGGAACGTCTGCTGGTTTTCTACAACAGGGACGGGTGCGTCCTCGCTTTGGCCGATCCTCAAGGGCCATCGTACCGGTTACATCGGGCCACTCGACAATATCCGGCTGCCGGCGGCGACTCCGTTGAGATACAGACTGAAAACGAGTGTCCCTTGCTCGATCTGGCGCGTCAAGGTGCAGGCGTCTACCGCGAACGGGACAGCATGTTCAGAAACAGGAGCATCTACAGAAGATGTGATTTGAAAAGCGCCCAAACGACGAAATGGACGTTGGAAACCGACAGCCACATCGCGGAATGGCTGGATGCACGATCGTTCATCACCGCTCCGATATGCTACCGTGATAAAAACCTCGGTGCCATATGTCTGACGAGCACCCGGCCTGCCGCTTTCGATCTTGACGACGCGATTTATCTCCAGCAGATCGTCGATCAGGTGATCCCGGTACTCGAAAATGTCCGTCTGGTCGATCGTCTGGCCGCGGAAGCCGCGAACGAGGAACGTCGAAAGATCGCGCGCAGCATTCACGATCGAGTGATCCAACCCTACCTCGGTCTCCAAATGGGACTCGATGCCGTGCAGCAGTCGCTCCGGTCTGAACTCCATGAGCGGAACGCTGGACTTCCTCCCACGAAGGGTCTCCGATCCGCAAAGCTCCTGGAACAACTCTCGACGATGACAAAAGAAGGTGTGGAAGAATTACGAGACTATGTTTATGGACTTCGGCGCCCCAATGAGCGCCAGTTGAATCTAATCGATTCCATACGCCGCTTTGCTTGCCAGTTTGCAGACGTGACCGGAATTGAAGTGCACATCGTGAACCGTCTGACGCACGTCTTCATTGGTGACCGGCTGGCAGCCGAGGTCTTTCAGATGGTGACCGAAGCTCTAAGCAACGTGCGGCGGCACACTAAAGCGAACCACGTTGTCGTCCATTTGGAGACGGTAAAGGACATGCTCATCATCCGCTGCGACAATGATCGCTCAGACGAAAATTCACAGCGCGGGTTTCATCCCGTTTCGATCGCGGATCGCGCTGAAGCGCTAGGGGGACGGATTTTCGTCCGGTCCGAGGACGGCTACACCAAAGTCCAGGTAGAACTTCCATTGTGAGCAGGGACAGCGTTTCGTTGCACCGCTATGAGCAAAAGACCCATTCGCGTGTGCATCATCGAAGATCACGCAGTCGTTCGCGCCGGCCTGCGGATGCTCATCGAAAACAATGACGGCATGGCCGTCGTTGGCGAGGCCGCAAACCGCATCGAAGCCTTTGCATCCGCCAGGAAAAATCAACCGGATATTTTCATCCTCGACCTCGATCTGAATGAGGAAAGCGGCCTGGATTTCCTGCCCGACCTGATCTCAACCTACACCCGCGCCCGCGTCCTCGTGCTTACGAGCTCAACCGATACGGAGGCCCATCACCAGGTGATCGAAGCGGGCGCGATGGGCCTGGTATTGAAGGGAGAGGCGGCGGAAGTGCTGATCCATGCCATCGAGAAGGTCCACGCGGGTGAGATCTGGCTGACGCGCTCGCTGACGGCGTCGGTCCTCGCGCGAATCTCCCGCGGCTCGACCGATGATGCAGAATCCAAGAAGATTCAGAATCTGACCAAGCGCGAGCGGGAGATTGTGGCGCTTATCGCCCACGGTTTCAAACGCTCTCAAATCGCCGACAGCCTCTTCATCTCCGAAACAACCGTCCGAAATCACCTCACTTCGATTTTCGCCAAGCTCGAACTTGCCGATCGCTTCGAGCTGGTCTTCTACGCGTACCGGAACGGGTTGGCCAAGCCACCACGGGGAACCGGCGCCTAAAGTCAGATTGGACCGGTGAGGAAATTGATTTCTATTTGGTTTTGAAACCGATTTTTTGGCGGATGGCCTCAGGCAACTGGCGGATGGCCTCAGGCAACTCAAGAAGAACTTTCCTTATTTCGTGCAATTCTCGTTCGATCGCTGCGAAACGGCGTTCGCTTTGCGCCGCCAATTCATCCCGGCGTTTATTCATCTCGGCCATCTGGCTGACAAACGACGCCTGATTGTGGATCAAGAGCGCAATCGCTTCTTGCAAGTTTATCGTGCCTGTGTTCAATCTTCTTGCCATATGCGGTCCTATTGTACTTCAACGTCTGCAAAGAGACGCAGAGTAGCAGCGCACGTTCCCTTCCAAGTCCGCTTAACTGCAGACTGAATGGTTTTCAGGAGTGAATCTGCCGAATCCGCGCGGAATTCGCGACTTTTTTCTCCCATCGGACTCGTTGAAAGTCGAAGTGACGTTCGAAACGAACCGTCGACCTCGTTCGGTTCCACAACCGGTCGCGCAAGCCTATTCATGCCGGTCAAGCAGGCTTATTTGTGCCAGTCAAAATTGTACTCGACTCCGATGCGCTGAAGCCCACAACTGCGGTATCAATCCGAACGAGCGCGCAGAAGCCCTTGGCGGCCGAGCCGAGGTGTCGTGGATAAGGGGCTCGGCAATCACGGAGGTCGAGGTTCCTTTGTGAGTCCTAGCGGACCAAGTCGTCGGTAGCAATCTTCAGGATCTGGGCGGCATCGCCCAGCCGTTGAATCTCATCAAGGATAATCGTCCGCCCATGCCGAATAGTTGAAAGAACCAGCGAGGTTCGAAAATGAAAATGATTTTTGTTCTGATGACGATCGTGCTGACGGTGCTGGCCGTATTTCCGCTCGTCGCTGCGCGCTGGAGCGCGGCCACATCGGGGCCAGTTCCGATCGCCTTGATCCTGGTTGTGGGTCTGATGATTCGCACCTGGAGGCATCCCCAATGAGGTACGAATTCCACACTTCGAAGTTCTCTGCGGCGGCGTTCGACTCGTCGATGAAAGTTGAGGAGGGAAGGATCGTCGGATCGTCGAATCCGGATCGCACAAGGAACTGATCGCCAAAGAGGGGCGTTACGCCGAGTGGTGGGCCATGCAAAATCTCCAATGATCGCCGAATCGCAGTTGGGGAGGCGACCGCGGAGCTGCGCACGCAATGGTTGAAAGCTCTGTGGAGTAGGATTGGAAAGGACTTTTATTGCAGAGGGAAACTAGGCGGCGCTACTTTCGTTCGTACTCCGCATTGCTTTTGCAATTCTCTATCGTGACGGAAGGAGTTGGACCTGCTGCTCGGATTTGGTCGACAACGCAGTTTTTGACTACACCATCAGTGAGACTAATGTTGCCCCAATCCGAAAAAGGCTTGCCAAGAATCCGTATTCCATCGACGACGAGGTTGGCGGCAGTTGAGTTGACGCCGAGTGGACCAACCATTACCGATGGAAGAGTGTAGTCTGGTGCAGAATAAACGCCGCCGAAGACTCTGATGTTGGGGTTGTACGCATTGACGTTGATGCCAATTAGCGAATCGTGATTAGGATCATCGGTTCCGCCAATAAATCCTCCCTGAGTCATCGTCATGTTTCGAATCGTTCCACCGGCAGAAGCATAACGATTCCCAATGTTCGTGTTGATATTCACAATAGGATTGTGAACTGAGAACCAGGCATTGTCATCATTGCTACCCGGAAGGATTTTAATATTTCCATCTTCGATGAGAAAACGACCGGCGTCATTCAGTGCAAACGTTGCGTTAATCCCGACGGGCCGTATAAATTGAGTGCCGACACTTTTGAAAGATTCAAACCCGCCTAAAAGCTTGGGGCTTTCCACATGACAATCTTCACAACCTCCGCCCGTCGAATCACTCCATTGGAGCATCCATTGCACATATTGCCGCAGTCCGTCCGTCATCTGCACGGTAATGCGTCGTCCCCAGACATTGCTGGAAAATGCTGCGCCCACTCCTCTTTGAAACACGTCGCTGATGGTCAAATCTTCAGCCGTACCATTTTCGGTCTGAACAAAGTTCACGCCATAAGGAAAAGCCGCTCCCTGCGGTACATCGGTTTCCGTAACGTTAAGGCCAAATCCATTGTCGCGAGCATTACCCTCAAGGCTAAAATCGCGAACTTCGGTTGCAGAAGAATAAATGTTGATGTTCGCGGACTTCACTCCTTTGGGACTGAAGATCGTGGAAACGTTCTGTCCTTGGCCGATAAGCTTCCACCCAGATGGACTGTTCCAAGCTATCGCATCGCCGATGGCATAGTTCCCGGATGCTAAAACGAGAGTCATATCGGTTGGGGTGATTGCGGTGAGATCGTTGCTGTCAGTAATCACCGGGAAATTCATTTCGCCGTCATACCGTGGACTCCGAACGAGCTTAAAAAACGCATAATAATTATCAAGGTGGACGCGCGCGTCGACAGTACTCGTTATGGCCGTTCGATCCAGGGTCACAGTCAGACCATCAACCGACACATCAACGATTCTTGCCCGAAGTGCAATGGGAAAAACCCTGTTTGTGTAATACTGCGAGACGTCGCGCGGAATCCACGAACCCTGATACCACTGCCAAACGGAACCATCCGTGTGAAGCCATGCAAAAGTATTGGCGGGTTGGCGTGTGTCCGCATTCATTTCCGCAGAAGTCAAATAACTTTTCCGCGGCCAGGCGCCGCCTACGCCCACAGTACCGCGCAAACCCTGACCTGCTTCACCGCCAAGTTCAACAATAATGAAATCTCCTATATGAAACGGTACTGACGGGACCGAAGACAAAACCAACTGATTGCTACCGGCGATCAGAGATCCGTAAGCCTTGGTCTCACGCAAGCCAAAATCCCGCAAATCAAGAGAATTGTTTTGATAGTCACTGAACAGTGCAGACGGCTCTTTGTGCCGTAATGTAGTACTCCGGACTCCGTAATGCTGATTCGCTTTGACTGCCGCGCTTCCTGAGGACATCTCCCGGTAGTCCTTGAACCTGACGAACTCCGTGCCCTTAAACGCTGCATAGATATCAAAACCGTCGACTCCAAAGGTGAAATAGTGATCCTCTGTTGGAGTGTTCGCATAACCGGGGGCAATATGGACCAGGTTAATGGTTTTATAGAGGACAAAGTAATTGCCTTGAAGAAAACCACTTTCTCCAGCGCCAGTAACGATACCGATCTCCAGCTGACCTCCCGGTACCTCCAGGTTCAGCCTGAAAAAAATCGCTCTTCCCGTCGCTTGGTCATGGCGCAGAAGAGCGTAGCCGTTTCTAACCCAGGTATCCACCTCCATATCCCGAGAGCAGGTTTTGGATTGGAAAATGAAAGCGTTGAAATCGTCTGCCGCAAAATAATTTGAAGGCGCTGTGGTCCAATAACTATTGTGAGTAATGCTCCCCGCGCTATTCAGCCAACCGGCCGAAAGGCCATTGGCCGTATAACTCTGATCCGCGGGAAAGTCTGCCGGGTCAGGAGTAGATATGGAGGCGGTCGCGGCTGGTCGGCCAGTCCGGCAGTCTACAATCCCGGTGGCGCCCGCTGCTGGCAACCACGCTAACATGATTGCAAGCAAAACGAATGAAGAAAAAATCCGCGCAAGGCTGAGGTGATTTCCTTTGCGGGCCACCACTCGATTCAAGGTACCTTTTTGGCAAAGAAGGTTACTGATTAGGCCTGCGGCCGGCCATAGAGCTGACCCCAATATGCCAGCGCCCCAAAGGGCAAAAAGAAGACGCCGTAACCGGCCCATATAATGCCCACGAACCCTCCTTGGATCAGGGACAGCAGCATGGTACAAACGACAGGAAATGCCAGTACAATTGCGCCATTACGAAGCAAGTTTGCGTAGCTCCCATCGGAATAACAGTAAGCCAAGAGCAGAGCCAGCGCTCCTCCTGCAAGAGGTATTACCAAGCCTGCCAAAGGTAGTATCGATTCAAATTGAGAGACTTTGCTGTACTGGATATACAAAGGGGAAAAGCTTTGGGGGCTGAATAACCAGAACGGAATGGTGACAAGGACGAAAGTGACGCTGGTCACGAAAATATATTTCGTACCATTTCTCCATCCACTATTCCGCACGAGCATCCCGAAAACTAGAGGCACGAGCGATGGCAAAGAATGCCGCGATCCAAAAGAGACTCTGATAACTACTATTTCCAAGCAGAACAAAAGGCAATGACAACAGGACAGCTCCGGGTAGAGGGGCTATGGGATTCCCAAGGTATGTCGAAGGATAGTACGGGTATCTTCCATGGATCAGTTCCGATGCAGCAAGATTAAGGGCATCATCGGCATCGCTCCCACCGCCTATAACACCGGAATTGGCGATAGGGTAAATCAAGAAGAAACCGATAACCAGACTCAGAAAAGTTACAACCGCTAACCACGTTGCCACATTCTCATTGATTGACCGTTTGATCCTTTTGGCGAGCTTGTGAAGAACTAGGACAGCCAGAGGCGACGCCGCAATGTAAGCGATGGTGCCATTACCGCCGAGGTATTTGTGAACTATACCGAGTGATGGGATGAAAAGTGATAACGCGAATCCCACGAAGGACAGTTGGAATGCTGTTGTGTATTTTCGTCTGAACATCGAATCGCGGCAAAGTTCAATCGGCGTCCGAGCCACAGTGCGGGCCAGTGATTCACGAGGACGCTGTGAGCCCGGAACATCACGGGATTATCTCCAGTTCACGTGAGATTCTATAGGCCGCCGGCCGACGACATGATTGCTCTTCACGAGCCGGTGGTCATTAACGTGAACCTTCGAACATGTTTTCAACGGCGTACCGACCTATATCGGCGAAGTCCAGCTCAGTGCTGGGCATTGCTCTCTATTTCAAAATGAAAACCGATACTGACTCGGTGGGTGGCGACCGAAAAAAGTGCGTACCTCCAAGGCGAGAATCGGGATCCGTGTAGACCGGTAGTAGAGAATCCTTGACTCCCTCAAAGTCAGCGGGCGGACCAAAGAGGTGGGTAAACCCCTGACGCTTGAGCGCAGTGCACAGCCGAGCTGGGTCGCGAAGTTCATCCTCGCCGATTTCTACCTGGTAGTCCGATCCCAGGTTCATCCAGGGAATGCGGAGGAGTCCAGAGGATCTCTGGCGAGTGGCCACGCGGTGCAGCGTGGGGTCGAGATGTGTGTTCATCCATTGAATGGCTGCGAAGTGTACCGTCTCACGATCGAGGAATCCGTCTGAGTCGGACAGATACCTTGTCATGCGCATTCCGCCCACGGCAATCACGATACCAGCCGACAGCGCGAAAGCTAGGCCAATTGGGTACCTCAGGAACCGGCAACGGCTCCACCCCCATAGGAGTGCTTCGGCGGCTGGGATGCTGAGCAACACCGCGGCGGGCAGCAACAATCGAGCGACCTGAGTACCGACAAACCAGGTGGAATACAGCGCCAGACTGACGACAAGGAGGGGTAGGAAGGCCTTTCGTTGTTGTCGACTTCCCAGTCCGAAGGGCACACCCAGCCAGATCAGGGGGTTGATCCAATTGCCCCGGCCGCCGAACTCGCCTGCGTCGAACAGCAGCACCTCGAACGCCATCCGAAAAGGCGCAAGAAGGGCGTCGATGGGCGCACGGCCGTACCCAAATCCGCCCAGCCAGTCCGCGGCGACCTCTTGTGAAACCGGAAAGTGGCCGACCGAAGGCATGAAGGGCACTAGAGGGTTTCCGAAGCGCGCCAGATTGATACCGTACCACACGCCCCCTGCGGCGACCGCGGCCAGCGTCGCGACCGCCAGACTCGATGCGCGACGGAGTCGACCGCAGCAGAAGGGCACACAGGCAACGACTGCCAAACACACGGGAAGACCCGTGTACTTTGCTCCTGCGGCAAGGCCCGCGAAAAGCCCCGCAGCTGCCGTTGCGCCAGTTGAGGGACGAAGGTTCAGCGACAGGACAGCCGCGACAGTCATCGTAAGGAGTAGCAAGTCTTCTTTAGCTGAAGCCGCCAGAAACGCGACTGCTGGGCACCCGAGCGCGAGGATGGCAGCAATCCAACCAGTCCCCCGTTGCGAGGAGATTCGTCGAGCAAGCAGTACGATCAGAGCGGCAGTCAGAACGAGCTCGGCCGCACTGAGGAAACCAACGCGTTCATTTCTTGCCTCGATCAACCCGGCAGCGAGGAACTCCTGCGACAGCGGGTACACTGAGCGAGCCAGATCAGGCCAGAAGCGCCAGAGGCCGTCTCGTGCGAGACGCTCCGCGATGGGGAGTGGATACGCGAGGCTGTCGCTCTCGGTGACGGGCGCCATCGAGCCGAGGAATGCCGCTCCGAGCATCACGAGCATGAGCGCCGCAGCCCCAGAAAGACGTCGCAGCTTCAGCAGGGGCCGGAACTCAAGCCGAGTGGTAAACCACGCGAGGGTAATGACCGCGCCGGCTGGAATGAGCCACAGAGCCCATCTCAATACACCGAAGAGCCCAAGCACGGCGAGCAAGACCGCGAGAAGGCCCAAGCCCGCGACGCAAGATAGCGCATGAAACTCGGCGTCACCCTCGCGGGGTACGTGAAGTGCGCAGAGGACGGCCGTGCCGAGCCCCATCGCGGCCACGATCAACGCCCCGAACGTCAACAGGTCGAACACGCGAGTTTGTCCCGGACCGGGACTCCTGCTGAGCGTTGTCCCGCTTTTCTGCGATGTTTGGTCCCAAGTTTTCTTAGGAGAACTTGTTTCTCCGGGTTCTCCATTCTGATGCTCCAGAAGAGCTGGCTCATACCATTCTTCCGTCCGGCATGAGTGACTCATTGTCGGGATCTATTGCCACAACCTTATGGCCGTCATTCGATGGACGCGTCCGAGGTTGATCTATTCCAAATTGGGATACCTCCGAAGAAGAACCGACCGAATCGCGGCTTCGATGAATCTTCCTTGGTTGTACGAGAGCGTCACTATGCTGAGCCTTGGCCAAGGTAGGCTGCGAAACATCCTGGGATTCCAGGAGGAGGATTGGTCGGTCCATGGCCAGCCCGTTCTGCCAAGAGGAGGCTCTGGAAGCTGAATCGTCTCTTCACTACGCATAAGGTACCTGGTCGAAGGCAGCGTCAGAGAATGTTGAGTCTTGCGAATACCAACGCTCATTGATGGTCTTATACCATTCGAGGTATGCCTCAACCTGCCGGTCCAGGTCAAAGCGTTCCCTGGCATCGTTCACTGCGTTGTCCGCTAAGTGGCCCCGTAGCGTATTGACCTTCAGTAAAGTAATGGCCCCCTCTGCTATGGATTCTGCATCGTCAGGCGGAACAAGAATCCCGGTAGCCTCGCTTAAACGATACCTGTTCAAAGCCAGGGGTGGAATTCCGGAATCGGAAAGGTCCAATCCCTTCACCTGTTCCGGAATACCCCCGACTGCAGTTGCGATGACTGGGGTGCCGCAAGCCAACGCTTCCAATACCGTGTTTGGAAACGTATCAGCTCGGGCGGCGTGGATGTATAGGTCAGCCGCCTGATAGTAACGCGCCACGAGTTTAGGGTCCTTTTCGTAGCGAATAAACCGTACCTCAGTGTGGCCAATTTGCTCGGGCGAGGCGGTTCCTCCGAGCCCGATGAATAGCACCTTCTTGTCCAAACGCTCGGCAATAAGCGAGAAGGCGTTCCGTAGTGTCTTAAAATCCTTCCAACTACTCTGATGAATATTACTGGCATCAAAGAGAACCAGGCTGATGCTTTGCGAAATACCCATGGATTCACGGAGGGCTA
>WNGK01007338.1_pt1 | contig 14788 bp, 11 predicted proteins | sample 5400601 | NCBI WGS metagenome assembly WNGK01 (sample SAMN13153376, study PRJNA577476) | soil metagenome | isolation source: 60 cm soil or saprolite under Garry oak tree replicate 1 | place: USA:California | collected 2016-06-15 | reverse complement strand
AGCCGGGCCCCGTGTGCTATGGCCGCGGGGGGAGCGAGCCCACGGTCACCGACGCCCATCTGGTGCTCGGCCGCATTCCCGCCGCGCTGCTGGGAGGCGAGCTACCCCTCGACGTGAATGCCGCCCGCGCCGCCATCGACGGGCGCGTGGGCCGGCCCCTTCGCCTGGGAGTCGAGGAGGCGGCGGCCGGCATCGTCGAGATCATCGACAATGCCATGGCGCGCGCCATCCGCACGGTGTCCGTGGGACGCGGCCACGATCCTCGGCGCTTCGCCCTCGTCGCCTTCGGCGGGGCTGGGCCGCTCCATGCCTGCCGTCTCGCTGAGCTGCTGGAGATTCCCATGGTCGTGGTGCCCCCGCGCCCGGGCGTGCTCTCCACGTGGGGGTTGCTCGACACGGATATCCGGGCCACGTTCGTGCGCACCGTGGGCATGGCCCAGCGCCACATCGCTGACGGAGCCGCCTCGCTGCCGCTCCTCGAATCGGCGTGGGCCGATCTGGAGGCGCAGGCGCGCGTGTGGCTCGACGGCGAGCAGGTCCCGCGCGAGCAGATGCGCTTCGAGCGCGCCGCCGACCTGCGCTACGAGCACCAGAGCTTCGGGCTGACCTGCCCGCTGGGGGAGGGGCCGGTGACGCACGAGCGTCTGGGCGCGCTCCTCTCCACCTTTCACGCCGAGCACCGGCGGCTCTACACCTACGACTTGCCCAACGCGCCGATTGAGCTGGTCACGCTACGGGTCACCGCCATCGGCTCCCTCCCAAAACGCGCCGCAGCGACATCCCTCTCCCCCGGTGGGGGAGAGGGGAATATTGGGTTCCCCGCCACCGGCGGGGGAGTTGTTCAGGTGGACCCGATTACGCTCGAGATCATCCGAGGGAGCCTGGCCTCGACCATCCGCGACATGGAGCTCTTGATGGAGCGATGCGCGATGTCGCCCTTCATCAAGGAGAAGAAGGACTACTTCGTCGGTGTGTTCGACACGCAGGGACGAATCGTGGCCTGCCACATTTCGGGCAGCGGCCCCGGCATGCTCGCGCCCATTCTCAAGACCTACCCGCTCGAGAGCATGCGCCCCGGGGACGTCTACTGGTACAACGACCCGTACATCTCGGACGGCGCGGTCCAGCATCATCAGGACATGGTCTTCACCGCGCCCATCTTCCACGAGGGACGGCTCGTCGGCTTCGCCACGACCTTCGGCCACTACCAGGATATCGGCGGCCTGCGCGCGGGGAGCATCTCCCCCCACGCCACGGAGATCTATCACGAAGGCCTCCTCGTCCCCCCCGTCCGCATCGTCCGCGAAGGCCAGCTCAACGAAGAGGCCTATCGGATCTTCCTGCGCAACTCGCGGCTGCCCGATCTGGTCGAGGGCGACACGCGGGCCATGATGGCCTCCTGCCGGCTCGCCGACACGCGCCTCACCGAGCTCTGCTCCCGATACGGGGCAGACACCGTGCTCGCGGCCTTCGACGAGTGCATCGCGCAGACAGGGACCCGCGCCCGCGAGCTCTTTCTCCAAATGGTGCCGGAGGGACGCTGGAGCTTTCACGACTTCCTCGACAGCGACGGGGGCGCCGAGCAGCGGCCCTTCCGCGTCGACCTCGAGCTGAGCCGCACGGGCGATCACGTGCGCCTCGACGGCTCGCGCTCGGACGACCAGGCGCGCGGGCCCATAAACTACACGACCAACGCGGGGCTGCTCCGCATCGCCTTCGGTCGCTATCTGCAGTCGCTCGACGCCGATCTCGACGTGAACGAGGGCCTGCTCCGGAACCTGGACGAGTGGGTCGCGCGCGAGGGCAGCATCCTCAAGCCGCGCTTCCCCGCCCCCCTCGGCATGCGCGCCAACACGCGCTTCCGGGTCATGTCGTGCATCTTCGGCAGCCTCGCCCAGGCCAATGGCGGCGCGGTGCCCGCGGGCTCGCCCGTTTACGTCCTCTACTATTTCCGCTCCTGGGACGAGGCGCGCCGCCGCCCCATCCTCTGCATCGAAGGCCTCGGGGTGGGGCTGGGGGCGCGGCCGTTCGCCGACGGCGTGGACGTTATCTACTACATTGCCCAGGAGAACTATCCCGTGGAATACGTCGAGCGGGATTTCCCCCTGCGGGTGGAGCGCTACGCCGCGCGCCCGGATTCGGGCGGGCCGGGTCTCCATCGCGGCGGTTGCGGGGTGGTGCGTGACGTGCGCGTGCTCGTCGAGAAGGCGGAGCTGGCCACGCGCATGGAGAACACGGTGGTGGCGCCGTACGGCGTGGCGGGAGGGCGGGCAGGCCGGACGGGGCGCATCACCCTCAATCCCGGCACGTCCGAGGAGCGTCTACTCGTGGCGCTGGGCGACGGTATCGTGCTCAAGCGCGGCGATCTCCTCCGCTTCGAGACGTGCGGCGGTGGCGGCTGGGGCGATCCGCTGGAGCGCGATCCCGAGCGCGTGCGCACCGACGTGGCGCGCGGCTTCGTTACGGCCCGAGGCGCCTTCGAGGACTACGCCGTCGTCCTCGATCCGGCCACCATCGATCTGGACAAGACGGCCACGGACGAGGAGCGCCGCCGACGCGCCCGTGACCTGCCCCTCATCGACCGGGGCCCCGGCTTCGAGGAAGCCGAGGCCCGCTGGCGTACCTTCCATCCCTTGTCTCCCTCGCCCCCGAAGGGGGAGAGGGCAGGGTGAGGGGGACGAACGACTTCTCGCAACGCAATGCGATTCTGGATCAAGGTCTGCACGATACGAACGGCGCACTCTAGCGGGCCCCTCACCCTCCCCTCTCCCCAGAGGGGAGAGGGGTTTGAAGAATGGAGATGACCATGGACGCTCTCGTCAAGAAGATGAACGCGCTGTGCGATGCCCTGCCGTTTCAGACGAGCTGGTACCTCAAGGATCTGAAGACGGGCGCGACGGCGGACCGGATGGGCGACGTGCCCGTGCCCTCGGCGAGCACGCGGAAGATCTCGATCCTCATGGCCGCGCTCAAGGCCGTGCACGACGGCAAGCTCTCGCTCGATCAGAAGGTGACCATCGACGCCAAGTACCAGGACAATGACTCGGGCACCTTCCAGCACATGACGCCGGGTTTCTCGATCGCCTTCCGCGACGCGCTCGTACAGATGATCATCGTGAGCGACAACACGTGCACCGGCACCGTGGTCGACATGGTGGGCCTCGGCGAGATACAGCGCTACTGCGACGCCATCGGCCTCACGCGCACCGTCCACCGCTTCGGCATTCCGCCCCGCCTCGGCCCCGACCACACGCTGGAGCAGGTGACCACCACCACGCCCCATGACCAGGGCAAGCTGCTCGAGATGATCCTGCACGCCGTGACGGACAATGCGACGGCCGCCAAGCTCGGCTCCACGCGGGAGCTCTGCCGCCTCGGCCTCGACATTCTGTCCTGGCAGAAGCTCAAGACACGGCTGCCGTCGCAGCTGCCGCTCGGGACCAAGGTCGCGCACAAAACGGGCACGGGCTCGCGAGGCTTCATGGATGCCGGCATCATCTACAAGGGCGAAATCCCGCTCTTCATCCTGACCGCCTACACCGAGCATGTTCCCGCCGCGCTTCCCGACGGCACGCCCGGCTTCACCGCCGCCAATCAGCTCATCGGCAGCATGGCCCGCCTCGCCTGGGATACCCTCGGCGGCTAGCGCTCCGAGCGGGGCGGGTCGTCGAAAGGAGACAACCTGATGGCGATTCCATCCACCATGAAGGCGGTCGTTCTCCACGGCGCCGACGATATGAGGGTGCAGACCTGGCCCGTGGCCGAGCCGGGGCCGGGCGAGGTGCTGCTGAAGGTCGAGGTCGCGTCTATCTGTGGCACCGACGTGAAGGTGCTCCACCGAAACCTCCTGGGCCAGCCAGAAGGCCAGTTCATCATGGGCCACGAGTACGCGGGCACGGTGGCGGCGCTCGGCCCGGGCGTCGACGAGTTCCGCGTGGGCGACCGTGTGGCTGTCGAGGTGCACAAGGGCTGTGAGCGTTGCGAGAACTGTATCAAGGGCTGGTACACGTCTTGCCTGAACTACGGCAACATGGCGAAGGGCCACCGCGCCAAGGGGCTCACGTGCGACGGCGGCTTCGCCGAATATGCCGTCAACCACATCAACACGCTGTACCGCTTGCCCGACAATCTCACCTTCGAGCAGGCCTGCATGGTCACGACCGCCGCCTCGCCTCTCTGGGCCCTCGACCTCATGGGCGGCTACATCGCCGGGGAGGCCGTGCTGATCCTCGGCCCGGGACCCATCGGCCTCATGGCGGTGCAGCTCTGCAAGGCGCTGGGCGCGGAGCGGGTGATCCTGACCGGTACGCGCGACGAGCGGCTCGAGATCGGCCGGCGGCTCGGCGCCGACGTCACGATCAACGTGCGGAGGGAAAAGCTGGGGGCGCGCGTGAGCGACATCACGAGCGGCAAGGGCGCCGACTCCGTTCTCGAGTGCGCGGGCGGTCCCTCGTCCATGCAGGAAGCGCTCGAGAACGTCAAGCGCGGCGGGCGCATCGGGGTGGTGGCGTGGTACGCAGGCCCCGTCGAGATGGACATGAACCTTGCCGTGCGCAGCAATGTCCGCATCTACGCCGCGCGCGGCGAGGGCGGGATGAACTGCGGGCGGTCCCTGGCCCTCATGAGCGAGGGCAAGCTCGTGGCCGATCCGATCATCAGCCACCACTTCAAACTCGACCAGATCCACGATGCGTTCGACACGTACGTCAATCGGGTGGGTAACGCTCTCAAAGTCGCCATTCAGGTAGGCGGCTGAAAAAGGCGCCTACGGGATCTTTCTGGATTGCCCTCGCGCTCCTCCTGTTGGGCGCCGGTGTCCAGCCGGCCCTTGCCCAGGAGGCGCCGCGCCACGGCGGGGAACTGGTGTTCGTGGTGCCGGCGGAGCCGCCCTCGTACGACGCGCACCGCGAGGAGACCTTCGCCGTCGTGCACCCCGCGGCGCCCCACTACAACACCCTGCTCCGGGTCGATCCCTTCGACAAGAGCGCCACACGGATCGTCGGCGATCTGGCCGAGGCCTGGTCGGTGTCGAAGGACGGGCGCACGTACACGTTCACCCTGCGCCGGGGAGTGCGCTTCCACGACGGCAGCGAGCTCACGGCACGGGATGTCAAGGCGAGCTACGACAAGATCATCTTCCCGCCCCCCGGGATCTCGTCCAATCGCAGGGGCGAATACATCGTGGTGGAGGCGGTGGAGGCGCCCGGCCCGCTCACCGTCGCCTTCCGGCTCAAGTGGGCGTCGCCGTCGTTCCTCTCGTCGCTGGCCTCGCCCTTCAACTGGATCTACAAGGCCGACATTCTGGCCCGCGACATCCGCTGGTACGAGCGGAACATCATGGGCACCGGCCCCTTCCTCTTCGTGGAGTACGTGAAGGGGTCACACTGGATCGGCCGCAGGAATCCCAGCTACTGGGACCGCGGCAAGCCCTATCTGGACGGCTACCGCGCGATTTTCGTCCAGGATTCGGCCGCCCAGGTATCGGCCATCCGCGGCCAGCGGGCGATGATCCAGTTTCGCGGCTTCTCGCCACCGGAGCGGGACATCCTGGTGGCGGCGCTCGGGCCGAGAATCACCGTGCAGGAGGGCCCCTGGGAGTGCGTCAACCCCCTGGCCATCAACCACGAGCGGAAACCCTTCGACGACAGGCGGGTCCGGCGGGCCCTCACATTGGCCCTGGATCGCTGGCAGGGCGCGCAGGCGCTCTCGAAGCTCACGATCCTGAAGGACGTGGCCGGCGTGCAGGGACCCGGTACCCCCTTCGCTGCCACCGTGGCGGAGCTGGAGCGGCTGGCCGGGTATGGGCGCGACATCGGCCAGGCGCGCGCGGAGGCGCGCCGCCTCCTCCGTGAGGCGGGTGTGCCGGAGGGCTTCACCTTCACCTTCAAGAACAGGGGCATTCCCAATCCCTACGTGGCCCTCGGCGTGTGGCTGGCCGACCAGTGGAAGCAGATCGGTGTCACGGCCAGAATCGAGACGCTCGAGCTCGGCATGCTCTACGCCGACATCCGCGGTGGCAACTTCGAGGTGGCCGCCGATTTTCACTGCAGCTACATCGTCGAGCCGGATCTCGCGCTCTTCAAATTCCAGTCGGTGGAGCGGAGCCCCGTCAACTACAGCCGCTACACCGATCACGTCCTCGACGATCTCTACGAGAAGCAGAGCCGGGCCACCGACCGCGAGGAGCGCCGACGCCTGATTCGGGAGTTCGAGAAGCGGCTGCTCGACGACGAGGTCCACTACATCTACACGCTCCAGTGGCACCGGATCGTGCCTCACAGCGCGCGGGTCCGGGGATGGACGATCACGCCCAGCCACTTCCTCAATAACCAACTCGACACGGTGTGGCTCGCCGAATAGCCCCTCGGTCTCGTGGCCCCCGGGGGCGCTGCTAGCTGATCGTTCTCACCGTGTCCCGGGCCGCGTACCAGCACGGCCGGTAGCCGGCGTGCGGGAATATCGCGTAGATGCACACCTCGGTCTGGGGCTGGTTGTAGAAGATGTCGAGCTTGCCGTTCTTGAGCGGGGTCGCGTAGTAGAAGGTCACGGTGCCGAGGGCGTCCGTTCCCACGGCGTGGCCCAGGCGGTATTGGATCCAGACATAGTCGGACACGTAGACGCCCACCAGAGACACCAGGACCACGAAGCCGACGACTTTCAGGAAGGGGCCGAGGCGGTCCACGCCAGTCCTCAGAGCTGGTCGCCGCGGAGCGTATTGCGCAGCCGCGGGTCGAGCCAATCGCGCAGGTAGTCGCCGAGGAGGTTAACGGCGAGCACGGTGAGGAAGATGGCGAGCCCGGGAAAGGCCGTGATCCACCACGCGCTGCTGAGATAGAGCCGCCCGCCGTTCAGCATCCGCCCCCACGTGACGATGTCGGGCTCCACGCCCAGCCCCAGGAAGGACAGGGTAGCCTCGAGGATGATCATGTTCGCCACCGCGAAGATGGCCACCACGATGACGGGCGACAGCACGTTGGGCAGCACGTGGTGGATCATGATGCGCGCGTCGCCCGCGCCCGTGGCGCGGGCCGCCTGCACGAAATCGCGTTCCTTCACCCCGAGCGTCTCGCCGCGCGTGAGCCGGGCATAGAGCGTCCAGCCCGTCACGGAAAGGGTGAGGATCACGTTGCGTATGCCCGGGCCGAGCACCGCGACCACCGCGATGGCGAGGAGAATGGTGGGAATGGCGAGCTGGATCTCCGTCACCCGCATCAGCACGTCGTCGGTACGCCGCCCCCCGTAGCCCGCCACCACGCCCACGAGCACGCCGAGAGGGCAGGAGAGCGCCACCGCCACCACCCCGACGAGGAGCGAGATGCGCGCCCCGTAGATGAGCCGGCTCAACACGTCCCGACCGACCTCGTCTGTGCCGAGGAGATGCGGGCCGAGGGCGGGCGGCTGGAGCCGCCGCGCAATGTCCTGCTCGTTCGCCGTATAGGGCGCCACCCACCCCGCGAGAATGGCCAGGAGGAGGGTGACGCCGAGAAAGACCGCGGAGAGCCACATGGTGAGCCCGGGGCGTTTCATGCGGCCTCGGTGCGAATGCGCGGGTCGAGCACGGCATAGCAGAGATCGACCAGGACATTGACGGCCACGAAGATGAGCGAGACGACGAGCACCACGCCTTGCACCACGGGGAAGTCGCGGTTGAAGATGGCGTCCACCACGAGCCGCCCGATGCCCGGCCACGCGAAGATGGTCTCCGTCACCACCGCGCCGCCGAGGAGCTGGGCGAACTGCAGCCCGAGCAGGGTGACGATGGGGATGGACGCGTTCTTGAGGGCGTGGACGACGAGGACCCGCGACTCGCCCAGACCCTTGGCGCGCGCCGTGCGCACGTAGTCCTGGCCCAGCACCTCGAGCATGCTCGAGCGCACCAGTCTCGCCAGGCGCCCCATGATGATGGTGGAGAGGCTGACGGCGGGCAGGACGAAGTGGGCGAAGGATCCGCTGCCATAGACGGGCAGCCAGCGGAGCCGCACTCCGAAGAGCGCGATGAGGAGGAGGGCGAGCCAGAAGATCGGCACGGCCTGGCCGGCTACCGCGCCCGCCATGGCGAGACGATCCACCACCGTGCCGCGCTTCACCGCCGACACGATCCCCGCGGGAATGGCCACCACCACCGCGATGACGAGAGCGGCCAGGGTCAGCTCGAGGGTGGCGGGCAGGCGCTCCACGATGAGGGTGGTCACGGGCCGGTTCATCCGGAGGGAGAGGCCGAGGTCGCCGCGGGCCGCGTTCCCGAGATAGCGGACGAACTGCTCGTAGAGGGGCCGGTCGAAGCCGAGAGCGTGACGGGTGGTCGTCACCACCTCGGGCGGGGCGTCGGGCGAGACCATGAGGAGAACCGGATCGCCCGAGAGATGGACGAGAGCAAAGACGACGACCGACACGCCGAGCCCGACGATGGCGGCCTGGCTGAGCCGGCGGAAGAGGAAAGGGAGCGCCTCAGGCCTCCACGTAGGCGTCGCGCACCCAGACGAAGTCGTCGGGGCGGATCTTGAAGCCCTTCACCTTCTTCGACATCCCCGTGAGCTGCTCGAGCTGCCAGAGGAAGACCCAGACGGCTTCGTCGTGCAGTCCCTTGAGGGCTTGGGCGGCCAGCTCCTTGCGCTTCTTTTGGTCGAAGGTCTGCTCGTAGTCGCGGATGGCTTTGAGCAGATCGCCCGAGGCATCGAAGTAACGGAAAGAGGCGAAGTCGGGCTTGAAGCGCTGCACGGTGTACGACGCGTCCCACGTGCCGTTGATGAAGGCGTAATAGAAGGCGTCCTTGAACTGCGAGGCGCTCGAGCGCTTGTTGTACTCCGCCCACTCGAGGACCTGGAGCTTGGTCTTGACGCCGACCTTGTCCCAGTAACCCGCGATGACCTGCACCATCTCCTCGGCGAGCGTCCAGCGCCCGATGGACTGCCAGAGCTGGATCTCGAGGCCGCTCGCATATCCGGCCTCGGCGAGGAGCTGCTTGGCCTTCGCCGGATCATACGGATAGGGGCCGGGGTCGAAGGTGTTCGTCACATTGCGGCCGGTGACGGTGTTGAGGATCTGCCCGCGTCCGTTGAAGAGATTCTTGATGATGGCCTGGCGGTCCACCGCCATGTTGAGGGCCTGGCGCACGCGCCGGTCCTTGAGCGGGGGCGACTCGCGGGCATTGAGCAAGAGCCCGTGGGTGAGCGAGGAGAGCTCGGTGTACACGCGTAGGTTCTGATCCCCCTCCACGGTGGGAGCGAGGGGGAGGGGGAGATTCAGCATCACGTCGACGTCGCCGCGCTGGAGCGCGGCCACCCGCGTGGCCGGATCGGGGATGACCTGCCAGACGATGCGCTGCGACGGAGGCTTGGCTCCCCAGTAACCGGGATTCGCTTCGAGGACCACGCGATCCGTCCCCACGATTTCCACGAGACGAAAGGGGCCGGTGCCGATGAAGCGGTCCGTGACGAACCTCTCCTTGTACTCGGCGAGGCCCTTGGCCGGCGCCATGTTCAGGGACTCGGCAGCGAGGCGCGCGGGCACCATCGGATCGGGGACCTTGGTGGTGATGCGCACGGTATAGGGGTCGACCGCCGTCACCTCCTGCCCGAAGGACGGCGGCCAGGTCAGCTTGGCCAGCGTATTGAGCTTGGAGGTGATGGCCCGCTCGATGGTGAACTTGACCGACTCGCTCGTGAAGTCTTCCCCGTTGCTGAACTTGACGCCCCGGCGCAGCTTGATTTCCCACGCGTTCTGGTTCAGGTTCCGCCACGACTCGGCGAGGAGCGGCTTGATCTCCATGGTCACGGGGTCGCGCGTCATCAATCCCTCGCCCATGAGGTTGATGATCGAGCCGCTCAGCACGGAGCGGAACTGATGCGGATCGATGGTCTCCGGCGGAGAAGGAAACGCGATGGTCAACGTGGGCTTCCGCGTCTGGGCGTGGGCCGCCATGGGCGCCACGGTGGCGAGGACGGCAGCGGCCCCCGCATGCTTCAGCAATTCACGGCGAGTCTGCATGGAAATCCTCCTCGAAAGTCTGAGCCGGCCGGGCAATTCTACCTCAAAGCCCGCGCGGGCCTGATTCTATGACGCTTCTCATGCCCCTCTCATAGCCCTCTCATATCGCCGAGGTACCGTCTATTTCCGACAGACGTTGACAGAGGGGGATGCGGATATGTGCAGTCTGCTCCGGAAGAAGCGGTTTCCCGCCATGCCCGTGCACCTGGGCCGAGCGCTCGCGAGCGTGAAGGCCGGCGCCGCCCGCATGCAAGGCCAATCCAGGCCGAGGCCCCGCTCGGCCATGCCGCAGATGGTGGCACCCGAGCGCGAGTGGGAGTTGCTGAGGGAGGTGGAAGAGGCTGCGCGGCGGTATCGGCGGGCTCAGCAGGAGCTCGCCCATCGCGAGGAGCTGGGGGGCGAGGAGGCCGAGTTCAGGCTGCTCCTGGACGCGGTCGCGCTGAGCCACCATCAACTCGACCGGGCGCTTTTGGAGATCCAGCGATACTATGAGGCGGCTGGCGCAGCCGCCGACCGAAGCGGATCCTGAGTCCATTTTCGTTCCTGGAGGGTGTGGCATGCGAGCGTTCCTGGTCCCGTTGATGACGGCCGTGCTGCTCCTGACGTCGCTGGCCCCGGCGCGGGCCGCCTCACCCCCCGCCTCTCCCCACGACGACAAGGTGCCCATCGACCCTGCCCTCGTCATGGGCACCCTCCCCAACGGGCTCAACTACATCATCCGCCAGCACAAGAACCCGGAGGGGCGGGTGAGCATCTGGCTCCACGTCTCCACCGGCTCGTTCAACGAGACGGAGTCGACGCGGGGCCTCGCGCACTATCTCGAGCACATGGCGTTCAACGGGACGGCCAACTTCCCTCCCGGCTCGGTCATTCCCTTCTTCCAGTCGCTCGGTCTCTCCTTCGGTCGCGATCAGAACGCCTTCACCGGCTTCGACCAGACCACCTACCAACTGGCCCTGCCCGGCGGAAGCCGGGAAAGTGTCGAGAAGGGCATGCTGTACATGTCCGACGTCGCTCTGCGCATGAGCCTGCTCCCCGTCGAGATCGACAGTGAGCGGCAGATCATCCTCGAGGAGAAGCGCGCGCGCGCGAGCGCCCAGCAGCGGGTGCAGGACCAGATCTTCGAGCGGCTCGCCCCCGAGTCCACCCTTGGTCGCCGCCTCCCCATCGGCATCGAGCCGACGATCAAGTCGGTGGGGCCCGAGGACTTCCGCGAGTACTACACGCGCTGGTACGTGCCGAGCAACATGACGGTGCTCGTGGTCGGCGACACGGATCCCGCCATGGTCGCCGACGTCATCCAGAAGGAATTCGGCGGCGGTCCCCCCGGGGCAAAGCCGACACCCCGTGACGTGGGGGTGAAGGCGTCGGTGGGCCAGCGGGCCATCGTGGTGACCGATCCCGAGCTGACCCGCTCCGAAGTTTCGATGGCGCGGCTCGAGCTGCCGCTGGGCCCCGCCCTCGCATGTTCACCGTGGAGGCGTCGGGGCGGCCGGGGACGTGGCGGGCCATGCTCAAGCAGCTCGGGACCGAGCTCCAGCGAGCCCGCCTGTACGGCTTCAGCGATCGCGAGCTCCAGGACGCGCGGACGGCCCTCATCGCCGACGCGGAAGAAGGAGTGCGCCGGGAGGCGACGCGGACGGCGCGCGAGGTGATGCGCCAGCTCAACGGCGATGTCACGCGGGGAAGCCGGCCCATGTCCGCCCCCCAGACCCTCGCCCTCTATCAGCAACTGATTCCCGGCATCACCGCGCGCGAGGTCTCGGAGGCGTTCCGTGTCAACTTCGATCCGAGCCGCACCCTGTTCATTGCCGAGCTCCCCGCCGGTGACAATCCGCCCAGCGAGGCGGACTTCCTCGCCCTCGGCCGGGCCGCGGTGAACGTCAAGCCCGGCAAGCCGCTCGACGTGGCGCGGGCGACCAAGCTGCTTCCCACCCTGCCCAAGGGCGGCACGGTGGTCGAGACGGTGACCCACCCGGCGAGCGGCGTGACGTCCATGTGGCTCGACAATGGCGTGCGGCTCCACCATCGGGCCATGGACCAGCGCAAGAACGAGGCGACCATCTCCCTCGAGCAAGCTCAACAGCACGCAGATCCGGGACCTGATGACGGGCTCCAAGGTGCGCGTGCGGAGCGCCGCCACCGGAGACTCGCTGTCCCTCACCATATCGGGCGATCCCGTGGAGCTCGAGCGCGGCATGCAGCTCGCCTATCTCCTCCTCACCGATCCAGTCATCGAGCAGCCCGCCCTCGACCAGTGGAAGGATGCGGAGCTGCAGCGGCTCATTCAACGGAAGACCCGGCCCATGCAGGTGCTGGTGGACAGGAGCGCGGACGCCATCTATCCCGCGGGCGAGTGGCGACCCAAGACCCTCACCGCTGGGCAGGTGCGCGCCCTCACGCGCCCGGCCGCCCAGGCCTGGCTCAAGCGCCTCATCACCGAGGCGCCCATCGAGGTGGCGGTGGTGGGCGACGTGGACCGCGAGACGGCCACGCGTCTGGTCGCGAAGTACGTGGGCTCGCTGCCCGCCCGGCCCCGCATCGACGACAAGACGCTGGCGAACCTCCGGACCATCGCCAAGCCACAGGGCCCGATCAATCTCGCGGAGTCGGTAGAGGTGCTGACGCCTCAGGCCGCCGTGCTCGCCGGCTTCTTCGGCACCGATTTGCGCAACGTGCGCGATACGCGGCTCCTCAATCTGGCCGCCCGCGTGCTCAGCACCCGCATGACCCGGATCATCCGCGAGGAACGCCAGCTCGTGTACAGCATCGACGCGTCGTCCGAGCCGGCCGTGGTTTATCCCGGCTTCGGGCTGTTCGCGGCGTTCGCTCCCACCGATCCGGATAAGGCGCCGAAGCTGGTGGCGGCGCTCGAGGATATGTACGCCGAGTTCTCCAAGGACGGACCGAGCGCCGAGGAGCTCACGGTGGCCAAGAAGCAGACGGATAACCTCCTCGACGAGATCCTCAAGACGCCGAACTTCTGGCTGAGCCGCCTCTCCGCCCTCGACTATCGCGGCCTCACTCTGGACGACGTGCTCGAAGCCCAGGCTCAGTACCAGCGCTTCACCGCCCAGGAAGTCCAGGACGCTTTCGTGCGCTACGACACGCCCGGGGCGCGCCTCCGCTTCGTCATCACCCCGAAGTCGTCCTAGCGCGACCTTTCAAGGCCACCCTCACCCTAGCCCTCTCCCTCAGTGAGGGAGAGGGGACCGATCCCCCTCGCCCCCGGAGGGGGAGAGGGTAGGGTGAGGGGCGGTCGGGTCCGAAAATCCTCTCCATGCGAGATCCCGCTTTGAGCTAGGCTTCCGTCATTGGGAGGAGGACTCCATGGCCTACGACTACAAGCGCTACTTCGACGAGATCGCGGTCCTACGCGACCTCACCAACATGCCGGACGAGGCGAAGTGGCGCACCGCCGCCCCCGCGGAGGACGAGCGCCACCGGATCGTTCTCTACCTCGGCTGCAATGTCTTCCGCACGTCGCACATGATCCACACCATCACCGCCATCTTCGACCGCCTGGGGCTCGACTACGTGGCGGTGGGCGGCCCGACTTATTGCTGCGGCATCGTCCACCACCAGCAGGGCGACACGGCGGCGGCCGGCGGCATGGCCGACCACACCATCAAGCTCTTCGAGGGCTACGAGCCCGAAGAGGTCGTGATGTGGTGCCCCTCCTGCATCTACTTCTACGATGAAGTGCGACAGGCCACGCTTCCCTTCAAGGTGAGCCACGCCGCCGAGTTCCTCCTGTCGAAGCTCCCGGAGATCGAATTCAGCCGTACGGTCGCCGCGACGGTCGCGCTCCACTATCACAATGTGAGCCCCGCCCGGCAGAGCGAGGGACGGGCGGGCCAGCGGCTTCTCGAGGCGGTACCCGGCCTGCGCTTTGTGAGCGTGGAGCCGGATCCGCGCTTCGGCAGGAGCTGCACGCCGTCGGTGCAGCAGCAGGCCGGACCCGGGGTGTGGGACGAGATGGCGCGCGCCGAGATCGCGCGCGCCCGGGCGGCGGGCGCCGACATCCTCGCCACCATCTACCACGGCTGCCAGCGCTATCTCTGCGTCTTCGAGCCGGAGAGCCCCCTCGCCATCGAGCACTATCTCTCCGTCTTCGGGCGCGGGCTCGGCATCGAGTTCGAAGACAAGTTCAAGAAGTACCGCCTCTGGCAGGATCCGGAGCGCGTCCTCGCCGAGACCACGCCTTGCCAGCGCGCGAATCAGGTGGACGCGGTGCGTGCCCGGGCGGTGGTGCGGGAAGCCTTCGGGCCGCTCCCGGCCGCTCGCGGCGTCGTCGATTCCTCTCCGTCGTAGGGCCGCCGCCCGCTGATGCCCGCCGCTCTCCACATCGGCGTCATCGGCGAAGGGACCTGTTCCCGGCGCACGGCGGCGCTTGCGCGCCGAGTGGGCGCCGCGGTGGCCCGCGCGGGTGCCGTGCTCTTCTCGGGCGGACGCGGTGGTGTCATGGAAGCGGCGTCGCGCGGCGCCTCCGAAGCGGGCGGGCTCGTGGTGGGCATACTGCCGGGCTTCAGTGGCAAGGACGCCAACCGCTGGGTCGCGGTGCCCGTGGTCACCGGGATGGATCAGGCGCGCAACGTCATCCTCGTCCGCTCGTGCCACGCGGTGATCGCGGTGGGCGGCATGTACGGCACGCTCTCCGAGATCGCCATCGCTCTCAAGATCGGACGGCCCGTGGTGGGTCTCGCCACGTGGCGACTGGGCCGGCCCCAGGGTGGGCGCGTGCCCATCATCCGCGCCACCACGCCGGAAGCGGCAGTGACACGGGCCCTTCGGGCGGCCC
>WNGK01026290.1_pt1 | contig 14789 bp, 10 predicted proteins | sample 5400601 | NCBI WGS metagenome assembly WNGK01 (sample SAMN13153376, study PRJNA577476) | soil metagenome | isolation source: 60 cm soil or saprolite under Garry oak tree replicate 1 | place: USA:California | collected 2016-06-15 | reverse complement strand
CAGGGTTCGGGACCCTGGCAAAGCTTATGAAAATCGAGTGCATCCTTTGTCCTACCGATCTCTCGGCTGATTCTGACGAAGCTCTCCGATATGCAATAGCGCTGTCGCGAGCCTATCACGCCGAATTGATCCTTCTGCATTGCGACTCCATTGGTGACGGACTGGCGACTCAAGGTGCCCAGGAAGAAGCAGCTGAGGCGATCAGAGCGGCGCTCCAGAAGCATTCGGGTTCAGCGGACTTGTCTGAACTCGATTGGAAGAGTTTGGTCATTACTTGTGAGGACACCGGCGAGGCGATTGCCCGCGAGGCCGCCAGGTACGGAGTTGACTTGATCGTCATGCGCTCGCGCCGACGACCACATCGCGCGGCGTTGTTGGGATCGACCGCCGAGTCGGTTTCACGGACCGCACCCTGCCCTGTCATGGTGATGCATACCGATGAACGCGATTGGGTAAGCGGCTCTGACACGAAGATTGAACTCAAACGCGTTCTCGTGGCTTACGATTTTTCAGATTACTCGGAATTGGCGCTCAACTATGCGTTATCGTTCGCGCAAGAGTATCAGTCGGAGTTGCATTTGCTGCACGTGCTACCGCCTTTCACGCTAAATGAATCGGAGATCTCCTGGTATCCACTCGGGCGGGAGGGAACTTACCACAAAGCAGCGCACCGTTTGCAGAAGGCAGTTCCTCCGGAGGCGCACCTTTGGTGCGACATCAAACACGCCGTCAGCGAAGGTCAGCCATATCGGGAAATATTGAACTACGCTGAAAGAAACAAAATAGATCTCATCTGCCTGGGGGCGCATGGAGCAGGTTTCGGAATGCGGGCTCTGTTCGGGTCGAATGTAGATCGAGTATTACGTCAAGCGCCTTGTCCGGTATTGGTGACCCGCCCGCTGAAGCCTTCAATGTCGTGCGTGCGGCAAGCTGAGGCTGGAGTTGCTGCGGTGGCCTTGTGAAAGGTGAAGCCCTTGCAAGAAGAAGGTATGAAAATTCTTCTGGCAGTTGATGGATCTTCGTGCAATGGCAAACGTATTGATAGTGGGCGGGGGCTTTGGCGGCGTTCTTGCAGCCGAGTCACTGGCTAAGAAACTTGGAAGCGATCACCAGATCACACTGGTGTCGCGCAGCCGCCGGTTTCTCTTCTATCCGGCGCTCGTTCGGTTCGCGTTCGGGCAATATCACGTCGAAGACATTTCGTTCGATTTACGTGAAGCGATGCTCGATCGGAGAATTCGTTTCGTCGAAGGCGAAGTCGCGCGAATCAATCCCCACGAACGCCACATCACGTTTGCGCACGGCGATCTTGTTGGAGAAATGCCGTACGACTTCCTGGTTCTGGCATTGGGTCGGCGATTAGCTACCGAGCGAGTCACCGGCTTCTTCGAAAATGCCCATCATCTCCTGGGTATCAACGCTGCTAAAAAGTTCGGCGATGCCATACGAGGTTTTCATGAAGGCCATGCTGTAATTGGTTATTGCCCTGGCGCGCGACTTCCTATTCCAGTTTTTGAGACCGCTTTTGCACTCTCGCGTCTTCTCGAAGAGCAGGGCAAGCGCGACCGTTGCACGATTACCATTGCCAGTAATGAGACGCCCGATGAAATGTTCGGCGGAGCTATCGTCTCGGAAGCGCTGAGTGAAGTACTCAACGCACATCGAATAGAATTCGTGTCCGACTTTAAGGTCAATCAGGTAACGCCAAATGCAGTAATCGCGAATGACGGCTGTGCGTTTACTTGCAATCTGCGAATGCTCATCCCACCATTCCGTGGCCCTGGCGCCATACTCGGCACGGAAATAACTGACGAGGACGGGTACGTGCGGGTTGATACAACAATGCGCGTGTCCAACATTGAACGAACGTATGCTGTGGGCGACTGTGTGAACTTCCAAGGCCCAAAGCTTGGTCACATGGCCGTGCGACAAGGCGAGGTCGCCGCCCAAAATCTGGCTGCAGAAATTGAAGGGCGCGCACTCTCGGCAAACTACGATCACGAGATGATGCTGGTGATCGATGCTGCCGGACATGACTCAATCTTCATGCGTAAAGATCTATGGACTGACGATCCGGCAGACATAAAGCAGGGTAAGTTTTGGGCCTGGGCGAAGCGCATGGAAAGACGATATTGGAAAGCGAAACATGCGTGAGTCATTTGTCGAGACTATCGGCCCGGAATTTCAGAGTTCGGCTGTGTTACGCTCCAAAGAGAGAGACGCAAATCAGTACCCGTCCCTTCTACCGAAGATTTCCTCCAACCATTAAATTATTTACACTGCCGCCGCTCGTTTACTTGCTCCATCGGTTTTTATGACCGTGGGCAGTTAAGTCAATAAAATCAACGCAGATGAGATTTTGGCGAACGACAGGAAACCCTAAGCGGGGATGTGCGAAATTGGTTGGCTAAGGAATCAGTGGCGGCTAGAATAGCCATGCGCACACGGTTGCCAGAACGGAATAGTTCAAAACGCGAACCTCACGACTCTTCTGCGACGGCTATCGATCAATAGGAGCTTCCATGAAAGTGCTGTTAGTCTATCCCTGGTTTCCGGACACGTATTGGAGCTTTCGGTACGCGCTTTCCCTTCACGGCAAGCGCTCAGCCTTCCCGCCTCTGGGCCTCATGACCATTTCGGCGATGCTGCCAGCCTCCTGGGAAAGGCGGCTCGTTGATATGAACGTGCGGCCACTAACCCCCGCTGACATCAAATGGGCTGATGCGATTTTCGCGAGTGCCATGCACGTTCAAAGAGACTCGCTAAAGGAAGTTATTCAGTTAGGCAAGGCCTATGGAAAGCGAGTTGTTGTCGGTGGACCCTACGCCTCGATCTGCCCAGGTGAACTGGCCGAGGCTGATCACATCTTCATTGGTGAGGCTGAGACTACTCTCCCCGAGTTCGTGCGTGACTTGGAGCGAGGCGAAGCCAAGCGCATTTACAATGCCATCGAGCGACCAGCTCTTTCCTCAACGCCTATTCCCCATTTCCAACTTGCCGACCTCAAACTCTATAGCGCAATGTCCGTACAGTACTCCCGCGGTTGCCCTTTCAATTGCGAGTTCTGCGACATCATTGAGATTTATGGTCGCGTGCCGCGCACCAAGAGCAACCCTCAGATGCTCGCCGAGTTGGATGCCCTGTTGCAGGCCGGTTGGCGCGACGATGTCTTTATCGTGGATGACAACTTTATCGGTAACAAGAGGAACGTCAAACGACTGCTGCCTGAATTGGTCGAGTGGTCTGAGCGCCACGGCTACCCATTCGCATTTATTACTGAGGCGAGCATCAATCTTGCTGATGATGAGGAGTTGCTGAAGCTCATGAGGCGCGCCGGCTTCTATGGTGTCTTTGTTGGCATCGAGACGCCCGTTGAGGAAAGTCTCAAAGAGGCTCAGAAAGGCCAGAACACCCGCCGTGACCTTATCGATTCGATCCGAAAGATTCAAAGTCACGGGATGGAGGTGATGGCTGGTTTCATTGTAGGCTTCGACCATGACCCGGAGAACATCTTTGACTTGCAGATCAGCTTCATCCGCGAGAGTGCTATCCCGTGTTCGATGGTCAGCTTGTTGGTAGCATTACCTGGTACCCAACTTTGGCGAAGGCTTGAGCGAGAAGGGCGGTTGCTGGAAATTGATCACACAGGCAACAATACCGACTGCGCGTTGACTTTCATTCCCAAGATGGACCAGGCGCGCCTCGTCGAAGGCTACAAGTCAATCTTGCGCACGATCTATGTCCCTGCCGAGTACTACCGGCGTGCTCTGGACTGTCTGGCCCTGGTGAACCGAGATGGCGCCCCAAAACTGTGGGCGAAAGTTTCTATGAACGACGTTGCCTCGCTGGTTCGCATTGCCCTTCGTCTGGGTGTGTGCGATAGAGCCCGCGCAGAGTTCTGGCACTTCATCAAGTGTGTTCTTGCAGACCACCGAGACAAGTTCATACAGGGGATCACGCTTGCGGCCATGGGCTACCACTTTCGCAAACTCACCGAACATCATTGCGAGTAGACACTGTAAGTTGTGGAGTGCCCGGACGCGGACGCGCGCCGCTAAATTGGCTCAAGGTCACCCGCAAGGCCAACGGGAACAATCTCACCGATGTCAGAAAGCATTTTTCGCATGCTGATTCTGTCCTTCTGATCTTCCGGCAACACGGAGCTTACTAAGCTGTTACAATGCAAGACCCACACTCCGAAACACGAAAGACAGGTTGGTACGGACACAAATTCGGAAAGGGACAAACTTATGAATCTTAAGATCACCGCGGGGTCGCTGGTAATCGCGTTGGCGACGTTTTCAGCCGCTCAGGCGCAAGAGAAGAAACTCAAGCGAGAGCAGTTGCCTCCAGCCGTCGAGAAAATCGTCGCGGAACAGAGCAAAGGCGCGACCATTGTGGGCTTCTCCACAGAGGTCGAACACGGCAAGAGGCTCTACGAAGTCGAACTCAAGGTCGACGGTCGTGGCATTGTGAAGACGGGAACGAAGCGCTCCGAAATTCAGGTGGCACCCGACGGGCAGAAACTGGCCCATCCGGAATAGCGGTAAAGAAGGTCACGTCACGCTCTTAGCTTCGACTGCGTTGTGGAGCAGCAAGGGGGTCCGGCGCGCAAGGCATGGCGCAGAACCGATCGATAAGAAAGTCGGATCGCAAATGGTTCATGCCTCGACCAGCTCGGCGTCTTCAACAAACCGTAAAGGCTTATTGAGATGCTCCATGAGTTGCGCAAAGGCATCGAAGTCCAGGGACTGCGGCCCGTCAGAGAGCGCTCGCTCGGGGCACGGATGAACTTCAACGATCAGACCATCGGCGCCCACAGCGATTGCGGCGCGAGAGACCGCGGGTACGAGACTTCGCCGACCGGTGCCATGTGACGGATCGGCGATCACCGGCAAATGCGAAAGTTCTTTAGCGAGAGCGACCGCCGCCAGGTCGAGCGTGTTGCGCGTTTCCGTCTCGAAGGTCTTAATGCCGCGCTCGCACAAGACAACATTTGGGTTTCCGCCTGCCAGCAGGTATTCCGCCGCCAGCAGCCACTCTTTGATTGTCGCTGAAGGACCACGCTTCAACAGCACCGGTCGCGGTGTTTTCGCCACCCGCCGCAGCAGCGCGAAGTTCTGCATGTTGCGCGCGCCTATCTGGAGCATGTCAGCGTAGTCGGCAATTATGTCAACGTCCGCCTCGCTCATCACTTCTGTGACCACCGGCAATCCTGTTTCCTCGCGGGCTTCCTTCAAAAGTTGTAACGCCTCGACGCCGAGCCCCTGAAAGTCATACGGTGAAGTGCGGGGCTTGTAGGCTCCTCCGCGCAGCATCGAAGCGCCGGCGGCCCTGACCGCGCGCGCCGTCGCAAAAAGTTGTTCGTGCGACTCGACCGAACAGGGTCCGGCCATCACGACGATATTTTGTCCCCCGATCAGCACACCGCCAGCATTCACTACCGTGTCGTCGCGCTTGACCTGGCGACTGACAAGCTTGAATGGATGTGTGATGGGTACGACGTCCTCAACGCCGGGCGCAGCGCGCAACGCCTCCAACTCCGCGCGCCGCCCATTGCTTCCCACCGCGCCGATGACAGTGCGCTCCGTACCCCGAATTACATGGGCCCGATAGCCGCATCCTTCTATCCGCTCGATGACGTGGTTGATCTCTGCCTCCGTGGCGTGCTCAGACATACTGACGATCATTGATTAGCTCTCCTTTTTCATTTCCGTCTTAATGATTTTCGGCTCCGTTGAACTCTGAAGGCGCCGCAGCGTAACGGCCGAGCAAACGCACTTCATCCGCGCGTGAACGCAACTCAGCGAGCACGCTGACAACTTCCGAATCACTCAGCGAAGCCTGCAAATCGAGATAAAAGCGGTATTGCCACGGCTCGCCTATGATCGGACGGGTCTCAATCTTCAGTAGATCGATGCCGCACCGGGCGAACGGCTCCAACGCGTCGTGCAGCGCTCCGGGCCGATCAGCTAATCTCAAAACGAGCGATAGCTTGTCCGCCTGCACTGAAACAACCGGCGCGGATTTAAGCAAAACAAACCGCGTGTAATTCTCATTATGATCTTCCAGATGCTGGCGCAGAATCGCGCCATGGTAGATTGATGCCGCGCGGCTGCCGGCGATGGCCGCTCTGCTACAGTCGCCGGCTGCGACGACGCGGCGCACACTCGCTGCCGTATCGTCGGTTGGCAGTCGTTTAATATGTGGATGCTCGGTGAAAAAACGTTCGCACTGAGCGAGGGCAACGGGATGGGACTCAACGGCGGTGACATTTTCCAGCGACGATCCGGCACAACCGATGAGATTGTGAGTGATGCGCATGATAACTTCGGCGGTGATGTGCAGACAGCCTTCCTCGAGCAGATCATAGGTTCGTTGCACAGAACCCGCGAGACTGTTCTCGATGGGCGCAAGCGCGCAATCAGCAAGACCATCGCCGATGGCCGCAAACAGTTTCTCGAACGTCGGGCAGGGTACGAGCCTTACGTCTTCTCCGAGCAACTTTACCGCTGCTTCTTCGCTGAACGCGCCCCGCTCACCCTGGAAGGCAACGCGGGGACTTTGGTTCAAACGGCTCATCGCACGGCACCTTCTTGCTGCGGTTCGCGCTTCTCTGCGGTCGCCGTCTGAATCCTTCTCGATTCATAGATGATGCGCCTGAAGATTTTCGCGACCGCTTGATCATCCAGTGGGCCGAGATTTATGCGCTGCGCGCGTGCCAGCACTTCGCGCTCTCGATCGCGATCACACAATGGCAGGCCGGCTCTTTGCTTGAACATGCCTACTCTCATCGCAAGCCTCGCCCTGCGGTTGATCATGCGAAGCAATTCGTTATCAATCGAGTCTATTTCGGCGCGCCAGTTTTCGATTCCCATGGCCAGCACTCCTTCTTCAGCGTTTCCTCGTAGCCCTGCCCCCGCCCTTGGTTCAAAAAAAGAACCAGCCGCGACTTCCCTTCTCAGGGTCGCGGCTGGCTCTGGCTTAAAACTTTCTGCGGCGTCTAACTCTTAAATCTCAAACTCTTCACGCGCATACTCTGCCCGAACCCGCCCCTCCCCATTGGAGAAGGGGTACGTAAAAGCAAAGTAATAAAGTCGGCTGTGCATCGCGTGATTAACCACTAAGTTTCTGCTTCAATCCAACCTGGTCGGAACTATACGCAAGCCTTTGAAAAGCTGTCAACTCCCAAACGCCACACTCGTATACCGAGGGCGTTAGACCCGGCTTGTTTTATGTTCGACATTGATTAGTCTGTGGGGCTAGTATCTGGCGGCGAAGGAATCAAATACACGAACGGCGAGTTTTGGTTAACGACTATGACTAATCACTCCTTCTTAAAGCGTAATCCGTTTCGCAAACGAGGAATCGTAAACTCTTTAGGCATTGCTCTCACACCGACGCTCTTGTTGGCTTTCGTAATCACAGTTGGGCCGATGGTCAGCGCGCAGCAGACGGGTCAGGACCTGTGGCAGTCGCTCCACTGGCGCAGTATTGGTCCGTTTCGCGGCGGCAGGACCCGAGCCGCCGCGGGTGTGCCTTCACAACCAAATGTTTTCTACGTCGCTCAGGTGAATGGCGGCGTCTGGAAAACAGACGACTATGGTCATACCTGGACGCCTATCTTTGACGATCAGCCCACGGGCTCTGTCGGCTGCATCACGGTAGCTGTCTCTGATCCCAATGTTATTTATGTCGGCAGCGGTGAGGGCTTGCATCGTCCGGACCTTTCCGTCGGCGACGGCATTTACAAGTCAACTGATGCCGGAAAGACCTGGACGCACCTTGGTTTGCGCGATGGTCAACAGATACCGCAGATCGCTGTTGACCCACGTAACCCGGATCATCTGCTGGTGGCCGTGGCTGGTCATCCGTATGGTCCCAACGAAGAGCGCGGCGTCTTCCGCTCGACGGACGGCGGCCGAACTTTCCAGAAAGTTCTATACAAAGACGAGAACACTGGCGCCGCAGACGTACTGATTGATCCTTCGAATTCTGAGATCGCCTATGCGTCGCTTTGGGAAGCGCGCGAAGGGCCTTGGGAGAATGGCTCGTGGAATGGAACAGGCGGCGGTATTTTCAAATCGACTGATGGGGGAAAGACCTGGCAACAGTTGATCAAGGGTCTGCCGGAAGGAATTGTGCAAGCCAATCTGGCAATCGCGCCGAGCTCTCCGAATCGTCTCTTCGCTTCAGTCGCCACGACGCGTGGAGTTGGTTTGTATCGCTCCGATGACGGTGGCGAGAGCTGGGTTATCGCGACGACTGATCCGCGTCCCGCTGCGCGCATCGGCGGTGGAGATTTACCAGTTCCTAAGATCGATCCGAAAAACCCGGACGTGATCTACAGCGCCAGCGTCGTCACGTGGAAATCTATCGACGCCGGAAAAACATGGACTGGCATACGCGGCGCGCCAGGTGGCGACGACTACCAAAACGTCTGGATCAATCCGAACAATACGGACATCATTCTGCTGGGCAGCGATCAGGGCGCGATCATCACCGTGAATGGCGGAAAATCCTGGAGCAGTTGGTATAACCAACCAACGGCCCAGCTTTATCACGTAGGCGCTGACAACGCGTTTCCCTATCGCTTGTGCAGCGGCCAGCAGGAGAGTGGGTCGGCTTGTATTTCGAGTCGCGGAAACGACGGCGAGATCACTTTTCGCGAATGGCATCCAGTCGCCGCAGAGGAATACGGCTTCGTTACGCCGGACCCGCTCGACGCCGACATAGTTTATGGCGGCAAGCTCACGCGTTATGATCGCCGCACTGCGCAAGGGCAAAATATCCTGCCGAAGCCGCTTCGCCCGGCGGATTTTCGAATGGTGCGTACCGAGCCGGTGATATTCTCGCCAGCCGATCCGCACGTCTTGTTCTTTGCGGCCAACACCCTGTGGAAGACCAGGGACGGCGGCCGCAACTGGCAGCAGATCAGTCCCGATCTCACCCGCAAGACCTTTGACGTACCGGAAAGTATCGGCAAGTATCGCTCGCAGCCGAACGCGCAACCGACGCAGCGAGGCGTGATTTATACAGTCGCACCGTCGCCGCTGGACCTCAATCTGATCTGGGCGGGAACCGATGATGGCCTGATACACGTCACCTCTGACGGAGGCGGCAATTGGAAAAATGTCACGCCGGCACAACTCAAAGCGTGGCAGAAGATTTCGATCATTGACGCCAGTCACTTCGAGCGCGGAACTGCCTACGCCGCAGTGAATACGCTGCGACTCGATGATCTGCGGCCACACATTTATCGCACGCGCGACTCAGGAGCGAGCTGGACCGAAATCACCAACGGAATACCGGCTAACGAAAACGTTAATGTGGTTCGCGAGGACTCAGTGCGCAAGGGATTGCTCTTTGCCGGCACGGAGCGCGCGGTTTACGTCTCGTTCGATGATGGCGATCATTGGCAATCGTTGCGGCTCAACATGGCGGCCAGCTCCGTGCGTGATCTGATCGTTAAAGGTGATGATCTTTGCGCTGCAACGCACGGGCGCGGCTTTTGGATTCTTGACGACATCACGCCATTACGCCAACTCGACACCAAGATCACCGCCTCGCAGGAGTTTCTCTTTACTCCGCAAACTGCCATTCGCGTACGCTGGAACACGAATACGGACACGCCACTGCCGCCGGATGTTCCTGCCGGCGAAAACCCGCCGGACGGAGCGGTCATCAATTACTACTTAGGCGCATCTTCATCAGGCCCGGTTACGCTTGAGATTCTTGACCCAGCGGGCGAGGTCGTGCGGCGTTACTCTAGCGCCGATCCAGTGCCGCGCATCGACCCGATGCTGGCGATTCCAACTTACTGGGTGCGGCCGCCACAGGTCCTTTCCAGCGAGCCGGGCATGCATCGGTTCCTTTGGGACATGCGTTATGCGCCAATTCCCGGAGCACCATCTCAGTATCCGATCTCAGCCGTTTACCGCAACACCGCACCCGCGGCTAGTTCGCCCTGGGCCATGCCCGGAAAGTACACAGTGAGGTTCACCGCAAACGGAAAGAGCTCCACACAGCCGCTAATGATCCAAATGGATCCGCGTCTGAAAGTATCGGCCTCCGACCTGGCCGAGCAATTCAAATTATCGAAGCAAGTCTATGACGAGTTGCTGTCGCTCGCCGCGATCAACTGCAAACGCTGGGTGGCGCTGCAGGCTTTGGGCCGGGTGGACCAGGTGGCGGAGGCGGCGGCGGCACCCGGCTGACTGTCGCGTCTGCTGCCGGAAGATTGAGGGCGCTTTTCGGAATCCTGCAAGGCGTAGACTCTGCGCCGACGCCGCAAGTCGCCGTCGCTGTCGCTGAAGTGCTAAAGGATTCGCAATCTCTTAGCGGAAGCTGGCAAGCCATCAAGTCACAGGACATCCCGGCGCTTAATCAGGAGCTTCAGGCGGCTGGTTTCCCTGCGATACAAATCGAGAAAAAGAACTAGACTGCGAAATAATCGGTACTTGTTCAGTCTCAAGCTAGAAGTGTTCCCATTCACACCTGGCTTCAGCCAGGTGATCCGAAAGCTCATTCATCCCACAACCGTTTCCAACGGTTTGGCGGTCGCAAGCCGTTGAAACGGCTAAGGACGTCTAGCTGAAGGCAAGTCACCTGGCTGAAGCCAGGTGTGAATGAGAGCTTCAAAGTGAACCAGCATCAAGTAATCAAGCTGTCTTTCCGGGCGGTAAAGCTAGGCCTTTCGTTTCTCAAACATGGCCCAGCGAACTCAGGAGTCAGCTGATCGCTTTGACAGCTTAATCACGTCACTTGTTTGTCTTCGCATCCCCGACTCTGTACTTCTCCTTTTCCTTCTCGCGTTGAATGTAGGGAATGCCCTTCTCCATCCATTCAGGAGCGGGCGCGCCTTTCAGAAAGTGATCGAAGAACTCCTGCAAGCGCCGCGTGTAGTCCTTCTGATTGATGCGCCGGCGCAGGCCGTGCTTCTCGCCGTTGTAGCTAAACATGTAAACCTCTTTGCCCAGACGTCTGAGCGCGAGGTAATACTCGATGCCCTGATACCAAGGCACGGCGTCATCTTCGTCGTTGTTAATCATCAGCAATGGCGTCTGCACGCGATCGGCGCGAAAGACGGGCGAGTTTTCCAGGTAGCGCATCGGGTAATCCCACAGGCTGCCGCCGATGCGCGATTGTGAACGTTCATATTGGAATTGGCGCGCCAGGCCCGTTCCCCAACGAATGCCGCTGTACGCGCTCGTCATATTCGAGACCGCGGCGCCGGGAGCCGCGGCTTTGAACCGGTTGGTTTGGGTCACCATGTAAGCGATTTGATAACCGCCCCAACTGTGTCCCTGAATGCCAATTGCGTTTTCATCCACGAAGCCCTTATCAACCACGGCTTGGATTGCCGGCAACACGCACTTCAACGCGCTCTGTCCCGGATAGCCAATCGTGTAGACAATGTCGGGCATGAAGATCAGATAGCCATTGCTGACGTAGAAAGTGGGATTGATGGAAGTGCCCGGACCGGGATTACGAAAAGCGTGTAAGCCTTGCGTGAGTTTCTCATAGATGTACACGATCATCGGGTACTTCTTCTTCGGATCGAAGTTTTCGGGTTTGAGCAGCATACCCTTCAGCGGTACGCCGTCGACGTTTTTGAAAGCGACCAATTCCGCTGAGCCCCAGTTGAACTGCGCCCGTTGTGCGTCACCGTCGCTCACCTTCTTGAGGTCTTTGAAAGTCGGACCGGTTACCCAAATGTCAGGGTACTCATCGAAGCGCGAAGCAGTGAACATCAAAACGTCGGCGTCTTTAGCTTTCGTTGGGTTGTTGAAATCTTTCGCCGCCATCACGAGTTTCTCAGGCAGGCCGCCATTAATCTTGTCGCGGTAAAACCCCGAATCGCGCGTCTCTTCGTTTTCCGCGTGCAGCAACAAAGGCTTTGCCGGATCGATCGAGCGCTCTTTCGGATCGAGACGCACGTAACGAAAAACGGTCTTGTCTCTTCGGCCCACACCATCAGTTAAATTCTTCGCGCTGCTGCCATCCGGAGAAACTTGCCAAACGTCGTAACGATCATAGAGCAAGACAAAAGCGTCGTCTTTGGTCCAACCCGCGACTCCGTAAGACGGCGGCGCGGTTGGCTCATCATTCTCCTCATTGAAGAAATGCACGCTAAGGCTGCGCGTCAGATTTACAGTCCTGGCATCCGCCACTGAGTAGGAATTCCAATCCTTGCCGTCGAAATAGATCGCGTACTTCGCGCTGGGCGAAACGGTAACGCTGAACCGTTGCTTTTGGGCAATCAGCTTTCGCGAGCCGTCTTCAGTGTTGACCAGGTAATGATCCGTAAGTCCGGGTTCATAATCGGATATGACGCGATACTTTCTGTTGTCCGAGCCGATCGCCTGGCGTCCATCATTTGAGGGTGAAATAGTTTCCATCGTTTCATCGGCAAGCTGAACAAACTTCTGGTCCTTGATCGCGTAGACTGCGCGATAAGATTTGTTTCGCTCTTGTTCGGCGCGAATCTTTTGAATCGGTTGAATGTAATCATCCTTCCAATGCCAAAGATCGACCAGCACCTTTTCGTCCGCGGGAATCTCTTCGTCCGGATTCTTTTCCGGTTCGGGTGGCGGCGCGGCGCCGAGGAACAGATGGCTGCCGTCGAGTGAAAAACCAAGCGTGGCCTTCTCGCTAACGACAAAGTCTTTACGGAAGCCCGGCGAAGAAGTTGAAACAATCTCACTGGCGCCCGCGGCACTGGCGCTCGCAGGGTGATTGCGAGCTGCGCTTTCGACAACGCCACGACCGCGATTCCAAAGATAGACCTTGAACTTCGGCTGTTTCGACGCTGCGTCATCGCGGTCGCTGATAAAAGCTAATTCGGTCTGATCTTCGTCCCAGGTGAGCTTTTGATATTTTCCCTTGCCCGCTAACAATGAAACCGGCGCGGCATCGCTCTGGGGCGTGACTGCATACACGCCATTCGTTTCCTCCTTCTTTGAAGCGACCGCAAACAGAAGTGTCTTCGCGTCTTTGCTCAGGGTGTAATCAAGCACATCGTTGAATGTCCGTTCAGTTCCGCCCGTCGTGTTTCGCAAGATCAAATCGCTGCCGTATTCTTTCTTCTTCTGAGCCCTCCCTGACGGTCGGGCTTCTGCCTCGCTTGATTGCGCACGGGATGAAGGAGGGGCTTGGGCTGCAGGTGAGGCTGATGCTTCCGATGTCGTGTTCAGCGATGCTTCGACCGATGTTGTCGTTTGGCTTTGCCTTACGCCCTCCCTCACCGTCCCACCCCCGCCGGGCTGCCCGGCTGGGGACCCCGGGGTCGGGCTACTGCCCCTCTCCTCAGGTTTCTTCTGTTCTGGTTTCGGCTCCAGCAGGTAGGCGATGAATCCTGAGCCGTCTTCGGGAACCTGAAAACTCTTCACGTTTTCAATCCGTGTGACCTGGCCGTTGGACAGGTCCATGATACCGAGCGCGTTCTTGGGCATGTCCTTCGACGTCGAGCTACCGCTTGAGCCCTCTCTTGCGGTCGGGCTATTGCCGGCCTTCTTCGCTTTGTTCACGTCCGTTTTGGTAGGTTCGATACTGAAGACAATGAAACGACTGTCGGCAGTAAAGACAGGGCGAACCAGACGCGCCTGTGCGGCTTGAAACTCAGCAATGTTCGCGCCCGGATCATCGGGAGGCGGCACGGGCGGATGATAACCGCGTGGCGCGCGCCACTCTGCGCCGGAAGCTACGTTGCGCACGACTATCTCGCCGTCACCGTCCTCTGGCATGAATGCGTAAGCGACAAACTTGCCGTCGCGCGAAATCTGCGGACCCTGGATCGTTCGCCAGGAATCGTAGTCGCTATGCGTAATCGGCCTCTTTGTTTGTTGCTGGGCGAACGCCGTGCCGGCAACTGAAAGCAGAGCAATCAAACAAAGCAAGGTTGCAAGCTGACGAACCTGAATGGACCGGTGCGACACGTTGGGGGATGTTTTGATCTTCACGACATGCCTCCGCGACTGGGGTTGGAGTTGAATGGAAATCAAGCAGAAACGGTTTCCGCTTTGCCGTCTTCGGTTGTCTCCGGCGAGCGCAATTTTGGTCGCTATCTGGCGAAGCTGTCAACACTCGCCGGGCGTTGAATTATTGACTCTCCCGGGAAGGGAGGCAAGCGTTTTCTGACAACTCGTTTTTTCGATCAGACATGGGCCCGGCGCATTCTGTTATACGGGATAGTCGGCCTCCGAGTCTTCAGAAGAGTAATTACTGAGTAAGGACGCGAGCGATCATAGTTTTAGACACTGCAAACCCACAAATGTGTTAGTCTCGGCGTCACTTTTGGTGTCTAAACATGTTATGCCGCTAAACTTTGATGGAAGAACAGTATGGGAAATCGTCAGTTCCGGTTCGCGTATTTCACGCCTAAGTACGAGGAGACCGTCGCCTTCTATCGAGAGGGTCTAGAACTTCCGGTCATCGAGGCGTGGGACCGTGCGTCGGATGACAGAGGAACGCTCGTTGGCGCTGGGTCCGGTGTGATTGAAGTGCTGGCGTTACCGAGAAGCAGCCATCCCGATCACCTCTGGGATGCGAGGCCACCACAGGGTGCGTTCATGGTAATCGAGGCGGATCAGGTGGAGTCGCTCTACCAACATGCGGTCGAGAGAGGTCTACCCATTCAACAAGCGTTGAAGGATCAAGCCTGGGGCCATCGGGGGTTCTGTGTTCGTGAGCCAAACGGACTGACGTTGTACTTCTTCGCTGAGTTGCAGAGCACTTAACGTGCGACGGCGGCATAACAAATCGTTGAAGGCGAGCGGCGGGCGCGTGTT
>WNGK01004552.1_pt1 | contig 14792 bp, 13 predicted proteins | sample 5400601 | NCBI WGS metagenome assembly WNGK01 (sample SAMN13153376, study PRJNA577476) | soil metagenome | isolation source: 60 cm soil or saprolite under Garry oak tree replicate 1 | place: USA:California | collected 2016-06-15 | reverse complement strand
AGATCGTGGAGAGCAATGAAGTCTCGACCAAGTACTTCAATCAGGCGTTTGTGGTGATGGAATACTTTGGTTATCTGCGCCGCGATCCGGACATCTTGTATCTAACCTGGATTGCGTTTCTGGATTCAGGCGCATCTTCACGCACCATGGTCAGTGGCTTCGTTAATTCGCCTGAGTACCGCCAACGCTTCGCACCGTGAGCTGACTCCCGATTGTGCCGGTCTAAAAACTCGCCGCTCGCTCTTGTTTCTGTTAGGACCGGCGCGGGGCGGCGAGTTCTTTCAGAAGCGTGCCGTCCGGATCAACTTGAATTGACGTGGCGCCGCCTTTGGTCCGCACACGTGTCGTTGTCAGTTTGCCTTTTGGCTGAATAACGACCCGTGTTTTCTCGCCACCGCTGGTAATTTCGATTGGCACCGGATCGAGAAAGACTTCCCCGGGCTGTGTTTGTTTCAAAGTAATCGTGAGAAATTCGCCAGCACCGGCGAACTCGGCAGATCCATTTGAAACCTCGTAAATCGGATGACCAGTACCGTAAACCCAACGACTAAAAAACTCCCGCAAGTTTTGTCCGGAAGCTTTCTCTAAAGCTGCGCGCAGGTCTTCGGTTGTCGCGTTGGCTTCGCGATGCGCGTCGTAGTAGACGCGCAAGCCGCGAAAGAAAACGTCATCACCGAGGCGCTTGCGCAGCATGTGCAGCACCCACGCACCCTTCTCGTAATTATTCTCGTTGAGGAGCTTCATCAAGTCCTGTGTTTCCGTATCGTGAATAGGCGCGCTGCGCTGCTTTTCATAAACGAAATATCGGTCGGCAGCACTGCGCAGATAGTCGCGAAACGCATCTTCGCCGTCGTATTTCTCAATGAACAATCCGGCAAAGTAGGTCGCAAAACCTTCACTCAACCAAAGGTCGGCCCAGGTTGATTCGGTGACGGAATCCCCGAACCATTGATGAGCAATCTCGTGGGCGACCACGCTCTCAATACGCGCGGGGATATCGAAGCGAGCGCTCATCTTGTCGTTGTTACGCGGATCGAAGAGCGTGCTCGTAAACACGATCGCGCTTGAATTTTCCATGCCGCCAAAACGAGTCGCGCCAATGATCAGAGCCAGCTTTTCGTATGGATAGGGCGCGACGGTTTCGCTGAAAAATGATAGCGCGGGTGGGGCCGCCGAAAATCCTTTCGGCGCGTACGAACGATCTTTCTGCGGAACGTAGTAAGCGAGAGGGGTCACCGTCTTTTCACCAGCCTCGAGTCTTGCGCCTTCGTTTACTGCGATCACCATGCAGTACGGCGGGATCGGTTTTGCTTCATCGTACCTCCACAATGATGTCGCCGCGTTTCCTGTAATATTGATGAACCTACCGTTAGCTACCACGGTGTCACGTCGGGGGGCCGCTACAGTGAACGAAACGGTGGCTTTCGCTGAAGGATGATCAAGACACGGTATCCACTGATGAACACGATTGGGCCAGTTGTCGCCCGTGACGGAAGGCTTCCCATCGCGATCGCTTGCGAACACCAGCCCATCTTTCGGGTGTCCATGATACGCGATGGTTAGATTTAGTTTGTCGCCAGACTTAGCTGCATGAGGAAGAATGATTCTTAGTGCGTCAGGCGTTCGTTCAAATCTGCCCGGTGCTCCGGCCACCGATACCAAATCAATCGGCATGTCGCCAAAGTCGAGATCGATTTTGGTTACATTGTTCCCGAGGATTTGCAGACTTACGTCCGTGCGCGCAGTCGTGATTTCCGTCAGTTGATCGTTGAAGGAAATATTGACGTCATAATGCAAAGGCTTCCATACGTCGATTGTTCGCTCGCGACGTTGCGCCGTTACCAGCGTGGTTGCCAGCAGAATTAACGCTACTGGGACTAACCTGGGCAATGGACGGCGCAATGTTTTGGAAATCACGCTTAGTTCTTTCAGCTTGGAAGGTTCAGCGAAGTCCGAGCATCAACAGAGCTGAACGATCTGAAACTTCGCCATTACTCTCAACCCATTTAGCGTAAATAGCGCGTTCGGCGTCAGTAATAGTTCGATTGCCCAGTCGCGCTGCCGGCGTGCGCTCAAATGCCCTTTCCGTCAGGGCCATATGTGCTTTCCGGATGTGCAGCATGTTTGGTTGGGCCAGCGCACGCTCTGCTGCGTCGACATCGGGAAATAATTCTTCGTAAGCCATCAAGTGCCAGATTCTCTGTTTTCCGCGCTCTTCGATAGCAATCACACGCAACAATCCAAAGCCGCTTTCGAGCTGAAAGATCAGATCGTCGCCGGCAGCAAAGCATTGAGCCATGACTTTGAAAGGTATCAAGAACGCCGGCTGAACGCCAAATGCGCCATAATGAAATCCAGTCCCATTGAAAATTCCAAGACACGAACTTAGAATGCCCGAATCTTGGATCAGTTCGACGCCAAAAAGGATTACTACGCGATCATCGGTGCAAGTAAAGACGCCTCGCGCCGTGATATAGAGCGTTTGTATAAGCGCCTGGCGCACAAACGACATCCTGATCGTGGCGGCACTGAGGAAGACATGAAGGCTCTCAACGAAGCTTATCGGGTATTGCGCGATCAGGCGACGCGAACCGAGTATGATTCGAAACGTTCGCAGCCGATGCCGAAATCGTCGCCAATTATCGTGGCGGCGCCGGCGCGCGATGTCGGAGTGTACGGTCAGATCCTGAGTGCCTTACTGTGCCTGGTTCTTGGCTTAATGCTTCTGTTTCTAGTGCGCTTTAACGGCCTATTCTTTCTTTGGCCGCTGGCAATTCTGGCTGTCGGGGTCGTTTTTTTCGGAGTGTTGATAGCGCATTCGGCGATGACGAATGCCCGTGAATCGTTTGCTGCTGCCCATCCGGCGCGGCGTTTTCGAGCGGCGCAGGAGATTGCATTCTGGATGATAGTTTGCGGTGCGGGCTATGCAGTCTATCTAATCCTGACTACGCTCTGACATTATAAAGGTAAGACGCGAGTAATGATCACTGGTCTTGATCTTCTATTTCTTGAGGTCAATAACCTGGAAGACTCAATTTCCTTTTATCATCATCTGCTGGGGTTCGAAATCGAATCGCAGAATTTCGAAGCCGAGCAGCCAATCGCTTCGCTGTGCGGAGGGACGCTGCGAATCACACTTGTGCAGCAGCTCGAGACCATGCTGAAACGCGGTCGCGGAGTCCACTTCGTTCTCGGTGTTAGCAATGTGAACGAGTTTCATCAAAAGCTGGCCAGCCGCGGAATAAAACTTGAAGACCCAAGAGATGAAGGCTGGGGAGGACGATTCATAAGCCTGCAAGATCCAGATGGCTATCGATTATTCTTTGTTGAGTGGAATAATTCCGGACCGCGAAGTGACAAGTAACATCTGACGCCAGGGAGGTGTAGTCATGAGCTATCAGCACGTCGAAAATCTGTTGATTCGTTACCGCGGTCAGACTGTGAATATCAAAACAGTTTCCGGCGGCGTATATGAAGGAACGATTAGCGACGTCACTAACGATTACGTCGCCCTGAAAATAAGACGCGCGGGCAGCGAAGACGACCAGGTCATCGTATTACTCCACAGTATTGAGGCCGTTTTGCCTCTTACAAAAGGCTGACCAAAGCTTCGCCAAATTGTCGCAGAAGCACCCGCCGGTGAAGCCTTTTCAAGACCTCGAAAAAACATATCGTTTGGGTTGCATCTTTTAGGCGAGTTGTGCATAATCATGCCGCGCCCGCCTCCCCGGTGGGCGAAGTGGTCGCGTGGGGTGAGGACACGTGGCCTTAGGGTGGGGCTTGTGGGAGGGCCCCGCCCGCTTTTCTTTTAAGGGCTCGGTAATTAGCATTTAATCCTGAGGCGATTCAAGCCTGCACCATTCCTTATTCCTTTATTGACTTTCGCGCGAACTGGCATAATATACGGCACGGACGAACGAGCCTCCGCTTATTAGTCTTAGAAGATGAAGCAGCAAGCCACCGTGAGGTGAGCGCTTCGCCACAGTCGGCACTTTTCGAAAGCTGCATGCTGTGGCATTTTTCACGTCCACTGAAAATCGCTTGCTGCCATGACAGAAGATGGCCTCATTAAAGCGTCTGCTGGTCGGAAGCCCGATCAGAACAGCACGCTTAGCACACGAGCGACTCACTAAGAAAACCGCCTTAGCGGTTTTCTCATCCGACGCACTCTCTTCCACAGCTTACGCAACAGAGGAAATTCTCCTGGTCCTGGCTGCGGCTTATGTCGCACCGATAGGGGGTATCCATGCCTTCAGCCGCGTCATTCCAATCACAATTGGGATTGCGACGCTGCTGATCATCGTCACAATCAGCTACCGGCAAACTATCCATGCTTATCCTTCGGGTGGTGGCGCTTACATCGTGGCGAAAGACAATCTCGGCACGATGCCAGGGTTGATTGCGGCCGGATCACTTTTGGTCGATTACATTCTGACGGTATCAGTGTCAGTGGCGGCCGGAGTGGCAGCGATAACTTCTACGTTGGTGGGAACGCGGCTCGCGTGGCTGGACGAGCATCGATCGGTGTTTTGTATTTTCTTCATCGCTTTCATTGCGATTGCCAATTTACGCGGCGTGCGCGAATCGGGAACGCTATTTGCTGGCCCGACGTACGCTTTCATCGTTTCGTTCCTCTTCATGATCGCTTATGGCCTGGTGCGTTTTTATCTGCACCCTGAAATCGTTCCGCCGCCTAACGACGTGGAGCTGAAAATCGCCGAAGGATATCATCCGCAGGCCCTATCCTTATTTCTGTTGCTGGGAGCTTTTTCCAACGGATGCGCAGCCTTAACAGGAATCGAGGCAATCTCGAATGGTATCCCGGCATTCAAACAGCCCGAATCAGATAACGCCGCGAAAACGCTCACATGGATGGCCGGGTTACTGGCGACCATGTTTATCGGCACGAGCGTCATGGCCTATGTCTACAACATCCATCCGCACGAACACGAGACCGTCATATCGCAATTTGGACGAATAATTTTCACCGGCTATGTTGGTTGGTTTTATTACCTGGTCCAGATCACGACCGCTGCAATTCTTGTGCTTGCAGCTAATACGTCGTTTGCCGACTTTCCGCGCCTGGCATCGTTGTTGGCGCGTGATCGCTTTCTGCCCCGCCAGTTTTCCAACCGCGGTGACCGACTGGTCTTCTCAAATGGAATTGTGCTGTTGGCCGTTTTCTCAGGGATTCTTGTTTGGGCATTTCGTGGTGAAACTAGTCGGCTAATTCCGCTTTACGCTGTCGGTGTCTTTCTTTCTTTTACACTGTCGCAAACGGGAATGATCGTCCATTGGTGGCGCGAGGGACAGGCACTTGGGGCGATGCGAGCAGCCGCCGGGGGTTCGACAACGAAAGAGAGCAAGAGAGGGAATTCGAAAAGCCTCAAAATTAACCCCACGGGCAAACTTGAAGCGAGGCGTATTGCGCATGACCAACCTAGATCACTTGCTGAGGTAGCCCAACTTGAAAAGAAATCGCACTGGCGAAAGTCTCTTCTGATTAACGGCATTGGGGCGATCGCGACCTGTATCGTGTTGATTGTTTTCATCGCTACCAAGTTCATTCATGGCGCGTGGGTTGTAGTCCTCTTAGTTCCTTTATTGGTACTGATGTTTCTCAAGATTCATAGGCACTACGTCGAGGTCGCGCAGCAGCTTTCGACTGAGGGGCTTAAACCATTACGGCCAATTCAGCACGAAGTGATCGTGCCCATCTCCGGAATTCATCGTGGGGTAATTACCGCGCTCGAGTATGCCAAATCGATCGCGCCACATCATGTGACCGCCGTTTACGTAAACCTTGATGACGAGGTCACGCAAAAGCTTCGAGAAAAATGGCAACAGTGGGGCTCGGGGGTCAATCTGGTCGTGGTTGCTTCTCCGTATCGTTCGCTTCTGCGTCCCTTACTCAATTATGTTGACCGCGTGAAACGCAGCTCACATGGCGAAGTGGTAACTATTGTCTTGCCTGAGTTCGTGCCGGCTAAATGGTGGCAAAACCTGCTGCACAACCAGAATACGTTATTTCTGAAAGGGGCGCTGCTCTTTAAAAGAGGGGTCGTAGTAACCAATGTTCCTTATCACCTGGAGCATTGAAAAGCGGCTCGTGATAATTGTAGAGAAGGTGAGATTTCGGCCTCAAGCGGTTGCGCTCATCGCGCGCGTTGCCAAAAAACATGAACGGCAATAGACGGGTCGGCCTTGCGAAGGATAAAAAGGGACCGTGGTTTGCTCGCCGCATTGCGCGCAGGTCACAGTCACTTCAATGCGTTGTTTGATTCCGGCCATTTGTGCTGCGGAAATTGCCGCCAGTCGATCGTTTTTGGCTTGTTTGCAACGTTTGCATCGCTTGGGTTCGTTTTTTAACCCTTTGTCATGAAAGAAGACTTGCTCGCCGGCGGTCCAAACGAATTGTTCGCCACAATCAACGCAAGTGATCGCTCTATCTTGAAAATCAGACATTTGTTCAGTCGCGGATATTGGCGGGCTGCTCACTGACATCTTCGTTCCTCCCAGGTGCTGTAACGTTAAGCGCTACAGCTCAGGATGCCCGGTGGTGGGCTTAGCTCTTCACGCTGTACGAGGAGGCCATAGAAACGAAAAACTGGATGCTGATCGCTTACGCAATTCATAGCAGGCACTAAAGCGACGGCCACAGCGCGTGCAACTTATAACTATGCCGAAAACCTGTCAAGCGTTTTTCAGCAAAACTTCAAGAGCTGTTTTGCAGCTTTGATTCCACTTCTTGCATGATTAGACACGCTAATGGCTGAACCGCTGAATCGAACCCTTCACAACATGAAAATTCTGGTCATTGGATCAGGCGGAAGAGAGCATGCGCTCCTTTGGGCGCTACGAAAAAATTCCGCGAGACCCTTGGATCTCTATTGCGCGCCAGGCAATGCCGGTATCGCAGAAATCGCCACGACAATTCCCATCAACGCTCGGGACATGGCCGAACTCGCTATCTTTTCAGAACAGCAGAATATTGACTTGTCGGTCGTGGGCCCGGAAGGGCCGTTAGCGGCTGGCATTGTTGACGTGTTCGAAGGACGCCGGTTGAGAATTGTCGGGCCGAACAAAAAAGCAGCACGGCTGGAATCAAGTAAGGCGTTTGCGAAAGACTTTATGCGACGTCACGAAGTGCCGACGGCGCGCTACCGCGTGGCATCGTCTGCGGATGAGGCGGTGGCGATTTTGCGCCGCGGCGATTTCGGTTCAGAAGATACACCGGTTGTCATTAAGGCAGATGGCCTTGCCGCAGGGAAAGGCGTGCTCGTGACCTCCTCGCGCACGGAAGCTGAGCAGGCAGTGCAGGATTTAGTCGCTGGCGGCACCGTTAACTTGGATGCAGTCAACCAAATCATCATTGAAGAAGCGCTTTCAGGTCCTGAAGTGTCCATGCTGCTCTTTTCCGACGGCAAGGATTTTCGTTTTATGCCGGCGGCGCGAGATCATAAGCGTGTAGGAGAAAACGATAGTGGGCCGAACACGGGTGGAATGGGTTCTGTTACTGATGCAAGCGTCCTTGTTGAGGCCACCCGCGATCAAATCATTCGCGAAGTTGTCGAACCCACGCTGGAGGGTGCTCGCGCAGAAGGCTTTCCGTTCCGCGGTGTATTGTTTATTGGTTTGATGCTGACCACTGATGGGCCTCGCGTCCTTGAATACAACGTGCGGTTCGGCGATCCGGAAACACAGGCAATTCTGGTGCGTTTGCGCACTGACCTCGTCGATATCTTCGGAGCGATTGCATCACAACGACTCAGCCAAGTCACGGTCGACTGGTCCAGCGATTCTTCGGCCTGCGTGGTGCTCGCCGCCCGGGGCTATCCCTCAAAGCCGCAGACTGGTGCGCGCATTGACGGCCTGGATCGCGCGGCGCAACGTGAGAAGGTTGAGCTCTTTCATGCCGCCACCTCCCGCGGCCAAAACGAGGAATGGTTAACGGCAGGCGGTCGCGTGCTCGGCGTCACGGCGACCGGAGAGACGCTTGACCTGGCATTATCACGTTGCTATCAGGCAGCTGGTGATATCCACTGGGATGGCATGCATTATCGTCGGGACATTGGTCGAAAGCCGGCTACGGGAATCGGAGGGGCTCGGTAGCCCAGCGTGCCTCCTGCTTTCTGCCTACTGCCTTCTGCTCACTATTCTCTGCTATACTCACGGCCAAAATCGGTTGAAAATGCAACCGCGCGCGCGACTGTTTCGTAAAAATAACGGATGCGCGCGCTTGACGACCGCTTGAAATGCTGACCGGTGATTTTCGAATCAAATTCTCTGGAGGATAAGTGAAAAATGGGACTTTGGAGCAGAATAAAGCGCTCAATGCGCGCCCTGTTTGGCGGGATCGTGGAAAGGACCGAGGACCCGGAACTGATCCTCCAACAAACTATTCGCGATATGCGCGATCGCATACCCGACCTCAACAATTCCGTCGCGCAGGTGATGGCTACGGAGAAGTTACTGGCCAAAAACAAGGAGCGGCTGGAGTCCCAGGTTGTCGATCTGGATTCGAAGATCAAAGCCTCAATTAAGATGAATCGCGATGATATCGCGACTGCTTATATCGGTCAGCTGCAACAAGCGCAAGTCGATCTTCAGAAAACCGGACACCAGCTCGAACACGCGCAATTGGCGTCGAAGCAGGCCCTGAAAGCTCGCGATAATTATGTGCTGCAAATGCAACGGCGAACCGCAGAGGCGATGCAGCTCATCAATCAGTCGAAGCAGGCAAAGCTTCAGGAGCAGCTTGCCCAGACGATGGCTTCGTTCCAGATTGGCGACGATGCTTCCACCTTTGATGAAATGCGTGACAAGATCGATCGGCGTGCGGCCGCGGCGGAGGCGAGAATGCAGCTCGGCACGGCTTCGGTAGATACTCAGATGCAGGAGATCGAGCGCGAAGCGATGGATATGCAATTGCAGGACAAGCTACTGCAATACAAGCGCGAAATGGGTTTGCTTCCCGCTGGAAGTGGAGAATCCTCGCCACAGGCACTGCCGGCGCAGGGTGAAACAGGTTCTCGGTAGCGGTTGACATAGGGTTGAATCTACTTCAGATTTCAAGATCACGAACCAAAACAGACGCAGGGCGTACAATCCATGGAGTTCCCCAAGATCGATTCTCGGTATCTGAAAGAGGCATTCAAAGAGCCGATTAACTTTTGGGGCATGGCCGGTTTTGCCGTAGCGGCAGCCTATGTACAGGATGTGACGCCACTGCTGGCCGCGCTGGCTGCCGAAGCCCTTTACCTTGCCGTCGTGCCTGTCAGTCCTTTCTATCGTCGTCTGGTCGCGCGTCGCGAAAAAGAACGCGCGCGCAAACTTCGCGACGCCCAGCGCGAAGCGGTGATCAAAGCTTTCGATCCACGCGAGCGCGAAGCAGTCGAGTACCTGCGCTGGATGAAAAATCAGATCTATTCGAACTACAAAAAATTCACGACCAGCAAAGAAATACCCATGAACCTTCAAACGCTGGATCAGCGTTGGGAAGACTTCGTCGATCTGCTTGATGTCTATCGACGTCGCAAGCATCACTTGCGCTCAATCAATCGTCAGGCCGTGCAGAATCAATTAAAGCAAGCCGAGCACGCAATCCAGAACGCCACCGACGATCGTCAAAAGCGCATTCAGCAAGCGAACGCGGAAATCCTCAAACGGCGAGTCGCCGCTTTCCACGATCTCGAACGGTCGGTGCGGCTGGTAGAAGGGCAGTTGCAGTCCATTGAAAACTTCTTTGGACTGGTTAATGACCAGGTGGTTACGCTGCCGACTCCAGAGCGCGTTTCAGCTTTGCATTTTGAACAGCTCAGCGATTCAATTGCCATGACTCGGGAAATGCTGGAAGAAACCGCGGACACTTTCGGCATGCTTGACAATCAAAATCGCGAGCTGGATCTACTCCTTTCGAGCGGGTCGTCCAGCAAATAATCGAAAAGCCGGTGCATTAGCCTGAGCTCGCCGAAGTCGCCACCCGAGCAGCTCGATTGGGGTCGGGGCGATGAGGGAGGGCGTGATCCAGGTGCCGCTCTGAAGTGCCGCTTAATACGGGTAATTCTTCTCGGAAAGAGTTGGCTCTTCGTTCGGCTTTCGAGCGCTTTTTGGGTCCCCATTACGGATTCTGATTCGTCGGGTAACGGCCTCATTGCCAGTCACTTAGCCCTTAAGGTAGAGTCTTAGGAAACACACTGTATCGCGTTGGAAAAAAAGATGACCACAAGATATTGACATCACCTTATGGCAGGTGTATAGTGCGTCCTGCTTTGGTTAGGACGGCTGGCGGCGGCGGCACGGAAGGTATCAAACCCGGCTCCGCAAGGTTTTCTGTGACTTCGAAACACCGACCGTAGTACCTGCAATACAATTTGATTTTTGAGACGGCGATCGTGAATCGTTGGTGTCTTTTATTCCCCAAAATCAGCTCGCGTGCGGTCCCCCGCGCGGGAAAGGTAAAATAGATGAACACGGCGAGTGGTGCGAAAATGACAAAGTTGTCTCAGGACGAAATCCTTCAGTCGATCGTTTCCTTCAAGCGACCAATCGTGCCGCTCGGTCTGAACGCCAAGCGCGTGATTGCCAAACGCTACTCGCTGAAGGATGCTCAGGGAAACCCTTTGGAAGAGTGGTCGGATATCGTGGCGCGCGTCGTAGCCCATGTCTCGGTCGCTGAAACCGATTCCGACAAGCGTGATGAATTTTTCAACGTCATGTCCGAGATCATGCTGGCGCGCGAATTTGTTCCCAACACGCCGTGTTTGGTTAATGCCGGCAAGCCGAATGGCCAGCTAGCAGCCTGCTTCGTGCTCGACGTGCCGGACTCAATCGCCGGCATCATGAAGACGGCAACCGATGCCGCGATCATTCATCAGACTGGTGGCGGCACTGGCTTCACTTTCGAAAAGCTTCGTCCCAGCGGCGCGATGGTGAGCTCAACGCATGGCGTTGCCAGCGGTCCCGTCTCGTTCATGAACATTTTCAATACGACCACGGATACGGTGAAGCAGGGTGGCGTGCGCCGTGGTGCAAATATGGGAATGATGCGCGCCACGCATCCGGACATCCTGCGTTTCATTCACGCGAAGAACGATCAGCATTCGCTGACGAATTTCAATATCTCAGTCAATGTCACGGACAAGTTTCTTGAAGCTGTAGATCGCAACGAATGGTATCAGCTCGAATTCGGCGGCCAGCCCTGGAACGATCCGATCTTCGATCCTGTTACCGGCCGCAACTACGTCGTATATCGCCGGCCGGATGGCTCGACTGTGACTTTCCGCGACAAGGAAGCTTTCGACATCGCTGATCTTTCCGACGCGCTGATTGAAGAGCCGCCCACGCCGGGGATGGTTTACGCGCCTGACATTTGGAACCGCATCATTGCCAGCGCGCACCGTTACGCCGAGCCTGGCATCGCCTTCATCGATGAAGTGAATCGCCACAATCATATGATCAATTCGATGGGGCCGATCATGGCGAGCAATCCCTGCGGCGAGCAGTTCCTTCACTTCGCGAATTCGTGCAATCTGGGGTCTATAGACGTGAACAAGTTTTACGACCGCGAGCAACGACTTGATTGGGATCGTTTGGCTGAAGTCACGCACTGGTGCACGCGCTTTCTAGACAATGTGATCGACACATGCGCCTGGCCGCTGGCGGAAATCAACGACGTTGTTAAGCGCACACGCCCAGTGGGTTTGGGAATCATGGGTTTTGCGGATCTCTGTCTCAATTTGAAGATTAGCTATGGCTCGCCGGCGTCAATTGATTTGATGGATGAGGTGATGGGCTTCATTCGTCGTGAAGCCTGGAATGAAAGTCTGCGTCTCGGCGCCGAGCGCGGCGTATTTTCTGAGCTTGAGCCGAATCGCGAAGCCTACACTAACTTTATCTACAATGAAATCGGAATCTCTCGCGAAGTTTCGCTCACCCCGCGTAACTATGAAGTAACGACGATCGCTCCTACGGGCACGATTTCCCTGGTTGCAGAAACGTCGTCGGGAGTTGAACCCAACTTCTCATGGGCGTACGTGCGAAAGGACACTCTCGGCACGCGCACGTACGTTCACACTCTCGCGGCCCAGGCGCTCGGCATCGATGTCGATCAGACCGAGCAGGATTCGATTGATGCCGCCGCAGCTTACGTAGTGGAGCATGAACACGAGCTTCCTTCCTATTTCATCTCGGCGATGTCTATCAGCGCAGAGCAACACGTGCACGTGCTCGCTGCCGCGCAACGCAACGTCGATAACAGTGTTTCGAAGACTTGCAACGGAGCAGTCAACGACACGGTTGAATCAGTCGATCATCTCTATCGTTTGGCGCAGCAGCTTGGCTGCAAGGCGGTGAGCTATTACCGTGACGGCTCGCGCGATAACCAGGTGCTTACTTCGATGAAGCAGGAAACAAAGGCCGAGTCGCCAACGGTGGTCACGACTACGACAATTGTCGAACCTCTTGAAGAGCCTGCGGCTGGTGAGTCAGAAGCCCGCGCGTCAGCAAGGGCTGAGTCGGAAAATGGAGCAGCTGCCCGGCGTTTAGCGGAAGCTGAAGCGGCTGCGAGAAAGCAGGGCGCAATTCGTCTCGAACGTCCACGTGAACTCGTCGGCGCCACCTGGCGGATTCCTTTCGACGGACAGAACCTCTACGTTACCGTCAATCACGATGGCCAGATGATTCAGGAAGTATTTGCCACCGGTCCCATCAGCGGCGGCGTCGGCATGCTGGCTTCCAAGATGCTGCGCGGAGGATTCGAAGCGGCGGAAGTTTCCTACAGCTTGAACAAAGTGACGGGCACACATGCCGTCTGGTTCAACGAGCGCCTGCTGACTTCACCCGAACAGGCTGTGGCCGAATGCATCATGATCACCAACCGCCGCCTGAAAGGCCATCCCGATTCCGCGCGCGCTCTAGGCAAACAAGCTCAGTCCTCAGTCGGCACACAATCTTCAGTCCTCAGTCCCCAGTCCTCGGGAGGCTCGATCATGTCCACAATGATCAGCATCTGTCCCGAATGCCACGGCCAACTGGAACACGCCAGCGGGTGTGATTTCTGTCGGGATTGTGGGTATAGCAAGTGTAAGTGAAGGCGACGACGCGTTGCTGGGAGCGCGGACGTCTCGTCCGCATTTGAGCGCGCAGCGCGAACGGGGCAGTAGCCCGACACCGGGGTCCCCAACTGAGCATCTCGGTTGGGGTGCGGCGATGAGGGAGGGCGTAGTCAGTACCACCTGCGTGAGCGGGTGGGTGATAAAAGCTAGCTTGATATTAGGAGAGGGACCTTAGATAAGACTTAGATTATCAGCGAGCAAGGGTAGTTTAGTTCCCCGTCGTTCCGTAGTTACGAACAGGCGAGAACTCATCTCGCGAATCAATTGACCAGTTTCAGTTTTCCAGACTTCCGCTAAGAGATAGCCAAGCCTTCAAAACCAACTCGGCCGTCGCGAGGTTTTCGCGGCGGTTTTTGGTTTGAGATGAAGACATGGAAACCATTGACGCAACGGAACTGTTACTGGCTGGACTGGAAAGAGCGACCGAAGAGGGCGCCGTTTTCGCATATCACCGAGAGGACGGCGCAGACTATGTGGATATTCGCGCAACAACGCGATTCGATGATGGCACTCGAACTATCTTCATTCGGTGTTACGTGCCGGGCAGAATACTTGGCCGTTCTGACTAATGGGAAGGAAATTAACGCTCAAATCGCCCACGCGGTTACTGATTCAATTGAGGGCATCATATGAAGAGTACAACAGTCCTAAGACAAAAACGCCTGTGACAACCCGCGCGAAGGAGCGCCGCGAGTCGAAGGCATATAAGAACAAGATTGGTCGTGGTGCGCCCTGCCCCTGCGGCAGTGGCAAAACGTATAGTGGATGCCACGGCAGAAAATCACTACTCACGTAAGCGGCTTAAGGCAAATGGTTGACTCTCTCGAAATTTTCAAAACCCCTCGATGATCACGTCAGTTGGGATAAGTATGAACAGCAGAACGATCTAATCGAAGGACTCACGGCTGACGAAAGGCAACTGGCAAAGAATGGAATGCGCTATTTACGCGACTTACTTAGCGAAGATTTTCTTAGTCGAGCAGCCAAACAAGGAAATGCGATCTTCGGTTGGTTCTTTAGCAACTGTGCTCCGCATGCTCAGCGTTCTCTTATTCGGTTGGCTGAAGAGTTGAAGACTTTCGAAAACGCCCCGAATTTCAGAGGTTTAGTCGCTCGTCTGAAGGATCGTGAAAGAGGGCCAGAGGCTCTCACCGTTTTGGGTGCGGCGTCCAGCTTTTCCCGCGCCGGGTTTTTTGTGTCTTTCGATCCTGAAGTCAAAGGCACCGGCAAGTTTCCGGATCTACGATTGGTTGATCCCGAGAACGGAGAAGATATCTACGTTGAGATCTCGCGTCTTAGGAGAGGCGGACATCAGGAGTTAGGCAGCCGTACGTATCATGTGATCTTCGATGAAGTTCTTAATGCTATTTGGTCTGTTCGGGCGCGTTCGATGTGACCAAGCCGCATTGTGCTCCCACACGTCCGAATTCTTAAGTCCCTCGGCGAAAAGGACCTAATTGAGGCTGTCGGCAAGATCAAGGATTTGATTCTTGAGGCGGCAACGACCAAGCAATATCTAGAGTTCAAATTCAAAGATGTGTAGTGCACCCCTGAAATGACACAAGAAGTTAAGAAAGTAATGGTGGCGAAAGCGAAGCTTCAAACTCGACTGGCGGCAGATAGCCGATGGCCGAGTGAAGTCGCTTCCGATTATAGACTGCTTCGATGAAATGCTGG
>WNGK01011680.1_pt1 | contig 14798 bp, 12 predicted proteins | sample 5400601 | NCBI WGS metagenome assembly WNGK01 (sample SAMN13153376, study PRJNA577476) | soil metagenome | isolation source: 60 cm soil or saprolite under Garry oak tree replicate 1 | place: USA:California | collected 2016-06-15 | reverse complement strand
GGTGCTGGTGGGCGAGGGCAAATGGAGCGCGAAACATCTTGCCGCCGCGCTCGCCGCGCGCTCGCGCGGCGCCTGCGGCCCCGTCGCCCCGCCCGAGGGCCTGTATTTGGTCAGCGTGGAGTATTGATGGGAGTGCCCGGCAGCGCGTTTTACCTCCCCGCGAGGGGAGGCAAAGGCGGCCTTCCGGCCGCCGTTTGAACAACGCCGACGCGAAGCGTCGGTTATGGAGCGTCGCAAGACGCGAGACGGTTGGGGCGCTTAAATCCCCACCCCGCCGCTCGCTGCGCGAGCGGCGACCCTCCCCTTCGGGGAGGGACAATCACCCGAAATATTTTTCGAGCACGCGCCGGTAGATCGCGGTGAGTGCCTCGAGGTCCGCGATCGCGACCCGCTCGTCGATCTGATGCGCGGTCCGGCCGACGAGCCCGAGCTCCACCACCGGACAATAGTCCTTGATGAACCGGGCGTCGGACGTACCGCCCGCGGTGGAACGTGCCGGTTCATGCTCGGTGATCTCCGCGACCGCGCCCGCGACCAGATCGACGAACGGCCCCGGCTTGGTCAGGAACACGTCGGAATTCGAAGGCTCGAACTCCAGCCGCCAGCGTAGCTTCCCGGCCGCTGCTTCGCGACATCGCGCCTCGATGAGCCGCTCGAGCTTTGCCGGCGTGTGGCGATCGTTGAAACGGATGTTGAACCGCGCGCGCGCCTCGGCCGGGATCAGGTTCACGGTGCGATTGCCGACGTCGACCGAGGTGAACTCGAGGTTCGACGCATCGAAATGCTCGTTGCCCTGATCGAGCGGCTGCGCCATCAGTGCGCTCATCAGCGTGAGGAGCCCGCGGATCGGATTTTCGGCGAGCTGCGGGGAAGCGACGTGGCCCTGCTTGCCGGACACGATCAGCACGCCGTTGAGCGAGCCGCGCCGGCCGATCTTGATGGTGTCGCCTACTCGGGCGGCGCTCGTCGGCTCGCCGACGAGGGCATGATCGAACCGGATTCCGCGCTCGGCCGCCCAGCGCAGCAGCTTCACGGTGCCGTTGATCGCCACGCTTTCCTCATCTCCGGTGATCAGCAGCGAAATCGAGCCGCGCGGCTGGCCCGTGCGCGCGCCGACGTAATCCAATGCGGCAGCCACGAAGCAGGCGATGGCGCCCTTCATGTCGACCGCGCCGCGGCCGAACAGCTCGCCGTCCGCGATCTCGGCCGCGAACGGCGGATGCGACCAGGCGGATTCCTCGCCCGGCGCCACCACGTCGGTGTGCCCCGCGAACGCCAGATGTTTTTCCCCTTGGCCGATGCGCGCGTAAAGATTGAGGACGTCGGCGGCTCCGGCTTCCGAGAACGTCAGCGTCTCCACGGCGAAGCCGGAGGATCGCAGCAGAGGAGCCAGCACGTCGGGCGCCCCGCCGTCGGCGGGCGTCACCGAGCGGCAGCGGATCAAGTCCCGGGCGATCGCGACCAGATCGGTGCTCATCTGCGCGCCTCCGCTCGCGATCATTCCAACGGATCGGGGCCGTATCGGTTCAAGCCGCGTGTTCCGCGCAAGAAGCCGAGCTCGACCAACGCCCAGATGCCGATTACGAGCGCAATCAGGCCGCACACGATCTGAGCCCCGACATTCCCGATATCGGCGGCGGCTTGGCCCGCGCCGCTGAAGAGCGCCGGCAGCACATAGAACAGCAGCAGCCACCAGCCGCTCTTGTCGCGATCGTGCAGCCGCTTCATGCCGACCGCAATCGAGCCGATGAACAGCACGATGAACCATACCAGCGCGACGATCGCGTACGCGATGGCCGCGGCGGGCGCCGGGTTGGGCACCAACAAGGCTGCAATTCCAGCCAGGATCAGAACGGAGACGAGATAGATCACGAAAAACAGCCAATACCTGGCGCGGTTGATCCGCCCGCTGAAGCTGAACAACAATTCGGTCCAATTCATCGTCTGGCCTCGGTCAATCCCTCAGCAGCTCGTTGATCGAGGTCTTGGCGCGCGTCTGCGCGTCGACCCGCTTGACGATGACGGCGCAATACAGTCCCAGGCCCGGCATGTTGCTGCCCTTGATCGGCTTGCCCTCGATCGTGCCCGGCACCACCACCGAGTACGGCGGCACCTCGCCCTGAAAGATCTTTCCGGTGTCGCGGTCGACGATCTTCGTCGAGGCGCCGAGGAACACTCCCATGGCGAGCACCGCTCCCTCGCGCACGATCACGCCTTCCGCGACTTCGGCGCGGGCCCCGACGAAGCAATTGTCCTCGATGATGACCGGCTCCGCCTGCAGCGGCTCGAGCACGCCGCCGATGCCGGCCCCCCCCGAGATATGACAATTCTTCCCGACCTGCGCGCAGGAGCCGACCGTCGCCCAGGTGTCGATCATGGTTCCGGCATCGACGCGGGCGCCGACGTTGACGAAGCACGGCATCAGCACCACGCCCGGCGCGATGAAGGCGGAGCGCCGCACGACGCAGCTCGGCACTGCCCGAAACCCCGCCTCCCGGAACCGCTGCTCGGTCCAGCCCAGAAATTTCGACGGCACCTTGTCCCACCAGCCCGAGCCGCCGGGGCCGCCGTCGATCCGCGTCATGTCATTGAGCCGGAACGAGAGCAGCACCGCCTTCTTGAGCCACTGGTGAACGCGCCAGCTGCCGTCTCCGCGCTTCTCCGCGACGCGCGCCTCGCCGCGATCGAGCAGATCGAGCGCGTGCTCCACCGCCTCGCGCACCGCGCCTTTGGTATTCGGTCCGATACCGTCGCGGGCCTCAAACGCCGCATCGATGGTCTTTGCAAGCTCGCCGTGCGGCATCCGTCGGTCCTGATTGCTGCGCGTTGGGCGGGTTTGTCGGGGCAGCGGCAGATGAAGTCAAGCGGGCGGCCGGTCGGCCGACGGCGCGAGCTCCGCGGCGATCCGTTGCAGGAATCCGGTGAGATCGTCGGTGACGTGATCGACGTGCGGAGCGTCGCGGCCCTCGAGCTCCCAATCCTGACGAAACACCGCACGCGTGCCCGCCGGCAACACCAGCACGGTGGTCATCCCGAGTGCGTGCGGAACGGCGAGGTTGCGCGCGAGATCCTCGAACATGGCGGCGCGTGCCGGATCGACCGCGTGCGCGGCGAGGAATCGTTCGTAGGTCTGCGGCTGCGGCTTGGGCTCGAGCTCGGCGGCGACGATGTCGAATACGCCGTCGAAATGCCGGTGGATGGCGAGCCGCTGCATCACCTGGTCGGCGTGCTTGCGGGTGCCGTTGGTCAGGATCAGCTTGCGGCCCCTGAGCTGCTCGATCGCGGCCCCGAGCGCCGGGTTGGGCTCGAGCGGCGAATGGTCGATCGCATGCACGAACTCCAAGAAATCGTCCGGATGCAGCCCGTGCTCCGTCATCAGCCCGCGCAGCGTGGTGCCATAGCGCCGGTAATAATCCTTCTGCACCCGGAACGCCTCCTCGGGGCCGACCTCGAGAAAATTGCCGATGAAATCCCGGATTCGTGCATCGACCTGCTGCCACAGATTCAGGTGATGTGGGTACAGCGTGTTGTCGAGATCGAACACCCAGGTCTCGACCCGAGCAAATCCGCGCGGGGCTTGCGGCTCAGCGGAAGCGGACATCACGCCCTCGGTCGTAGGCCCGGCTCGATCGCATCGCGGCCAAGCTGCTGCCCTTTACGGCTCCTGGAACCGCACGATCGTGCCGCTGCCCTCGATTCTGGCGAAGCCGGTCGAAGCCAGGCCTTTGCCGAGGCAGTCGGCTTGATCATTGAGCTCGAAGCGAACGTCCCGGGTGCACAGAATGGTGCTGCCGCCCCACACCAACGATTTTCCGGCACGCATCACGACGCGTCCATCCTTGTCGACGGCTTCGCCAAAACTGTAAAGCCGCTGCGGCTCGCCGGAGATTTCGGGCTTGAGGCATTTGCCGGGTTCGACGCGGTACCAGCCGCGGGTGACGACGGCGCTGCCGTCCTCGATCCCGAGCGCCGCCATGACGGTATAGCCGGTGTCGTTGCACCAGGAAAACCTGGTACCGGCGGATTGCTGGACCGCCCCGACGAGGGCATCGAAAAAGCCGGGCTGCGTCGAAGCTTCGGCGGAAAGGCCGCGGTCCTTGAGGAATCGGGCGAGCGCGGCTTCGGTCTTCTTGCCGGGAACGCCGTCGATCGGATTGGCATCATAGCCGGCCGCGACCAGCAGCCGCTGAATTCCGGCAAGTCGCGCCTGCTCGTCGCTGTAGTCGGCCTGCTCGGCGATATTGGCCGTCAATCCTTGTTCGCCTGGCGTCGGCTGAATGGCCGTGAAGCCCACGAGGCGCTGGCCCTTGCGGGCGACGCAGGAGCGCGCGCCCGCGATCACGAAATTGCCGTCGGCGACGCACAGCTCCCCATGCGCCGCCTGCGCCGGCGGTGAAGAGCCGTAGAGGGCCAGCGCGCGGGCGTGCACATAGAGGTGCTCGGCCTCGAGAGTGCCCGAGGTCGAGGACATAGCTCGTTCGGTTGCACAGCCGCAGATCGGCGGAGGCCGGGGAGTGGAGTGCCGATAGCGCTGTGGCTGCCAGCACTGCCGATGCGGTTGTGCAAGCACGTCGCCGCTTGCTGCTCCCTCCCCCAGCCGAACTCGGGTGTTCCCGAGTTCGGCCATCGTATGATTGGTCCAAGTCGGAAACATCCGAATTGGACGTGGGGGAGGGATGGCGAACGGGGTGCATATCTTGCTGATCACCGCCCTTTCGGAGCAAGCGGCGCAGGCTCATCGATGGATCAGCGTACCCGCGCCGAGGTCGGTGAGCAGCTCCAACAGCACGGCATGCGGGACCTTTCCGTCCAAGATCACCACGCCGTCGACGCCTTGCTCGAGCGCCTCGACCGCGGTCTCCACCTTGGGGATCATGCCGCCGGAAATCGAGCCGTCGGCGATCAGGCGCCGCGCCTCGTCGACCGACAGCTCTTCGATCAGTTTCCGCGAGCGGTCGAGCACGCCCGGCACGTCGGTGAGCAGCAGCAGGCGCTTGGCCTTGAGCGCGCCCGCGATGGCGCCCGCGAAGGTGTCGGCATTCACGTTGAAGGTGCCGCCGTCCGCCGAGCTCGCGACCGGGGCCAGCACCGGAATGAGTTCGCGTCCGATGATCTGCTGCAGCACCCGGACATCGACCTTTTCCGGCTCGCCGACGAAGCCGAGGTCGACGATCCTCTCGATATTGGAATCCGGATCGACGATCCTGCGGCTCGCCTTGCGGGCGAGCACGAGGTTGCCGTCCTTGCCGCATAGCCCGACCGCGCGTCCGCCGGCTTCGTTGATATGCGCGACGATCTGCTTGTTGATGGATCCGGCCAGCACCATCTCCACGATCTCCACGGTCGCCGCATCGGTGATGCGCAGGCCGGCCGCGAACTCGGATTTGATGCCGAGCCTCGTGAGCATCGCCTGGATCTGCGGGCCGCCGCCGTGCACGACCACGGGATTGATCGCTGCCTGCTCGAGCAGGACGATGTCGCGGGCAAACGCGCGCGCGAGCTCCTCCTCGCCCATGGCGTGCCCGCCGTATTTCACCACGACGGTCTCGTTGTCGTAGCGCTGCATGTAGGGCAGCGCCTCGGACAGGATGCGGGCCTTGTCGACGGGGGTGGCCTTCATGGGCGGGCTCACTGTGGCTGGCGTCGTTTTAGCGGTGCGCGCGCTCGCGCGGAAGGGGCGATCAGCCGCCCCGGCTCCACCGCGATCCGTCGCGTTCGCGTTCCGCCTTGATCCGAGCAATGGCGGCGCGCAGTTCGGGGATGCCGGCTCCGGTCCGGGCCGAGGTCGCCGCAGTGTCGGGAAAGGCCGCGGGCCGGCGCTCAACAGGCCGGCGATCGCCGGCGCAAGCTCGGCATCGTCGACTTGATCGATCTTGGTGAGCACCAGCTGATAGCTCACGGCCGCCTCGTCGAGCATGCCGAGCAGCGGCGCATCGGTGTCCTTGAGGCCATGGCGGGCGTCGATCAGGACGTAGACCCGCACGAGATTGGCACGGCCGGCGACATAGGCGTGGATCAGTCCGGTCCATTCCGCGATTTTTTGCTTCGGCGCGGCTGCATAGCCGTAGCCCGGCAGATCGACGAGCCGCAGCGAGTGCTCCGTCGAGAAGAAGATGAGCTCCTGGGTGCGACCGGGCGTATGCGAGGTCCGCGCCAGCGCGCGCCGGCTCGTCAATGCATTGATGAGGCTCGACTTGCCGACGTTCGAACGTCCCGCAAAGGCGACTTCGGTACCCTCCGCGGCGGGCAGGACGCCGAGCGAGCCGGCGGCCGCGAGGAACCGCCATTCCCCGGCGAACAGCTTTCGCCCGGCCTCGATCTCGTCGGGAGTAAACGCGGAGGCGACCGGCGAATCGTGTTGGGATGCTTCGCGCATGCTCGCCTTTCAGGCTTTACCCCCTGAAGTGGAGGCAAAGAGCGCCCGCGGTTCGGCCCCGGTCAGCTCTGCGGCTTGCGCCTGGCGAACAAGGATTTCAGATTGTCGAACAGCTCGATCTTGGCGCCGTTCTTATGCATGATGATCGATTGCTGGATGACCGACAGCAGGTTGTTCCAGGCCCAGTAAATCACCAGGCCGGCGGAGAAATTCGCCAGCATGAAGGTGAAGATCACCGGCATCCAGTCCATCATCATCTTCTGGGTCGGATCGGGCGGGGCCGGATTGAGCTTCATCTGCAGCCACATGGTGACCCCCATCACCAGCGGCCAGGCGCCGAGCATCAGGAACGGCCCGAGCAGCGGCAGGTGCGAGGGATCCCAGGGGATCAGCCCGAACAGGTTGAATACCGTGGTTGGATCGGGCGCGGACAAGTCCTTGATCCAGCCGAAGAACGGCGCGTGTCGCATCTCGATGGTGACGAACAGCACCTTGTAGAGCGAGAAGAACACCGGGATCTGAATCACGATCGGCAGGCAGCCAGCGAGCGGATTGATTTTCTCCTTCTTGTAGAGCTCCATCATCTCCTGCTGCTGTTTGACCTTGTCGTCCGGATAGCGCTCGCGGACCGCCTGCATCTGCGGCTGCAGCCCCTTCATCTTCGCCATCGAGGCATAGGCTTTGTTCGCGAGCGGGAAGAACAGCAGCTTGACCAGCACCGTGACGATGAGGATGGCGACACCGAAATTGCCGACCAGCCGGAAGAAATAATCGATCAGCTTGAACATCGGCTTGGTGATGAAATAGAACCAGCCCCAATCGATCAGCAGCTCGAAGCGATTGAGGCGCAGCGCCTTCTCGTAGCTGTCGACCACGGAGACTTCCTTGGCGCCGGCGAACAGTCGAGTTTCGGCGGTGCCGGTAGTGCCCGGCGCGATGGTCTGCGGATCCAGCAGATAGTCGGTCTGGTAGGTCTGGACCGAGCCGACCGAGCCCGCGGAGAACCCGGCGTGGAGCGGAGCCGAAACGTCGGGCAACAGCGTCGCCGCCCAATATTTGTCGGTGATGCCGAGCCATCCGTTGGTGACGTTGAAGGCCAGCCGCTTCTTGTCTTCGATGGTCTTGTACGTCACCTCCTGGAGGCCCTGGTCCCCGAGCACGCCGATCAGGCCCTCGTGCAGGATGTAATAGCCGAGCGTGGGCGGCGTGCCGTGGCGCGAGATGAGCGCATAAGGCGACAGCGTCACCGGCGCCTGGCCCTTGTTGATGACTTCGTCGTGCACGCTGAACAAATACTTGTCGTCGACCGAGACGGTGCGGCGAAACTCCAGACCTTCACCGTTGTCCCACGTGAGCGTCACCGGGCGGTCGACGCCGAGGCTGCCGGAACCTTGCTGGCGCCAAACGCTGTCGGCACCCGGCAGCTTCGCGCCGCCGGCCGGGGCAAGCCAGCCGAACTCCGCATAGAACGGATGCGGGCTGCCGGACGGCGACAGCAACTCGATGTTCGGCGAATTGGGATCGATGGTCTCGTGAAATCGCTTGAGCGAGACGTCGTCGATGCGGCCTCCGGTGAGCGCGATCGAGCCGCGGATTTGCGGCGTGTCGACTTCGATGCGCCGGGATTTGCCGAGCGCTTCCCCGCGCGAGAGCGGATGCTCCGGCGCTCCCGTAACCGGCGCGGTGGGGAGCTGCGCGGCGCTGCCCGGTTCCTGGGCGCGCTGCGGGCTGCCGGCGACGGTCTGCGACTGCTGCTGCGGCTGCGCCTGTTTCTGCTTCTCGAGGTAGGGCAGTCCGAAGTAATACTGCCAGATCAGCAACACGAGCCCGGAGAGCACGATCGCCAGTATGGTGTTCTTGCTCTCGTTCATCGCGTGCTCTCGTCCTCGGTGGCGGGCCGCCGGTTCGCCTGCGTCTGGGCGCGCTGCGGCTGCCGCGCGCTTTTCTCGTGCACGTGCCGCAGCGCGCGCTCGAACGCGGCGAGCAATTGCGGAAACGGCAGGGCGAGCGCCGCCCTGCGGCCGATCACCACGTAATCATACCCGCGCCGCGCCGCCACTGCCGATGCCCTCACCATTTCCCAGAGCCGGCGCCGCACCCGATTGCGCTCGACCGCATTGCCGACCTTCTTGGCGACGGTGAAGCCGAACCGCGCCGGCCCGGCGTCCTGACGAGGGCGCGCCTGGAGCACGAACGCCGATGCCGAGGCCTTGATTCCCCGCGCGGCGGCGAGAAAGTCCGCCCGCTGCTTCAGCCGCTCCATCGAGGCCGCGCCGGAAGCGCGATCAGGCACTCAGCCGTTTGCGGCCGCGCGCGCGCCGCGCCGCAATCACCCTGCGGCCGCCCTTGGTTGCCATGCGGGCCCGGAAGCCATGCCGACGCTTGCGCACCAGCTTGCTGGGTTGATAGGTCCGTTTCACGAATGGGTCTCCGGCTTGCGCGGCATGCCCGCACTGGGTTCGGCGCCGAACCGCGCTCCCGGCGCTCGAAATCGACCGCCCGGTCGCGCAAAGTCCCGCGGCTTATACGGGACCGCGATCGGCCAAGTCAATGCGCGGTTGCGGTGCAACAGAGAAAGTGCGTCTCGCCATCATGGGCGCGACACCGGCTGTCTCCAGCTTGTCAAATGCCGGTGAAAGGTGATCGGCAAGCGACGCCTTGATGTATATGTCATCGTTCATGCGCCTTTCCGACGATCACGCTCCGCACCGCTGGCTTTGCCGCTGACGATGCCGAACAAGGGACGACATGCTGCGGTCCCCGGCCCCAGCCCGGCTGTTGCCGGGCCGCTTCGGCTGCGTCGTTTCCTGCCGTTTGCCGCAGTCGTGGTGGCGATGGCCGTGATCCTGGCGATGGGTTGGCATCGGCAATTGTCGTTCGAGACGCTGGTTCGGCACCGTGCCGGTATCGATGCGTTCGTGGCCGACCATTATGCGGCCGCCGTCGCCGCGTTCGTGGCGCTCTACGTTGCGGTCGCGGCCTTGTCGATCCCGGGCGCGGCCGTACTCACCATTTGCGGCGGCATCCTGTTCGGATGGCTGGCGGGCGGCCTTGCCGCCATCGTGGGGGCTACCGCGGGCGCTACCATCATCTTTTGCATCGCGCGCACCGCGTGCGGCGAATCCCTGGTGCGCTGCGCCGGACCCCGCGCGCAGAACATCGCCAATGGATTGCGCTCCGACGCCTTCAGCTATCTGCTGTTCCTTCGCTTGGTCCCGATTTTTCCGTTCTGGCTGGTCAACCTGGCTCCCGCGCTCGTCGGCGTGCGCCTTGCCACGTTCGTCGGCGCGACCGCGCTCGGGATCGTTCCCGGAACCTTCGCCTATGCGCTGGTCGGTGAAGGGCTCGACAGCGTGATCCGCGCCGAGGGTGCGGCGTTTCGGGACTGCCTCGCCGCCGGAGCGGCCGACTGCCGCCTGCATTTCGATATGGCGGCCGCGCTCACGCCGCAGCTTTTGGCCGCGCTGGTGGCGCTGGGATTGATTGCGTTGCTCCCAATTCTCCTGCGACGCTGGCGGGCGCGCGACCCCGCCGATTCCTGACGCGAAGCCGAGAGCCTGTTCCTTTCCGCGGCGCACGGAATCCAACAAACGCGTCTTCTCGGGGCCCGTCCGGCTATGGTCGCGGCTTCCGGCGAATGCGAATACATTGGCTCCCCGCCGCCCCCCGCCGCCCAGCGAGTGCGCGATGACCGAAATCCTGACCCCAGATCTTTGCGTGATCGGCGCCGGCTCCGGCGGCCTTTCGGTCGCGGCGGCCGCTGCGGCATTCGGCGTGCCGGTGGTGCTGATCGAAAAAGGCAAGATGGGCGGCGACTGCCTCAATTACGGCTGCGTTCCTTCGAAAGCGCTGCTCGCCGCCGCCAAACATGCGGACGCATTCCGGCGGGGAGCGCCGTTCGGCATTGCGGCGCAGCGGCCGCAGGTCGATTTCGGCAAGGTGCATGAGCACGTACATCGCGTCATCGCCGCGATCGCGCCCAATGATTCAGTCGAGCGCTTCAACGGGCTCGGGGTGCGCGTCATTGTCGGCGCCGCCCGCTTCAAGGACAGACGGACGGTCGCGGTCGGGGAGTTCGAGATCAAGGCGCGGCGTTTCGTGCTGGCAACCGGGTCTTCTCCCGCGGTGCCGCCGATTCCCGGACTCGATCGGGTGCCATATTTCACCAACGAGACCATCTTCGATCTCGCCGAATGTCCGCGCCGTCTCGTGGTGATCGGCGGGGGCCCGATCGGGCTGGAGCTGGCGCAGGGGTTTCGCCGGCTGGGGGCCGAAGCGATCGTGATCGAAGCGGCGAGCCCGCTCGCCAAGGACGATCCGGAATGCGCCGCCGTCGTTCTCGATGCGCTCGCCCGCGACGGCGTCGAGAGCCGCCCGCACACCAAGGTGCTCCAGGTCGGAACGGGGTCGGACATCAAACTGGCGGTCGAAGGTCCCGGCGGCCCCGAGACGATCGAAGGCAGCCATCTGCTGATCGCAGCGGGACGGCACGCCAACATCGGGGGGCTCGATCTTCAAGCGGCCGGCATTCGCCATGAACCTCACGGCATTTCGGTCGGCAAGCGGCTCAAGACCAGCAACCACCGGGTCTATGCCATCGGTGACGTCATCGGCGGCCTGCAATTCACCCATGTCTCGAATTATCATGCCGGGCTCGTGATCCGGAACGCGCTGTTCCGCTTGCCGGTCCGGGCCAGAAGCGACGCCATGCCGTGGGTGACGTACACCGACCCCGAGCTGGCGCAGGTCGGCTTGACCGAGGCGGAAGCGCGCAAGCGCGGCGCGATCCGGGTGCTGCGCTGGCCCTATCACGAGAACGACCGCGCGCAGGCCGAACGCGAGACCCGCGGTCACATCAAGGTGGTGACGAGCCGGAGCGGGCGGATTCTGGGCGCGACCATCGTCGGTGCGCAGGCGGGCGAACTGATCGCGACTTGGGCCCTTGCCGTCCATCAGGGGCTCAACATCCGGGCGCTTGCCGAGCTGGTATTGCCGTATCCCACGCTCGGCGAGATCGGCAAGCGCGCCGCGATGGGCTATTTCGCTCCGGGTCTGACCAGCCCCTGGGTGCGGCGCATCATCGCGCTGCTGCGCCGTTTTGGCTGACGAGACGCATCTTTTCGCCCAATTTTCGGGCCGACCGCTATGATATCTCTACGATAAGAGGGAATATTCGGCCGGTTGTGCCGGTTCGTGGCTGGGATCAGCAATGATGCAAGTGGCGGCAACGGGTGCAATCGGTCCGCGCCCCTCCCGTCTCGGGTTGTCGGGCAAGCTCCTCGTCCTCACGATTCTGTTCGTGATGATCGCCGAGGTGCTGATCTATGTGCCGTCGATGGCCAATTTCCGGGTCAATTGGCTCAAGGACCGGCTCGCCTCGGCGCACACCGCGGCGCTCGTGCTCGACGCGGTACCGCCGCGGGGCACGGTCCCGGAGGGTTTGGCACGAAAAATCCTCGAGGACGTCGGCGCCAAGGCCATCGCCATGAAGATGGGGAACACCCGGCGCATGCTGGCGAGCTCGGAAAACCTGCCGCCGGTCGCCCACGACTACGACATGCGCGAGGTATCCGCGTTCCGTGCCATCCTCGATGCGGTGGCGACGCTGCTCTCCGGCAGGCACGACCTGATGCGCGTCGTCGGCCCCGCGCCGATGGGCGGCGAGTTCATCGAGCTCGTCATGGAGGAGGCACCGCTGCAGCGGGCGATGTGGCGGTTCTCGCGCAACATCCTGGTGCTCTCGCTGATCATCTCCGGCATCACCGCGTCGCTGGTCTATTTCGCCCTGCATTACCTGTTCGTGCGGCCGATGCGGCGCATCACCGCCAACATGATGGCGTTCCGCGGCGATCCTGAGAATCCCGCGCGCATCATCGCGGCCTCGGGCCGGCGCGACGAGATCGGCATCGCCGAACGCGAGCTCGCGGCCATGCAGGGCGACCTCGCCTCGATGCTGCAGCACAAGAGCCGGCTCGCCGCGCTCGGGCTCGCGGTCTCGAAGATCAATCACGATCTGCGCAACCTCCTGACCTCCGCGCAGCTGTTCTCGGATCGGCTCTCGAGCCTCAATGATCCGCGCGTGCAGCGTTTTGCTCCGAAGCTGATGCGCGCGCTCGAGCGAGCGATCGCGTTCTGCCAGTCGACGTTGTCCTACGGCCAGGCCCACGAGCCGCCGCCGGATCGCCGGATGGTGGCGCTCGAGCCGCTGGTCGAGGAGGTGCGCGAGACGCTGGAGCTCGGCCCGGACGCGAAGATCCGCTGGGTCGGCGCGGTCGAGCGCGGGCTCATGGTCGATGCCGACCCCGATCAGCTGTTCCGCGTGCTGCTCAATCTGGCGCGCAACGCCGTGCAGGCGCTCGAGACCCGCGCGCCGAACGAGCCCGGCCGTGACCAGGTTCGCATCACCGGCCGGCGCGAGGGCGCGGTGGTTGCGATCGAGGTCTCCGACACCGGCCCGGGCCTGGGCGAGAGGACCCGCGCGCACCTGTTCGAAGCCTTCCAGGGCTCGACCCGTCCCGGCGGCACCGGGCTCGGGCTTGCGATCGCGTCGGAGCTCGTCCGCGCCCACGGCGGCGAGATCCGGCTCGTTGACGGCACCATCGGGGCGACCTTCCGGCTCACCGTCCCGGACCGCGCAGTCGAGCTTGGCGCGCGGCGCAGCGAGCGGGCGCGGGCGTGAGCCGCCTATCCCTCACCCTTCCCGCGACGCGGGAGGGTGGCGAGGCGCGTGGCGCCGAGCCGGGAAGGGGCGCCTTCCCGGGAACGCCGCGCTCGCCGCGCGCGGCTCCCTCCCCGCTTGCGGGGAGGGATGGGGAGGAGGGGCCTGTTTGATTTTGGGCACTGGATGCGCTGCGGCCTAGAAAGCTGCCGGCGCTTCGCGTCTTTGCGAGAACCGGGCCTTGCCAGCGCCGGATCGAGCCTTTAGCTATTCCCGGTCCGCCGCGGCCGCGCCTGCCGGTCCGGCTTCGACAAAAAGCGCCCGTAGCTCAGCTGGATAGAGCACCAGACTACGAATCTGGGGGTCAGGAGTTCGAATCTCTTCGGGCGCGCCACTAACGTGCCGAATTTCCAGCGATTATTCTGTGAATCCGCAACAGGTAATTTTGCTGGCCGCCTCGAAGGAACCACCTGGGAACCACCGCAAAGTTTTTCGACGGTTCGGCGGTACGTGAGGCAGAGCCCTGCCCTAAGGGACCCGCGCTCGCTATGGTCCGATCACGGGCGGGGCCGATCGACCTCGGAGGTGTCCTTTATCGTGAAAGCTTTTTTGCCGGCGAAGGGATAATTCTTGAGGTGGAACAAGATCAAAGCCCCTACGACACCGGCCATCGGGCAATTTCGCCATGTCTGAGATTTTGTCTTAAGACTCGAACCGGATGGACGCCCTGCCGATCCCGCACTCCATCAGCCGCATGAGCTACCGCAAGATGCTGCAGAACGTCACCCTGGCGTTCCTGTTCAACGGCATCGGCATTCCGCTTGCCGCTTGCAACGAAGCTAGGGCAGTCCTCAAGGCTGGAGCGAAGGACACTCGGCCTGTGCAGACGGCGAGCACTAAGACCGGCAAGGATACGGACACACCTCGGCCGACCGACGAGACAGGTTCGGCGCGACCTGGCGGCAGCAAAGCGAGGGTGGTCGCCAAGCGCGCCGTGGTCGCTAGTCTCACGACAGAGCGCCAAGAAGCCTCGAGCCGCGTCGTGCCGGCAGGTGCACAGGCCACAAGGGGTGTGCCCATGAACCCGGTGCTGTGGGCCGCGATGCGCTGGCTGATCCGCTATCGCCGCGGATATCGTGTCACCTCCGGGTGGGCCGACAGCTCCAGTCGGGCCATTTTGCCCCAGATGAGGATACTCGCCACGTTGAGGTCAGCGACGGTAAAGCTGCCGCCAACCAAGTACTCGCGCCCGCTCGGAATCATCGGCCTTGCCGTAATCATGGCGGCGCCCCCGGCATGGGCCCACTGGTCCGTGTGTGCGGCACCATCGAGCGCGTCGATGCCCGATCTACATGGTCAAGGCACGCGACGGTACCGAGCTGAAGCTGACACTCGCCGACAAGCCGTCGATCGCCGCGCTCGTCAAGGCGTCACTTTCCGACATCAAACAGGGCTCGTTTGTCGGGGTCACCTCCATGCCGCAAGCGGACGGCAGCGTGAGCGCGCTCGAAGTGCACATCTTTCCGGAGGAAATGCGCGGAACCAGAGAAGGACACTACCCCTGGGATCTTCGGCCGCAGAGCACCATGACCAACGCAAATGTCGAGCAGGTTGGCGCTGCCGTCGATGGGCAGACGCTGACGCTGAAATACAAGGACGGAGAAAAGAAAATCTTCGTGCCCGCCGATACGCCCATTGTCATCTATGAGCCGGGGGACAAGACCGACCTCAAGCCCGGCGCGAAAGTCTTCATCATCGCGGCCA